>Ga0307438_1000514_pt1 | contig 29339 bp, 33 predicted proteins | sample SalMarWE160110MG_FD_202144 | JGI IMG/M metagenome (GOLD analysis project Ga0307438, IMG submission 202144) | Salt marsh sediment microbial communities from the Plum Island Ecosystem LTER, Massachusetts, United States - WE1603-110 | ecosystem: Environmental > Aquatic > Marine > Intertidal zone >... | reverse complement strand
CCATGAATCACTATAATATAATTTTACACTTTTGTCAAATAAAGATTATCTATTTATAAGCCATTTATCGATATTAAAATCTCTTGGTTCCTGTTTAAATACGCTTTAAACAATTTCGTGATTTCTGGTAAGAGGAAAGAAGAATGTCTAAAACCATGGGAATAATTGTAAATAGAGAGAAGGAAGGGGCAGTCCAGTATGTCCGGGGTATGATCCAATGGCTAGAGGAGAAAGAAAATCAGATTCTAGTAACTAACTGGTTAGGGAAGAGAATCCATCGGCATGATCTAGTAGTAGACAAAAGTGAGATGGGTGAAAAATCAGATCTTGTTATCAGTCTGGGGGGGGATGGAACTCTTTGCCGAGCAGCCCGGGATTTTGCCCCTTATGAGGTCCCCCTTCTAGGCATCAATTTTGGGGGATTAGGCTTCCTTACTGAAATCCCCATTTCCCGATATCAGCAGGGTCTGAAGAAGATCTTAGCCGACGATTATCGAACCGAAAAACGCCTCATGTTAGAGGCAAATCTCATCCGAAATAAAGAAAAAATAGAAATCTGTCTTGCTTTGAATGATGTAGTGATCAGTAAAAGGGGAATTCCTCGCATTATAAATCTTAAGACCTTTGTGGGTGGAGAATTTATTACCACTTACTCGGCTGATGGATTGGTTATTTCCACTCCCACCGGTTCCACGGCTTACTCTCTTTCCACTGGTGGCCCCGTAGTACATCCCAATCTGGGGGTCGTAATCCTCTCCCCTATCTGTGCCCATACCCTGGCGGTGAGACCTTTAGTCATCCCGGAAACGGACGAGATAGATGTCCTGGTGGAGCCTTCTTCCGGTAAAACCCTGCTTACCATAGATGGCCAGGTTGTCTACGATTTAAAGGAAGAGGATATAATTAGAGTAAAAAAGGCTTCCTCTCAGGCTACTTTAATAAGATTAAAAGAGAAGTTTTTCTTCAGAATGCTCCAAACCAAACTGGGATGGACTGGCATTAGTTATAAAGCTCCGAGGTAAAATGGGAGAAACCGCCTGGGTGGCTTTGTTTTTTATCTTTTTAGAGGTATTTTTCAATAATGAGGGATGATCAGACTATCCCTCATTATTTACAATAGAGTCCCATCGCTGGAGGAGGTAAGGCTTTAACTTTTCAAACTTATCACATAATCGTTCGATTACCTCTTCGGCCTCGTAGGTCGGCATATCTCTGGTCTCAATAGCAAAGGAAGCTGTCCTTCCAAAATAAATAGGCACCAGAGACTCGAGGAGTTGATCCCTCACCTCAGGTGGAGTACCTTTTCTTTGACGATAGGCAATGGCAAAATCATAGACCGTTTTCACCCAAAGCGTCTGAGAAAGATTAAATCCAGGTAAGGAAAGCCTGGCTACTTCTTCTAGCTGTCTTACCCTTTCGGATGGAAGGAAGGTAAGCCAATAATCACGATTCTCCTCTAATCCTTTTCTAAATTTATCTACCAAAAGCTCAAGATTTACCGCCACAGGCTCAGGGGAAGCTTCCGAACGAAAACCATACACAGCGGTGGGCTTTGCATGGATGATGCGCTTCCAGTGATTTTCATAATCACACATGAGGTGAAAAAGAGTGCCCACCACTTGTTTAAACATAGGAGCGAGATCTTTCCCGGGGTCCTTGGCATCGTGTATTTTAGCTCCCAAGAAAGATTGACACACCTTGTACCCTTCGTTTACAGCGGTAGTAGTTATCCAGATATCTATGCCATAACGAGCCACATCCGTTCCCCAAACATCCTTAGCCGCCAAGGATTTAACTAGTTTGCCCGAGAAGCCAAAATCCCCCCCTATGGGTTGACGCACCCTCAAACCATAAAGAGCTCTCGTTAAAGGATAGACTACGGAATTGGTAATGGTACCATCGTATTTATGACGAAAGTAAAGAGGAGAAACATAATCATAACCTTTTATCACGATAGGACCGGCCAAAAGCTCAACCCATTCAGGATTAATGCTTCTTAGGTCAGAATCGACCACCACACAGGCTCTTACCTTCAGCAACTTTGCCGCTTCGAAGATAGCCTTAAAAGCACTTCCCTTCCCGGGAACACCATAATAGGGAGCGGAAAGACTCCTTGCTGGTCGAACTGGATGTTCAATAAGAATGGTATGTAAATCAGGGTAAATACTTGTCTCCTTAACGATTCCCCTGGTTTTATCAGTTGAACCACCATCGGAGTTCATAACCACCGATCGAAATTTAGGAAAGTATTTAGCCAAACCATACTGAACTGCTCCCACCACATGACCAATAGTTATTTCATTATTAAAACTCGGTATCCCCACCAGAATGTCGGCTTTCCCCATCTCTTCAATCTGATCCCTTGCCTCTTCTGCTAAACTACTTTCATTTTCCATTCCTTAGTTCTCCTTAAGCTTTCTCTGGACGAAATGACTGACCATATCTTCCAGGCTTTTCATAGCGTACTCGTAACCTTTGGATGCACAGTAGAATGTATGGTTGAGAACTCTGGCTATCCACAAACGAACCCTACCACGAACATCTTAACCGGATTATGATAGATCTCCCTAGAGCTTCTCAGTTGCTGAAGCCTGCGGCTACCGGTGACTACCGAGATTGCTTCGCTCGCAATGACGAGGTTCACTAAGTAGTTACCTATATGTGACCAAACTGCAATGAAGGATTAATAATATAGATGACATAACTACCATACTGTTTAATAAAAGCTTTGTCAAACTACCATTAGAGGCTCAACAACATAACTCCCTTGATAAAGTTTTATTAATCCTTATAATAAGTAAACAACTTCCCGAATTTATTAAGAGGAGTATCAGAATGAGAAAGAAAACTTATGATCTGGTAATAATTGGAGCGGGGCCAGCGGGATTGACAGCATCTATTTACGCCCAGAGAGCTCGAGTGGATGCAGTGGTCCTGGAAAGACTTGTTCCTGGAGGTCAGATCCTCCTTTCTGAAAGAATTGAAAACTATCCTGGGGTTCCACTTGCTATATCCCCCAAGAGACTGATGGAAAAGATGCAGAGGCAAGCAGAAAATCTGGGGATGAAGCTAGAACAAGTTGAGACTAAGGGAATTGAACTGGATGAGGAAAAGAAAATCATTCATACCCTTTCCGATAAGAAATATACCACGCTGGCGGTAATAATCGCCAGTGGCACTGAGCCAAGTAAATTAGGAGCTGAGGGAGAGACAACCTTTGTCGGGCGTGGGGTATCCTACTGTGCTACCTGCGATGCTCCCTTTTTTAAAGATCGAGAGATAATGGTGGTGGGGGGAGGTAATACTGCCTTAGAAGAGACCTTACATCTGGTTAAATTTGTGAGCAAAGTCTATCTTGTTCACCGACGAGGAATGCTTAGGGCAGAAAAGATCCTGCAGGAAAGAGCATTTAGAAATCCTAAAGTTGAGATAATCTTCAGATCAGTAGTAACCATGATTTATGGAGATAGCCAGGTTGAGGGAGTCAACCTAAAGAATCTAGAAACCGGGAAGATAAAAAAGATTCCTTGCTCAGGGATATTCATCTCCGTCGGTTTAAAACCAAACACAGAATTTATACGAGGCTTGATAGAGTGTGATAAAAAAGGATTTGTAAAAACGCGAGCCAATTTAGAGACCAATGTGCCCGGTATCTTTGCCTGTGGTGATGTAAGAAAAAATCTGCTAAAGCAGGTGGTAGTTGCCTGTGGTGAAGGTGCCTTAGCCGCGGCCTCAGCAGAAAAATATATAAATAAAATAAAAGGAATTGAATATAAATAACTGAAATCACATTATTTGACTGTTTGTTGCAGGTGTGATATAAAGAACTTTAAAAAGTTCACCAGAGCGGAAGCTGTGACCACACAATCAATCAAAGCAGCCTCAGGGAAAAAAATAGGAATGTTATTAGCCATTTCAACGGTTAGCAGCCTAATTTTCCTAATTCCGTGGCCTGGCCGAGCCACTGATTATCTGCATATCACCGACAGCGGTTTTGTCGGTCTTCCTATTAGTGTCAGAGCTATGGGTATGGGTGGTGCCTTTGTAGCCATAGCTGACGACTATGGAGCCTGTCACTTCAATCCAGCCGGTTTAGTCCAGATCAGGCAAAGACAACTGGGAACAATGCACGCCGATTTATACGGTTTGGGTCTTCTGCACCACTACTTCCTCTCCTTTGTAGAACCCACTACCGGTATGGGGGCAGGGGGAATCAGTTGGAGTCGATTATCGGCTGATCTTGAACCGGAGAAATGGAATTATGACTTAATTTTCTATTCCTATGGACAGCTTCTGTCACCCACCAAGCCAAGCCCGAAGGAGGTTTTTAGTAGTTGGGGAGTTAATATAAAATACTTAAAACATACTACTACCTGGGAGGAGGGCAGTGGCTACGGTTTAGACGCCGCCTTTTTCATACGAAGAAGAAAGTTCTCATGGGGGGCTAATGTAGAGAATTTAATTTCTCAGGTAAAGTGGGGAACACAGAGAAAAGAATCTATGCCCCTCACTGTAAAATTGGGTACAGCCTACACATTTTCTTCCCGAGGCCTTTTAGCCCTAGACATAGGGGCTTCCAGAGAAGACTTTCCCAGGGAGATTCGCTTGGGCAGCGAGTGGTGGCCAATGCAAGGTATGGGAATTCGCCTGGGAATAGTTAAAATATTCCAGAAGTCTGCTGATTTTCGGGTTACGGCAGGATTAGGTTTTCACATCCCGGTCGGAAAGAAGATAGGAAGTATTGAGTTTGATTATGCCTTCTCATACAACAGAGATCTTCGTCACACTCACTACTTTTCCCTCTCCTATAGCTTCTAAGTAGATATAGACTATTGCTCTCCTGGGATGAAACTCATTTTCCCATTTAATCTCTGAACAAAGGTACTCAAAAGCTTTACCACATTCTCTAAATCCTGAAGTGAAAGAACCTCTACCGGGGTATGAAGATAACGTAGAGGAACCGAGACCAGACCCGCTGCTACTCCTGCTCGACTAATCTGAATGACATTAGCATCAGTAGGAGTAGCCTTAGCTTCTCCAGAAAGCTGGTAAGGAATGTTCTCTTCTTGAGCAATTGTCATGAGTAATTCTGCCACTTTAGGGTTTATATTAGCTCCTCGATAAAGAATAGCCCCTTCTCCTATACGTATCTCCCCTTCTTTCTTTTTATCCACTTCAGGAAAATCACTGGCTACTCCCACATCCACGGCAATTCCTACCTGTGGATTGATGAAGTAGGCTGCCGTTCGTGCTCCCCTTAGGCCCACTTCCTCCTGGACGGTAGAAGCGGCAAATATGGCCGCTTCCAATGGCTTATCAGCGATCTCTTTTAGAACCTCGCACACCACAAAAGTCCCCATTTTATCATCAAATCCTCGCGAGCTCACCAGTTCGCCCTGGAGTCTTTCTAATCCTTCAGTAAATGTAATCGGATCCCCGACAGAGACAAGTTTTTCTGCTTCTTTTTTGTCTTTGACACCTATATCAATCCACTGCTCAGAGAGTTTGACTACCTTCTTTCTTTCTTCTTGCTCCATGATATGAATAGGCTTTTTCCCTACCACTCCCAATACCGGGCCATTTCTGGTGTGGATCTTTACTCTTTTCCCTGGAACGATATGTGCATCTATTCCCCCGATGGAAGAGAAGAAAATAAATCCATCCTTATCAATATATCTAATCATAAATCCAATCTCGTCACAGTGTCCAGCCAGCATTAAACGGGGACTTCCCCGGGGATTCCTTATCCCAATAACATTTCCGTGAACATCTGTCTTAACCTCATCGGCAAACTTCATCATCTGTTCCCTAACGATCTTTTGTACTGGTTGTTCAAATCCCGAAGGACTCGGAGCTTCCACCAGTTGCTTTAAAAACTGGAAGGAAATTTCTTGCATCACTTCCCCCTCAAGAGAATCTTCTAAATACTAGCACTTTCCTGGGACTATCCAGCCTACTCGACGCCTCGGGCTTGGGTTTAATCTTGGGAGGCTTACCTCCAGTTGCCAATACCGATAAGATAAGGGTTGTCACCGCAAAGGTCACCGCCAGGACAATGATAACCTTTCCCAGAAAAGTAATGGCCCCGGAAGAACCAAAGAAAGTTCTTACTCCTCCCCCAAAGGATGCTCCCGTGCTAGCTCCTCTTCCCACCTGCAATAAAATCATGGCTATCAAAAAAATACAGACCAATACATGGATAGTCAAAATAAATCCCATCTTCACTCCTCATATTTGACAATTTTAACGAAGGAATCGATGATCAGACTAGCTCCCCCTACCAGGGCACCATCTATATCTGGCTGTTTCATTAAATCCTTAATATTCTCCGGCTTTACACTTCCTCCGTATTGAATACGCGTGGAGGAACAAATCTTTTTTCCCCAAAGTTCCTCCAAGATTCCCCTGATGAAGCTATGCATCTCCTGAGCCTGGTGAGGAGTAGCAATCTTACCTGTTCCTATAGCCCAAACTGGCTCGTAAGCAATAATTAATTTCTTTATTTGCTGCAAATCAAGTCCTCCCAGGCATTTTTTCACCTGAGATTCGACAACTTCTTCTGCTCTACCAGCTTCCCTTTCCTTTAGTGATTCTCCTACACAAACCACCGGGGTGAGTCCCAGGGAGAGAGCCGCTTTAATTTTCCGGTTTACTCCGGCATCGGTTTCTCCAAAATATTGCCTTCTCTCGGAATGGCCCAGAATCACATACTTACATCCTGCATCGAGCAGCATATGAGGAGATACTTCTCCAGTATAGGCACCTTTTTCTCCCCAGTACATATTCTGTGCTCCCAGGCCTATCCGGCTATCTTCGATAATCTTTTTTACTGCCCAAAGAGAAGTAAAGGGAGGAAAAATTGCTACTTCCACCCTCTCAACGTCTCCAAGCTCTTCTTTTAGCTGCTTCACCGCCTCGATAGATTCCTTCACCATTTTGTTCATCTTCCAGTTACCACCAAAGACAGGTTTTCGCAAAGCTCTCTCCTATTTCTTATCGCTCAGCGAGGTTACTCCTGGTAGCTCTTTTCCCTCCAGGAACTCCAGAGAAGCGCCTCCTCCCGTGGAGACATAGCTCATCTTATCTTTCAAGCCCATCTTCTGGAGAGCGGCAATGGAATCGCCTCCTCCCACCACCACCTTTGCCCCGGATTCGGCCGATATCGTCGCTATAGCCCGGGTACCTTCAGCAAAATCCTCAATCTCAAACCTCCCCATTGGTCCATTCCAAAATACTGTTTTTGCCTTTCTGATAGATTTCTCAAACAATCTTATAGTCTCTGGTCCAATGTCCAAAGCCAAATAATCGGGGGGAATTTTGTCCTGTGGTACTATGCTCACCTCCACATCCTCCTTTGCCTCCCTGGCTACCCGGTGATCAAGGGGAAGGAGAAGGTGGGTACCTTTTCGGGAAGCCTCCCTCATTATAAGATCCGCATCTTTTACCTTTTCGAGATCCACAAGAGATCGCCCCACCTCTATACCTTTTGCTTTAAGGAAGGTGTAAGCCATCCCTCCCCCGATAAGGATGTCCTGACATTTCCCTAGAAGGCTACGCAACACTCCTATTTTATCGGAAACCTTAGCTCCCCCCAGGACAGCCACAAAAGGAGTCTCGGGCCGGGTAAGTATCTCCGCCAAAACCTCAAGCTCTTTGGCCATTAAAAAACCAGCCGCCGCTGGCAAAAACTGAGTTACCCCTACGGTAGAGGCATGAGCTCGATGAGCTGTTCCAAAGGCATCGTTGACGAAAACATCAGCCAGATCAGCCAGCTTTTTGGCAAAGTGAGGATCATTTTTAGTCTCCTCAGGATGAAAACGGGTATTCTCCAAAAGAATAATGGCTCCAGGCTTTAATTTGCTAACCGCTTCTTTTACTTCGGGTCCCACACAGTCACTCATCTTTAAAACTTTTTTTCCCAAAAGTTCGGCCAGGCGATGGGCTACCGGGTCCATTCGTAGCGATTCCACCACCTTACCCTTAGGTCTACCCAGATGAGACATTAAAATTAAACTGGCCCCCTGATCCAGTATATATTTAATAGTCGGAACTGCCGAGACTATCCTGGTATCATCAGTGATTCTTCCTGCCTCATCTAAACTCACATTAAAGTCAACCCGCATCAAAACCCGTTTATCTTTTAAATTCAGATCTTTAACTGATAATTTCATCATTTTGGACTCTTTCAACCCATTTTCTTGTCCATATATTCAGCAAGATCTATCACTCGACAGCTATATGCCCACTCATTGTCGTACCAACCCAGAGCCTTCACCATTTTTCCTTCAATTACCGCAGTAGAATCTGCATCTATAATGACAGAGGCAGGGTCAGTGGTAAAATCATGAGAAACCAGGGGCTCTTCACAGTACTTTAAAATCCCCTTGAGATTTTCCTCTGAGGCACACTTGAAAGCAAAATTCACCTCATCAACCGTAATCTCTTTTTCTACTTCAACCACCAGGTCTACCAGGCTCACATTGGGTGTAGGAACTCGGATGGCCAACCCATCAAGTTTTCCTTTCAACTCCGGAATTACCTTCCCTACAGCCACTGCTGCTCCCGTAGTAGTGGGAATCATGGAAAGACCGGCTGCCCTGGCCCTCCTAAGATCCTTGTGGGGACTATCAAGTAGGGCTTGATCATTGGTGTATGAATGAATGGTCGTCATTAAGCCTCGTTTTACCCCGAAGTTGTCCATCAACACTTTTACCATGGGAACGAGACAGTTGGTAGTGCAGGAAGCGTTAGAGACAACATGATGAATAGAAGGATCAAACTTTTCCTCATTTACTCCCATGACTATGGTTAGAACCTCATCACTACCTGTAGCCGGGGCACTGATGATGACCTTGCTGGCCCCTGCCTTCAAATGAGAGGCTGCTTTCTCCTTAGTTCGGAAAAGCCCGGTGGACTCTACGAGAATATCTACCCCCATCTCCTTCCAGGGAAGCTGTGTCGGATCTTTTTCTTGACAAACTCTTATCTTTTTTCCATCAATGATAATAGAATCATCCTCAGCCTTTACCTCTCCGGGATAGGTTCCATGGATAGAATCATACTTAAACAGATGAGCCAGTGTCTTAGCATCCACCAAATCATTTACCGCAACAAAGTCCAGTTTCGACCCCTTCTCTAGCGCTGCTCTTAAGGTTATTCTCCCAATTCTGCCAAATCCATTAATAGCCGCTTTCCTCATCTTTTGCTCCTCCTGTAGCTTAATTGATCTTTGGCTTTTCACTTAGTAGACGCAGAAAAATGGTTGTATCCACCATCTTCTATTTTCGTTCGATTTCCTCCCCTCTTTTTCAAATACATTCCTTGGTCTCTATCCACAATTTCTCCAATTAAAGTATGGGGAAAACCAAGGGTTTGCTTAAGCTTTTCCTTCTTATTTGGAGGCACGGTAAAAAGAAGCTCATAATCCTCCCCTCCGTAAAGAATCCATTCTAACAAAGATTTTCCCATAACTTTAGCCAACTGCTCAGTAGCCAGAGCTGTCGGAAACTCATCTTCCCACAAAACTGCTCCTACCTTGCTTTCTTCAGTTAAGCGGTGAAGGTCAGAGGCAAGACCATCGCTTAAATCTATCATGGAGGTAGCAATTTGACTGCTGGCTATCTTTTGACCTTCAACTAGCCGGGGAGAAGGTATGAGGTGTTTTTTAATGAGAAACTGTCTTATTTTTGGCTTTACCTTCCCATTAGGGGCCTTTAAACAAGCCAATCCAGCTCCTGAACTGCCTAACTGGCCTGTAACATAGATCAGATCACCAGGTTTCGCCCCAGAGCGAAGAACGATATTTTCCCTTTTTACCTCTCCCAGCAGAGACACCGTAATGATAAAGCTAGGTGCACGAACTGTATCTCCTCCCACTATCCCCACCCGGTATTTAGAGGCAGCCTTTTTCAGTCCTCGATAAACCTCCCTTACCAGATTCCTTTCGGTATCGGACGGTAAAGCTAAAGATACCAGACAATGGGTAGGATTTCCCCCTACGGCGGCAACATCAGAGATATTTACTACCAGAGCCTTCCATCCTACCTGGAAAGGGGAGGTGTAATCCCACTTAAAGTGAACATCTTCTACCAGGCTGTCGCTGGTGAACAACAATAGTTTCTTGCCAGACACCTTTATAGCTGCTGTATCATCTCCTATGCCGACAATCACCTCTTTCTGAAAATCCTTTAAATCAGATCTGATAGAGCTAATAACCCTGAATTCACCAATATCACTTAGTTTCAAGGAAATAAAATCCTAAGTCCCCTTTGGCTGGGGCGGGAGGATTCGAACCTCCGCATGGCGGATCCAAAGTCCGCTGTGTTACCGCTTCACCACGCCCCATCCGTAAATGGAAGCCCCCTAAAATTTCGGCGGCGTCAAGCCTGTTTTTACTGGTATCTTTCTATAACGCCGCTTTGATCTTTTTTACTCAAGCACAAGATCAGTTACCGTACTTTTAATACCTTTAAGAGTTCGCAGTCTATCTATTACAACCTGCAAAATATCCTCGTAGCTGTCAGCCTCAATCGAAGCCAGAATATCTTGGCCTCCAGTGGTCAAATCCGCCCCCTTTACTTCATCAAATCTTAACAAGGCATCTCTGACACTTCTTTCTTTTCCTGCCTCTACCCTGATCTTTAAGTAGGCCTTAGCCATCCTTCTCACCTCTCTTCCTGGCTAATTTACTATAAGCTGATGTAACCTCTGCTTTTTCTTTCTAGCAGCTTAAGTTTTGTATCCAAGCACGTTCTTTCCGCTTGATCAGCATGGTCAATAATTAGGATCCCTGAAAGATGATCGACTTCATGCTGAATTACATGAGCCAGAAGACCCTCACCTTCGACCTTTATTATCTCCCCATCCTCATTCCAGCCTTCTACCATAACTCTTTTTGATCTTTTTATCTTAAGGGTAATCTCTGGTAGAGAAAGACATCCTTCCTCCAGAACACTCTCCCCTTCTTTCAACAAAATTAAAGGATTGATTAACATCAGCGGATTATTATCACCGAGATCCACCACCACAAGCTCAAGATCAACTCCCACCTGGGGAGCAGCCAGCCCTATTCCTTGAGCTCTGTACATGGTCTTGGCCATTTGCTGGAGGATTTTTTTCTCCCTGGCCCCTACTTTATCTACCGGCCTACACCGACCCCTCAAAATTGGATCTCCATATTTTCTAATTTTGTAAACTCCCACTTTTTCTATCCTTTAACTGGTTTATTCTTCTCATCTACCAAGACTACTTTTGGTTTTAGAGCCCTGGCTTCTTCCTCGGTTACTCTAGCTTCATGTATTTTCGATTTATACATTATCCTGAACATCAAAGCCCCTCTTTTTTCCTTATTTTATCCTATAAAATAGCAGAAGTCAAGAAATATCTCGGGAAAGATTAGGTGAGATAAAAGATCTTTATAACCCTAGTTCGGTGGAAATCCGCTTCATTGAATCAAGAACATTCTGGATGTGGTGGTCTAAACCAATCCCCAGGTCTCTTGCTCCCCGTTCAATGCACTCCCGATCCACACCTCTAGCGAATGACTTATCCTTCCACTTTTTCCTTACCGACTTAACCTTCACATCCCTTATCTTCTTTGACGGCCTAACCAGAGCTACTGCCACCACAAAGCCGGTTAACTCATCTACCGCATAGAGGATCTTATCTAATAGATTTTCTCGTTTCACATGGGTATGGTCTCCGTGAGCCAAAATGGCATGAATCATGGACTCCGGGTATCCTTTCCTTCGGAGAATGCCAACCCCTCTGAAGGGATGATCCTCCATGGAAGGATACTTCTCATAATCGAAGTCGTGAAGTAGTCCCGTCACAGCCCATTTTTCTGGTGGCTCGCCGAATCTTTTTGCGTAATCGAACATACACGCTTCTACAGCAAGAGCATGCTTGATCAGATTCTCATTCTCAGTATATTCCCTTAATAAAGAAAGGGCTTCATCCCGAGTTGGCCAGCTCATCAATTCTTCCCCTTGACCATCTCGTAGCGAGTAACTGTAAATCGCTGGATCTCAAGTTGTTCCACAGGTGTCTCACCCAATCCGGCTTTTTGTTTAGCAATTTCTAGCTGCTGTTCAACTGTGTCCACCCCTTCCAGATCCGGCAGCAATAGACCTTTCTGCCATCCTTTACTTACAATCACCCCGTATTTTTTGGGATCTAACTCGCGCTTGGATTTAACTGGCTCCGGTTTGCTTAGAACATCCACTGAGATCTCTAAATCTCTTATTTCACTGGTATCTACCGGAGGAAAACGAGGATCCTGGGTGGCAGCACTAATGGCATTCTTTATAATCTCGTTGGCCAGATTATCCTGAGTGGGAAGATAAGTGCCAATACATCCCCGGAGTCTTCCCTTTTTATGCAGAGAGACAAAGGTCCCTGCCTTCTTTTGGAATACTTCAGGAATCCGAGAAGGGGGAGAAATTACCTTCCCACTGCGAAGGTAATCTTCTATCGTTCTCTTAGCCAGAAGAACCGGAAAATCCTCCTCGCTCATTGGTTCACCTCTCATTTTTTAGATACAGGCTAGGCTGCTGCTAGCTTGCGTCAATAAATTAGGCCAGTTAGAGCTCTTAGTCTCCTGATTCTCCTAAAACAAATCCTTTCTTAATCTGATATCCCTTTATAAAATCATACCCGGAGATAGGATTTCGATTGGGTAGTTGAACTTCTTTAACTAAAAGGGAAGCATCTCCTCCTTTTACCAGGAAACCTTCCGGCTTGCGTATCTGGATAATCTGGCCCGCCAACGCATCTTTCTCAAGGTTTGAATTTTCTTTTACCAATTCTGTGCGCCAGATTTTAATCCTCACTCTTTTTCCCCTTAGCCGAACAAAAGTTGAAGCACCCGGGTAAGAATTCAGCCCCCTTACCAGGTTATGGATAGTTAAGGCCGGTTTTGACCAATCGATCAGACTATCGGCCTTTTCTATCTTGGGAGCGTAGGTTGCTTCAGCCTCGTTCTGGGATTTATACTGGATCTGTCCTCTCTTTATGAGCTCTATTGCCTCACCCAAGAGCTCGGCTCCTAGACGCGAAAGTCTTCTTTCCAAATCCGCTGCGGTTTCAAGATCATTAATAGGAACCTTTTTCTGAAGAATTATTCCTCCCTTGTCTAGTTCTTTTTCCACTTTCTGGACAGTCACCCCGGTTTCTCGTTCGCCGTTAATTATAGCCCAGGGAATAGGACCAGGACCCCTATAACGGGGCAAAAGGGAAGGGTGAATATTAATGCTAGCTAATCCAGCAATCGATAGAAAATTGGGCCCCAGGAGCTGGCCAAACGCTACCACTACCACCAGCTCCGGCTTTAACCTCCTCATCTGACTAATAAAAAAATCCCGGTTTACATCCTCAGGCTGATAAAGAGGAATCCTTCTCTCCTCGGCAAATCTTTTCACCGCAGGAGCGACAGACCTTTTTCCCCTCCCTGAAGGACGATCGGGCTGAGTAATGACCCCGACAATTTCTTCTCGCTCATTCAAACTCTCAAGGGAGGGACAGGCAAACTCGGGAGTTCCTAGGAAAAGAATGCGCACCCTTACCTCACAATAATAAAAATCCCTGCCCTTCTGGATGACAAGGAAAGCTTTGAGTCGAAATCCCAAGGGGGTATCCTCTCAGATACATTATGCTTCTCAATCATGATGAGACTGCACGCCATATCTGAAGTCAGATTCCCGTATCAAATGTGTTGGCTCAAAGTTCCTTCAGTCACCGCTAGGGCAGGGATTAATAAGCTCCTATCCTTTTTGTCTGAAACTTCAGCTCTCTTCTTCTTTGTCTTCGAATGGCCTTAAGTCTCTTTTTTCGCTTTCTCTCGCCTGGTTTTTCATATTCTCGATGTCTCTTAATCTCCGAGGTCAAGCCCGATTGCTGACATCGTACTTTAAAACGCTTTAAAGCTTGCGAAAAAGAATCATAGTCACCTACCTTTATTGTAACCAACCTCTGTGCACCTCCTTCGCCGTTTTCCAAATATAATACATTTTTTAAACAAGTCGTGTCAAGAAATTGGAAGGAAGGATCCTGACTCCCGTTAAGATGTCCCCTCCTCTACCCCCTTTTTACTAAGATTGAGTCTTCCCAACTCATCAATACCGATAAGCTTTACCGAGATTTCATCGCCCACCTTCACCACATCAGAAACATTCTTTACGAATTTATCGCTAAGTTGCGAGATATGTACCAGACCTTCTTTTCGCGGCATGATTTCCACAAAGGCGCCAAAATCAGTTACCCTCTTTACCTTACCTAGGTAAACCTCTCCCACCCGGGGTTCCCTGATCAAGTCTTTGATCATCATCAGAGCCCTGTTTGCTCCATCTTCATCCGGCGAGCTTATGGTTACCTTTCCTTCCAGATCATCGATATCAATCTCCGCGCCGGTCTCCTTGATAATCCCTTTGATAATCTTTCCCCCTGGGCCAATAATATCGCCAATCTTATCCAGGGGAATGGTAAGGGTGACAATTCTAGGGGCGTAGTCAGAGAGTTCTGATCGAGGTTTATCTATTATCTTCTCCATTTCTTTCAAAATCAAACCCCGGGCAACTTTTGCCTTATCCAGAGCTTCTTCCACAACCTTTAGGCTAACCCCTGAGACCTTGATGTCTAGCTGGAGAGCAGTGATAGCCCCCTCGGTTCCGGCTACCTTGAAGTCCATATCTCCAAGATAATCTTCCAGACCCTGAATATCGGTTAAGATAACAACCTTGTCACCTTCCTTGATCAGACCCATCCCCACACCGGCTACCGGGTCGGAGACGGGAACTCCGGCATCCATTAGAGAGAGACTCCCCCCGCAAACGGAAGCCATCGAAGAGGAGCCATTTGATTCAAGAATGTCAGAGACCAGCCTTATGGTATAGGGAAAAGATTTTTCATCGGGAAGAACCGGTAGAAGAGCCCTTTCGGCCAGAAGACCATGTCCGATCTCTCTTCTTCCCGGACCTCTCAAAAATCGTGTCTCTCCCGTAGAAAATGGGAGAAAATTGTAATGAAACATAAATGTTTTGGAGATTTCGCCCTTGTGCAGTCCATCGATTATCTGCTCATCAGAAGCGGTACCCAAGGTTGCCACCACCAGAGATTGGGTATCTCCTCGGGTAAAAAGTCCCGATCCGTGGACACGGGGAAGTATCCCTACCTCACAGCTAATGGGTCTCACTTCATCAATTCCCCGAAGATCCCATCTTTTCCCCTCCTCAATGATAAGCTCCCTCATCTTTTTTTTCTTTAGCTCCCCCAGTATATCTAGAAAATCTTTCTCTTTTTCCGGGTAGTCAGACAAGAACTTGTCCAAAACTTCCTCTTTCACTTTCTCAAAGTAACTATCTTTTTGGTCTTTGGTCCAATCAGATCCTATAGCTTTGATCTTGTCTTCAGCAAAATCGGTTACTTTCCTTCTAATCTCCTCTTCAATTTGATAAAGAGGGAAGTCCTTTTGGTCCTTTTTTGCCCGGCTGATGAATTCTTCCTCTATCTCAATTATTCTCTTAACAAAGGAGTGGGCCACCTGGAAAGCCTCGAGAACGACTTCTTCGGATACCCGGTCAGCATTCCCCTCCACCATGATTAGTCCTTCCTTGTTTCCTACTACCACCAGGTTCAACTCACTTTCTTTGAGCTGGTCATCCCGAGGATTAATCACCAATTGTCCTTTTATTCTGCCCACTCTTACTCCCCCGATAGTTTGAACGCAGGGAAAGCCAGCCACGGAGAGGGCCAGAGAGGCTCCAATCACACTGAGAATCGCAGGTTGGTTGGACTCACTGGCCGAGAGAACGGAGACAATCACTTGAACTTCGTTTCTGAATCCCTGGGGGAAAAAGGGACGAATAGACCTATCTATCAACCGACTGGAAAGGATCTCCTCATCAGAAGGTCTCCCTTCCCTTTTGAAAAAGCCCCCGGGAATCTTTCCCACCGCATAAGCTTTCTCCCGATAATCTACAATCAAAGGAGCAAATCCCACATCTTCCTGAACAGTGGGAGAGATTACCGCCGTGACTAAAACTATGGTATCTTCGTATTGAACCAACACAGCACCGCTACTCTTCTTGGCTATTTTACCAGTCTCCAAAATTAAGAGTCTTTCCTCGAGCTTCTTTTCTATTCTAGTGATGTTATTTTTTTCCATTGGTTACCTTCTTAATCCTAGTTTTTTTATCAAATCCTGGTATCTCTTAAGATCCTCACTCTTTAAATAATCAAGAAGCTTTCGTCGTCGCATCACCAACTGAACAAGTCCCCTCTTGGAACTTTGATCTTTTTTATGTTTAGCCAGATGCTCAGTCAAATCACTGATCCTCTCACTAAGCACCGCTACCTGAACCTCAGGTGAACCAGTGTCATTAGGGTGATTGCCGAACTTCTCTCTTAACCCGCCCTTTTTTTCCTTACTTATGCTCATTTTTCTCCCCTCATCTAAAACCTCCTCTTAATTTATACTAGCATATTTTAAAATAGATGTAAAGGGCAGGCCAAATCAGTCATCCTCTCACGGGAAGATAAACTACGGTGGAGAGAATTAAAGGAGGCTCATGAGCCTTTTCATCCTGAGTGCTAATAGTTATCTTTACCGCTTCGGGGAGACTATCATCAGCATTATCCGGCGTTCCCTTTGTTGAATCCCAGAATCCCTGCCATTGATCCTGATCCCAGTATGAAAAGGTCAAATTCAAGACCCGCTCGCCAATCATAGCCGTAGCTCCACCGGAAAAGGAATCTAGGTGAGTTTCTATTCTCCTCCGGAGTCTTTCTTGGGATAAACTGTACTCAATCTTCCGAAGATCATATTCCCCCGTGGTGTTAGGTGTGTTAGAGACAGAAACGAAGGTCAGGAAAGATTCATTGCCCTTGAATATAAAGTGAGGATCGCCCCGGCTGATAAAAGAAGCCTTTATTTCCCGACTCATTAAGTCTAAAATTATCCGGGCATTTTGATACATCCTGGTGCGGGCTTCTCCTTTCTGCCAAGCAGAGGAACTTCCCAAGAAGACCCGATAAAGAGCTCCCATCAAGATCACCAGAATGGCGCAGCTCACTATGATCTCAACCAGGGTGAAAGCCCCTTCTTTTTCACTCATTAGTTTTATCATAGCTTATAAATTCAGAGGGACCCCTCCTGGGGGCTTTTCCTCCCTTTTTTAATTGTACCTGGCCAAATAAGTAACTAGCTCTAAATACTGCCGAGGATTATTTCTATCTTCAGCCCCCGGTTCCTCATATAAGACCCTCACCCTTACCTTCCGAAGATTGGGAGTTTCAGTACTCCACCACCCCACCTCGTAGCCATATCCCTGGTATTCTTCGAACTTCCCTTCCCCTATCCCTTGACCGTTAGCATCCTCAGGAAGGGTCTCATTTAAATCATCATATCCTCTTCTTTTTATCTCCTCCATCAGTGTTTGCCCTAAAAGAGAAGCAGTTGAATATCTCTCTACTTTCTGCTCTATTTTAAGACCCAAAGGAAAAACTCTGACTATCATCAAAAGACCACCGGAAAGAATGGCCGTAGCCAGGATAACCTCAACCAGAGCAAAACCCATCCCAGCTAAATATGTCTGTTTCTTAAAACCCTTCTTCAATGTTTTTCCGGGTAAACCCTGATATAACCAGTAGTAGAGCTAATGGTAATGGTGTACCACCTTCCACTACCCTCATTCCTAAGATAGATAGAGCCAGTCTCAGCCGTTCCTTGAGGATAGAAAGAAAGACTGTCATCATCAGGATCATCAAATTCCACAATTCCATCCTCTTCCTCCCTTTTCCAAAGATCAGGATCAGCAAAGGCTACATTCTCTAAAAGTGAATGTTTTCCTTCTATCACCATCTTCTCTTCGTCTTCAATCCAATATTTTCTTCGAGCCGGATCAAAGACAACCCTGTATTCTCTTCTTTTAGTTATGGAGAGCCGACGTGCCCATCTTAGAGTAGAAGCTATATCCTCGGCTGAGTTTTTCAGACGGCTCCGGGAGAGGAAACTACCCACAGACAAAATACCCACAAAGATCCCTATGCTCACTACACCCAGTACCACAATCAGCTCTATCAAAGTAAATCCAGATCTTTGAGGTATCATCCCTCTTAACTACCAGTTATTAATATCATCCTCTAAATACCCATCAGATGAACCTGGACCATTGGGATTCAGCTCATCCACCATTCCATCCCCATCATCGTCTATCTCATTCTGGCAATAATCACCATCCTCAAACTCATCACCGTCAACGCCATTGGTCCCGGTCTTTCCATCGGATCCCTTAGAATAGATATCGTAACTACTTTTGTTATGGAAGGGAAGGGAAGTAAAAGGAATTCCATCAAGATCAGCCGCATAGAAATAGATATGAACCCGGTCATTTCTCCCTTTATGCCAGGGATCGAGAAGCTCACCAGCCTCATTGACCTCACTTTTTTTGAACTCCAGGTAAGGTCCGGTCCATTTTGGATCCTTCCAGACAGGATCCTCAGGATCAGGCGAGAGAGCCTCTCTTAAAGAAGCAGAACTCCTCTCATCAGGAGGATAATGTCCGGTGTCAATTTTATACATGCTTATGGCTGCCTCTAACTCGGCAATGAAGGACTTGGCGGCGGCTCTTTTTGCTCTTCCGGTAGCCTGAAGGAAGTTGATGGTGGCAACCGTCGATAAAACTGCAATAACTGCCACCACTATCAAAAGCTCCAACAGGGTAAAGCCGGTTTCTCTTCTTACCTTGCTAGCGACTTTATCCTGTCTTATCTTTCTCCTCATCTTTCCATATAAGAAGCGGCATTTCTTCCTCCCAGCTCTTTTATTGTATTGCACCTTAATACCATTCACTGAGAAAGTCAACCCCGAAATCTGTCCCATCCTTGGCATATCACACTTTAGGAATATAATTGTCAAGTTAATTAGGACGCAGATTTTCGCAGATCTGTGTCCAAAAAGAAATTTCTATACTATTCAAGTTATCAAATCATGCGGATTAATGGAAAAGACATACAGCTTTTGTTGCTTGGAATTATAATAGGGTGGTTCAATGCTTTTAAAGCTTTTAAATTTTTCTTCTAGTGAAAGACTTTTGCTTTGTTGTACGCGAAGCAGGTTTGATGATGAGGCTCGTCGGCAAATACTCAATCTGTTAAAGGAGAAGGTGCCTTTGCTATCCTACCAAACCTTTAAATATAGATGAGCTATTGTCCTTGCTCAAATAAAGGAAAATTTTTAAAAAACTTTCATAGTTAATGCTTTTGGTAATTACCTCTCAGCAGAGTCCAGTTTTAATATCAGGTCAACTGCGGCGGACAAATCTGAGACGATATAGTCTGGACGGGTTTTGTCCGTAGGTATATTCCTTACGCTGCCAGCCTTCTTGTCATTCCTGACCATTATAGTGGTGCATCCCACATGGCGTCCTGCTTCCACATCGCTAAGGCTGTCTCCCACCAGATACGAGCTTTTAAGATCGAGAGCAAAATCCTTGGCTGCTTTCAGTAAAAGTCCAGGCTTTGGCTTTCTACAGATACAATCATCCTCAGGTCTATGGGGACAGTAATAAACCTTCTCAATCCTTCCCCCTGCTTGATGCACGCCCCTCATCATTCTCTGATGGATATCCTCCACCGAGAGCCGTGATACAAGACCTCTACCTACCGCAGACTGGTTGGTTATAACAATCACCATACGATAATTGCCACTTAAACGCTTCAGTGCCTTCCTCGCCCCCGGAATCCAAACAAACTCATCCCAGGACTTGACGTAATCATCCCTATCTTTGCAGATTATCCCATCTCGATCCAGAAAGACAGCTTTAGTCACAAAATCCTCCTGTTTTCCCGGTAAGCCTGGAGCAAAATATTAAGGAAGATAGGAGATTTTCTAGGTGTTCATTCTTCTTGAGTCGGTAAGGCCCTAAAGAAGGCAAAAGGTAGAAAGTAAAAGGGTGGGACAATAATTCAAAAATCAAGACCTGACCCCAAAATGCCTCTTTCCACCCCTTCCCCTCTCCACACAGCCTTCCCCGTCTTCGCCAGAATAACAAAGTCCCGTCAGAGGAGCCAGTTTCACTCCCCCTGGAAGAAAACCAAGTCCTAAGTACTCAGTCAAAAAACCTCAGAAAGACTGATGGTTAAACCGGAAAAGATCGATGACCTCAAGATGTCGCTCTTCCCATAAGTACCGGAACTCTCAAAACCTGCCTTACCCAGAGTCATGACTTTGAGGGTTTTTTCTTCTGGATCTACAATCCAGTACTCCCGAACGCCATGTCGGGCATAAAGCGTCTTCTTATAAGTGCGATCTCTTTCAGCAGTAGCTGGAGAAAGAATCTCTACCACTAGATCGGGAGCCCCCCGGATCTCCTCCTCAGTAATAATTGAAAAGCGCTCCCTGGAAACAAAGAGAATGTCTGGCTGGACCACATCCTCACCCAGATGGACATCAAGGGGAGCGTAATAAACTCTTCCCAGGTTCTTACCCTCCACAAATGCTCGCAGAATAAACTCAAGTCTCCCTGAGACACGCTGGTGATATTCATTTGGCGATGGAACCATAATTAATTCTCCTTCCATAAGTTCATAGCGCTTGGTCTCAGACTCTGGCAGGCTCTTGTAGTCCTTGTAGGTGAACTTAATCTTAGTGTTTAATCTGCTCATTGTTCACACCTTCCTTTCTCACGAGTTAATCTAAGCTATCAGTTCTCGCTTTATTATAAGTATTTCAGAAGTATTCATCTCTACCTGTGAACATTGTACTGACCTATAATTTTGTGTCAACGTATCGAACTACCCCTAGCTGCTTCATCCTTTTTTGGGCAAATCCTGTGATGTCCTTAAACAGCGTGGGAAGAGGCCACTATCACTTTCTCAATCAACAGTTTCTTTTCTACAATCACCTCATACAAAAGTGTCGTGCCCCGGCTATTCACATCAAAGAAATTAGAAAAGTCAGTCAGATAATCCTGATAAGCTGCAAGATGAAAGACCACATCTATTCCCTTTAAGGCGGTCTTCCAATCAGCTTTATTTCTCACATCTCCTAAAATAAACTCTGCTTCTTCAGGAACATAATCTGGCTTACCCTTTAAGCGAACCGGGGGTTCTAGACTGTCCATAATCCTTACCTCATAGCCTTCGGCAAGCAGCGCATCTACCGTATGAGATCCTATGAAACCTGCTCCTCCACTCACCAGTACTTTCAATTAATATCCCCTAAAATTTTTAAAGCTCAAGTCCTATCGCCCGCTGCCGCCTAAGACCACGCCCACAGTCTTAAAGAGAATCTTCAAATCCAGCCAGAACGGTGAGCAAGAAGCCAAATAAAAGATAAAGAGTTTGCATCTTTTTGATGCCGCGAAATCTTCTATATTTTAAAACCAGATCGAGACACCCGGCTACTATGTAAATAAATAAATAGGCTACATAGAGAGTAAATAGAGGTCCCATCCTAAAACGAATACCACTCTCATAAAATCTAATCTGGGTGACGATGAAATTGGAAAAGGATAGCAGGGCAAAAACCGCCGCAGGCAAAAAAAACTAAGACCTTTCTAGAGGGGGAGGAAGTAGATGAGCCTCGTGAAAACTTAGGCAGAACAAGAGAAAAAAATAAGCAGTGATAGAGGCAGCAGCAAACTCAATTCTCAAGAATAAATTGGTGAGATAGGGAGTAAGACTCTGATTTTCCAGGAAGCTACTTAAAACCCAGATCGAGGCCGAGACTGCCAGGAGAAAAAAAATTCTATTTATGGAAGAGCGGGGATTTTTGAAATAGACCCATCCACCCAAGGACAAAATTAACCCCCCTACTACCATACATCCGGTAAAATCTAACATCTATATCTCATTGGCTAAGAGGATCTCTTTTCCTCTCCGACTAGATGCTGGTATTTTTAGCTCTTTTCTATATTTTGCCACAGCCCGGCGGGAGATGGCAATATGGTAATCTCGGTAAAGCCTTGCCTTTATTACCTCATCGCTATAGGGGCGGGGGAGGCGGTGGTCCTGAAGGAGGGTCTTTTCTTCTTCCATTAAATCCTGGAGGTAACTTTTGGTAATCTCCTTCTGGGAAGGAAAGAAAAACTTGAGAGGTAGCTCTTTCCTCTGAGGAGTACTAATACTTTTATCAGTCATAACTCTGGTAATTGAGCTGGGATGTACTCCTATTCTTCTGGCCAGCTCTCGTCGAGTTAGGGGCCGGAGCCTGCCAGGGTCTCCCGAGTAAAGATAATCAGATTGAGTCTCTTTTATGTAGTAAATAATCTGGTAGATAGTGGTGGTTCTTCGATTAACCAGATTTAACATTTTAAAAATCTTAGAGATCCGGTTAAGTTTTTCCGGGGCAAGATTTCTCTTTTGATAAAGTTGTTCATACTGCTCATAGTTGATAGAGTATTTACCTTTGACCAGATAATCTTCTTTCAGATGAGGATAGATTACGAGCTCATCCCCTTCTCTTTCGATAGAGGCTATCTTGAAAGTTCTGGCAGACCGAGAAGGGATGCTTTCGGTAGTGGAAGAAACTGAATCACCACTGGTAAGCTTTTCTAATTCAAACCTATTTAAGAAGTCTTTGAAAATTACTGTTTGCTTGGGAGTCAACCGACACTCACGCTCAATTTGCCTAACGCTTATCCCGCCATGTAAAAGCTTATTAAAGCGATCTTCTCCTATTAGCTGCCCAATTTTTTGAAGGAGGGGTACAATCTTGGGATTCTGGTAAAGCAAGCCTTGCAGATCAAAAGTATCCGAGGAAAGAATAAGACCGTCCTTAAGCTCAACCGTTAAAGGAGCCCGAATCCCGCTAAATTTTCGGTAACTTACAACTTTCCATTTACGGACTAATTCTCTAAATAGAGAATCATTTTCTAATTCTTTAATTAATTTTCTAAACTCTGGCTCGGGAAGGGAAAAGAGCTGACCCAGCTTTATCCTTCCAATCTGTTTTTGTCTTAAGACCTGGGAGGTCTTTTCTCTCAGAGTCTGTTTTAAAGATCCCATTTCCATTTAAAATAAACCTCACTTTGTTCGGTAAAGGGCAATAAACTTATCTTAAAATATAGTAAAAAATGGGGCGTTGTCAAACCGAGCCCATAATCCTAATTTTAAAATACTCCCCCAAGGGCGAGGAATACTCTCATCTTTTTCTTTTCCCAATCAAGGGGCCAGGCTATGCCCAACCTCACGATTAAAGAATATTTACCAAAGGGAAGGAGCCTCAGGCGAAGCTCACCTCCCCAACTACGTTTCAGCTTGAACTTTTTATTCCAGGCATCCCCGGCATCATAGAAAAGAGCGGCTCCCAGTCGATCGAGATAAAGGTTTGGAGAGCCTCCCATTCTCTTGAACCACAAAAATCTATATTCCAGGGAAGAAAAAAGAAGGTTTTCCCCTTCCAGGCAGTCTCGGGGATAACCTCGGAGAGAATTTGCTCCTCCCAGAGGGGCTAAAACCTTCACTTTCTCTTCTCGGTTTTCTATCTTGCGGCCAAGCAGCCTTAAGGCAAAACTCCGATTATTCCTAAAGCGTTTATAATCTGCAGCTCCTGCCTCATAAGCAGTATAATTTAGCTCACTACCTATATCGGGCCCCGAGTACTCTGCCCCCAGATAAAACAACTTTCCCGACCGCTCAAGACCAGGATCACAGGTAGGAGTAAGGTTAGCAAATTGCCAGATTCCCTTAATTCTATTCACCCTGCCCCGCCAAGATTCCGGTGAGAGAAAAAGCCCACTTTTCCCGTACTCTGTATGAAATAAAAGACCCAGAGTTTGTTTATCGGTAAGAGAATAGCTCAAGCCTGCCAGAGCTCCACTTGAGCGCGTTAGATTATAAACTTCCCCCCAGAGAGTGGGTCCCAACTCCCGGTTGACATATGTTAGATCATACTGAAACCCCTCCGTTAGCAGAGTAGAGATGTAAACATTATGCTTTTCCAGGGTATCGGAAGCATAGGCATCCAGGGAAATATAAGAACCATCAGGACTTACAGAAACCCAAGGAAGGATATAGTGAAGTCGCAGGCGAGGTTGATAAGGGCGGCAAGCGAGGCCAAGATGAGCTACCCTATCCTCTTGGATTGGCGAGTATTCAGCCATGATCTCAGTAGTTCTCTTAGACTCAGAAGGGTTTAATTCCTCCTCATCTAAGGGCTTGAGGGAAAGAAGATAAAGAGAAAACCTCTGTGCCTGATAGGCAGACACCACCACCCTCTTTTCATCAGAGGAGATGGCCGGCTCGAAGACCCCGCCTCTCACCCGGGTATACTGCTTGAGTCTTTTTGTCAAAAGATCAACTGAAAAAAGGTTAAATACACCATCTTTTCGATTGGAAATAAAGTAAACTTTCCTGCCGTCGGTAGAAAAGACTGGGCAGCGATCATCGGCATCATCTAGAGTGAGAGGAGAGGTGATCCTGTTCTCTAAATCCAAAAGATAAATATCCCTTTTCCCCTGGCGAAAGGAAGCAAAGGCTATTTTTTCTCCATCAGGCGAAAAAGAGGGAGAGAAATTCTGGGTTAGTCCGTCGTGATGGTTGGTAAGAGAAAAAACTTTACCAGTTTTAATCTCCAGAAGATAAAGATTAGAGTTTCCTCCCTCCTGCCTCACAAACACTATGCGGTCCCCCTTGGGGGAAAAAACTGGCTGACCTGCTCGCAGGCCGTAGGTTAGCCTTCTTTTTCTTTGGGTCTTCACATCAACAAGATAAAGATCACTCAAAAAAGCTCTTTCAGGGGCAAAAAAATGCGTTTTCGAGTAAACGATCTTACTTCCATCCGGGGAAAAAGAGATACAGGGATTAACCTTCTTATCCAGCCTCTTGACTTCCTTCGTGCCCAGATCCATGAGGTATAGGTCAAAAATACCATAGTCGTATCCTCGATCAGAGGTAAAAGCAATTTTATCTTCCGAGGGAGAGAACACGGGATGCATATTTTTCCTGCCCTCTGAGGTTAAGAGTGATTCTGGGGTGAGCCATGGATCGGGTATATCTTCTTTTTCGTTACTACATTTATTCATGATCCAATTTCGCCATTCGATGTAAAGGGTGGAGGAATCCTTACCCACTACCGTCTTTAGAGCGTCATCAAAACTTAGAAAATGAGGCAGAGGATAGACCGCCATCTCCCCGGTGGTGAGGCTAATCTGGCCTACGAGCTGGTAAATGGGCTGACTCCGAAGATGAGTCAAAATCCCGGCTATCTTATCCTGTCCATAAGTTTGAAAGATATAGCGGATGAAACTGTCTGATTGATAGTAACCGGAAGTTCTTCCCCAGCCCTCAAAGAAATAAAAGGCAGCTAAATCAGCCTCCGACATAATGGTGGTCTGGCGAGCCTCATCCCCCACCACCATCCTCTTTAAGGAATGGAGTTCTTCTCCCTCATATTGAGCCAATCCCTCTATGAACCACATGGGGAGAACCAAATTGGCTATCAACCGCCGCAGGGGAAAGACCGATTCCTGAATGGCGGCGAAGGTGACCACATGGGTAAATTCATGAGCAATGACCTCTCTTATCCAGGAGAGGCTCCCTGAACCTCGAGTGGGATCTGATTGAGCCTGAATGACGATCTTTCCAGTCAAGGTAGAGGTATATCCCCCGGTGGTATCGTTGTAGTTTTCGATAATGATGGGACTTTTCTGAGAGGGCTGGTAGCCTAAATCAGAAGTAATGCGAGGATAGACCTCCTCGGCGATTCTGGCCGAGGCATAAGCGAAAGTTTCCTCTCCCTGGTGATAGTGGATAAGGAAATGAGGGGTTTCTATGACTTTCCAACGTAGCTCGGGATGATTAAACTCTGCCAAAGTAATTTTGGGGGCCAATACGAAAAAGAAAAAAAGGGGTATAAACCACCCCTTTCTCCAAAAAATCCCTTTCAATCTTAGTCTCCCTAGCATCCGGAAAACATAGCCCTAGGGTCAGATGAGCTTGACTACCCTTACCTTTATCTCCCGTACATTTTCGATACCCACCGTCTTATTGAGATAGGTCTTCACTACTGTCTGTAGCTCGTCTATCAGTCGAGGAACCTCTCCTTGAGCCTGTGCCGAGAGGGTAAGATGAACATCCACTCCCTCGTCACTTGATTTTATAGCTGCCTTGATATCTTCAACTCCTTCAACTTCTTTACCAATCCGCTGGATGAACTCGCTGATTGCCTTCTGAGAGATTTCTACTGCACCCAGGGGATTCTTTAGGGGAATAACTGCCCGTTCGGCCTTGGTCCTGGTCAAAGAAGGAAGGTATAGGCTCAGTCCAAATAAGAAACCAAAGATGACCAGAATAATCGATCTGGTCAATAGCGTCTGCTCAACAAAAGTAAGCCATCCATGGACAACAAATCTATCAAACAGCCCCACGACTACCAGAAATCCTCCTAAAGAAAGAAGAGCTAGAGCACAAACTCCTACCCCCCATAAGACTTTCTGATAAAATCTCATCTTCGCCTCCCTGGAAACGATTTATGAGGAAGATTTAATTCCCCTTATTTTTATATCCACCTTTGCTACCTTGGTGCCTAGAGTCTTTTCTATTTCTTCATTGACCTTCTTCTGGACCTCTTCCACGATTTGAGGGACAAAGCCTCCCTCGCTTATCAGTAACTCTAAAGAAATTGCGAGCCCCTCTTCTGATTTCTTTACTTTAATTCCTTCCTTGAATAGGCTTCTCTTGATACCATGAATTCCTTCCACTTGCCCAACTGCTTTTTTGATTAGCCCCAACGTGACCTTTTTGTCGACCTCATATCCTTCGGCTTCAGTCACCATATTCTCCTTTTCTTATTTCACTGACAACTAACCACTAATCACTGACCCCTGACTTCATTAGGTAGTCCTCAACGAAATTGATGTAAAACTCACCCTTTCTAAAATGTTCATTTTCTATAATGCGCTGATGAAAGGGGATAGTTGTCTTTATTCCTTCGATGACAAATTCCTCCAGAGCCCGTTTCATGCGAACCCTGGCTTCTTCTCTACTTTCCCCCCAGGTGATGAGCTTGGCCAGCAAAGAATCGTAAGCCGAAGGGATATTGCAGCCGGAATAGATATGGGTATCTATCCTGATTCCCGGTCCTCCCGGAAGGTGGAAAGCCGTGATCTTACCGGGAGAGGAGGCAAAATTTTTTTCTGGATCTTCGGCATTAATTCGACACTCTATGGCAGCGCCCTGGAGTTTTATATCCTCCTGTTCATAGGGTAAGTTATCTCCTGCCGCAATGACAATCTGATCTTTAACCAGATCTTTACCGGTAACCATCTCGGTCACCGGATGTTCTACTTGAAGGCGGGTATTCATCTCCATGCAGTAATACTCTTTATCCTCATCCAGTAAAAATTCGACCGTTCCTGCTCCTACATATCCTAGCTCCTTGGTTACCTTTACAGCAACCTGCCCCATCTCCTGGCGCAAAGATTCATCCAGAACCAAAGAAGGAGACTCTTCCATCAGTTTTTGATATCTTCTCTGAATGGAACAGTTTCTTTCCCCAAAGTAAAGGACCTTCCCAGATTCATCGGCCAGTATCTGAAATTCAATGTGGGTAGCTCTCTCCATATATTTCTCCACATAAAGATCCGGTTTTCCAAAGGAAGCCTTAGCCTCCTGCCCGGCCAAATCAAAAAGAACCCCTAAATCTTTTTCTTCCCGCACTACCCTCATCCCTCGACCCCCTCCACCCAAAGCCGCCTTCAACATCACAGGATAACCAATTTGGGAGATTACTTCAGCCGCTTCTCTCTTATTTCTGATGATCTTTTCCGAGCCAGGAATTATGGGGACCCCAGCCCTGGCCACCGTATTTCGTGCTTCCACTTTATTGCCCAGTTTTTTAATTAGCTCGGCATGAGGCCCGATGAACTCCACTCCTGAGCTACGACAAATTTCTGCAAAATGTTCATTTTCAGCCAGAAACCCATATCCAGGATGAATGGCGTCCGCTCCAGCTACCTCAGCCGCACTAATTATCCGAGGAACATTAAGATAACTTTCCGCCGGCTCGCGTGGACCAATACAGATAGCCTCATCAGCAAACCTCACCGGTAGAGAGTGCTCATCTTCCTTGGAAAAAACCACCACTGTCTCAATCCCTAGCTCTTTACAGGCTCTTATTATACGAAGAGCAATCTCACCCCGATTGGCAATGAGGATCTTGGCAAACACTATTCCCCCTCTATCAAAAATAGCTCCTGGTCATATTCCACCGGATGTCCATTCTTAACCAAAATTTCCTTAATCCTTCCCTCTGCCTCCGAGGTTATCTCATTCATCACTTTCATAGCCTCTATAACACAAAGACCTTGCCCTACCACCACCTCATCTCCTACTTCTACATAAGGCTTCTCTTCCGGAGAAGGAGCCCTATAGAGAGTCCCCACCAGAGGTGAGCGAACAGAAATTAGTGGTCTTTTCTCTTTTAGTGGTTTTTTTCCTGGTTTCGCCTCTTCCACTTCCTTAGACTGAGATACAACCTCAGATTTTGCCATAGCCCTAGCAGACGACCCCTTCGGCTGTTTGGCCAACCGGAACCTCATTCCGGCCTCCTCTATCTCTAATTCAGCCAGAGAAGAGGACTCAAAGATCTCAATTACTTTTTGTAGTTGTTTGAGATCCATTCTTTACCCCCCACATCTCCGTGACTGTTAACTCTTACTCACATACTCCCCGGATCTTGTATCCAGGCGAATTATGTCCCCCTCTTTTATGAAAAGAGGAACCCGGAGGCTGTAACCAGACTCCAAAATAACCAACTTAGTGGCTGAGCCCACTGTATCTCCTTTAACTCCGGGATCCGCCTTTTTTACCCGAAGTTCAACAAAGACGGGAAGTTCTATCCCTACAAGTTTTCCCTCATAAAGGCGAATTTTTACCTCTATATTCTCTCGGACAAAGTCTACTTTCTTTCCCAGAATGTCTTTAGACAACACTCTTTCCTCGAAAGTTTCCGAATCCATAAAATGAAAGTCTTCCCCATCCTGGTAAAGGTACTGGGCAGATCTTTCCTCAATAAAGGCATCTTTTATTCTTTGCTCAGGCTGAAAAACTTTTCTTATACTCTGAAGAGTTTGGAGACCTCTTAGTTTGGTACGCACAAAAGCCCCTCCTCTGCCCCTTTTTACGTGTTGAAATTCCTCAACTTCATAAAGCTCCCCCTCTATGTCTATGGTCATTCCAATCCGGAGATCGTTCGCCGTAATCACCTTAGAATCTTACCCCCTTCATTGGTTACCGCAACCATTAGTTCTCTTCTCATTCCTCCTTCTCCAGGGAAATAAATCCCCGGCTCCAAGGTAATCACCATGCCTGTTTTTAGAATCTCTTTAGATTTAGGACCAATA
>Ga0307438_1000508_pt1 | contig 29734 bp, 27 predicted proteins | sample SalMarWE160110MG_FD_202144 | JGI IMG/M metagenome (GOLD analysis project Ga0307438, IMG submission 202144) | Salt marsh sediment microbial communities from the Plum Island Ecosystem LTER, Massachusetts, United States - WE1603-110 | ecosystem: Environmental > Aquatic > Marine > Intertidal zone >... | reverse complement strand
CGGCGATACTTTACTTTTGTTAAAATTATGCCCGAAGGTAAATAAATCTATAAAGATGAGCCCTATGGCGGAAGCGGCAAGAATATTAAGTGGTATTAGTTTTTTTGTTCTTAAGAAGATAATAGCAATGGATAGAGAAAGAAAGAGAACAAAAATACTATATTGTTTTACTATGTTTCTATAGGCGCGAATGTTTCTGGTAAATTCGTTTATATTTTTAAACGCCCCGGCATATACAAGTATCCAGAATATAAAAACTAAACCTATCACCCAGAATAGCGCTTTAGGAAATTTTATTTCCTTTTTATTAAAAAGAAAATTTGCACCAAAACCGGCTAGTATTGCCATTGAGAAAGATAATACTCCGGAAAATCTTCCCGGAATTCTAAATTTATTAAATCCCGGAAGGCAATAGTATATAAATTTGTATAAAGGAGTGTGTTTTCCTAAGGCTGCGAGAAGAAAAAAGATAGCCGTACCGGTGAAGAACCAGATCAGTTTATTCTTTCTATCTTTAAAGCTAAAGAACAAAAGAACAAGAGGGAAAATTCCCAGGTAAATAGCCGTTTCCCAGAATGATCCGTATGCACCACCTCCACCCCAGAAGGGAACAGAAGCCTGCCCAGTTCCGGAAACAGTTCCGAAGAGTTTGGGAACTAAAAAAGTTAGCAGATGAACCGGATGGACTGAAAGAATTGCTGATTTTTCAAAGGAAATACTTTCACGAACAGTGTACTTAGAGTATTCAAAAGCAGGCAGATATTGAATTGCGGCAATACCCAGAGAGATTGTTAAAATCAAGCTTAACAAATAGATAGATTTTACGACTGAGTAATCTTTTCTGTTAATTATGATAAAAAATATTGTGTAGAATGTCAGGAAATAAAAAATGTGTAGGGAAAGTTGTGGGGAACCAGCCAACATAGACATACCCATAAATAGTCCTCCCAAAATTGAATAAAAGTAACTTTTTTCCTTCAAAGCTTTTTGCAGAAATAATAGAATTAAAGGTAACCATACGATAACGCTAACAAAGGTTAGATGGATTGTTCTGGTTATCAAAAAACCGCTGAACATAAAAGTTACCGCACTTACCAATGAGCCATTTTTTGAAAATGATATTTCTCTTGTGTACATATAAGTAAAAACACCAGCTAGTAGAATATGTAATATGTCTTGTAGTTCCAATGCATAATAAGAAAGCACGCCTTTTTTTACAAAAAGAATCAGAATCAAGTTAAAAGGATAAAAGAGGGCGCTCTGGATGTCACCGATAAGAGACATTCCCGAAAAAACGTAAGGATCCCATAATGGAAAAACACCTTCCCTGAGTGAAGTAGCAAAAAAATTACGGAAAGGATAATACTGATATAGAAAGTCCTCAAAGAAATAGTAATTTCCGAGAATAATTTGGTTAAAGAATACTATACAAAGACCTGTAAGTAGAGCATAAATATGAATATTTTTATTGAAGTAGAAATATTTTTTCATTTTACCATTTTTTTTAGATTCAAAAGTCCTTTGAAACTTCTTATGATATCACCTGGTTTCACTGTTACTTTACCTTGTTGTCTGGGAAGATGTCTTACCCCAATTTCTTTTATAATCATATTGTGTTTCTTCGCCTTTGCCAGAATTTCTGTATCCACCAGCCACGCTTTAGTCTCGATTTCAATTTTATCGAAAACTTCACGGCGGAAGAGTTTAAAAGCACAGTCAATATCTTTTACGTCTAATTTGAGTAATTTTCTTGCGAGTAAGTTATATCCGAAAGAACCCACTTTTCTGATAAAATTATCGGCTCTTTTTACTCTATAACCTATTACCATATCCGCATCTTTTATTAGCGGTAAAGCTTTTCCGATATCTTTAAGGTCAAACTGGTTGTCTGCGTCGGTATAGAAGACGGAATTTTTATTCGCAGAGTTGAAACCAGTTTTTAAAGCATCGGCATAACCAAGATTACGGGGATGCTTAATTAGCCGGATATTTTTATTTTCTTTAGCCATACTCAAAGTTATTTCCGATGTCTTATCCGCGCTACCATCATCGACAACGATTATCTCATAATCTAAATTAAGTCGTACAAAAACTTTTATTGCATCTTTGATTGAGCATTTTATGTTTTCTTCTTCGTTATAAGCAGGAAAAACACAGCTTATTCCAATTTTTTCCTTGTTCATATCTTTTAACTGTCTCCTTTAAATTCATTCATTATTTTTTTCCTTCAACAATTGCAAGGGAGTTTGAACTTCCAAGAACGGAAGCTCCGGCATCTAAAAGTTCTAAAGCCTTCTTAAGGTTTTTGATCCCTCCTGCAGCCTTAATAGGAAGTTTTGTTGCACTTTTTATTTGTTCTATCTGAACAGTGGTAGCAGGTCCATTTGTGCCCGTTCCGGATTTAATAAAATCGGCACCAGCACTTTCTGCAATTGCCGCCGCGGTTAGGATTTCCTCGGGAGATAAGATGGGAGCTTCTATAATAACTTTAAGTATTCCGCCGGGGTGTACAATATTAACTATTTCCTTAATATCCTTTTCTATTTCTTTGTATTTTTTGCTTTTCAAGAGAGGTATTTGCATCACAAGATCCACTTCTTCTGCTCCGCTTTTAATTATTATCGCTGCTTCTTTTTTCCGAATGGTAGTTAATGAAGAACCCAAAGGAAAATCACAGACAGAAATTATTTTTATAGTTCTATTTTTAAGATAGTCGGAAACAAATGGGATCCATATAGGATTTACGCATACTCCTCTGAAATTATATTTCAGAGCTTCTTCACATAATTCTTTAATGTCGTTTTCGCTCGCGGTAGCTTTTAAATTTGTATGGTCAATAATAGAATTAATATTCTTCATTGTTAACGTAGAGTATTACTCATATCTCTTTTTAAAAAGCATCTCATTTGGTTTCGTTTCCTCGAAAAATGAAATATTAAAGTTTAAAAAGCAAAATGACAGATTAAAATGCAAAATTATACCTTCCCCTTCCCTTGAAAGCTAAAAACATATATGTGTTACCAGTGTGATTTGTTTTTTTTTATTTTTTTTATTTTTTAACTTTGCATTGTATTTTTGCATTTTGATATTTGATTTTTGAATTTAAACGGCCATCGGGAGCTATTTTACTATTCCTCTTCTGGATTCATTTATAAATTTTATAATATGTTCTATATCTTTATTGTTTTTGAAATCGTTTTTAAGTTTTTCTACAGCCTGTTTTGTATTAAGCCCTGATCTAAACAGTATACGAAAAGCTCTTTTTATTTCTTTTATTCTTTCGGGTGAAAATCCGTTTCTCCTGAGCCCACGAGAATTATAAGAAACAACTCGTAGGGGTGAACCGGCAGCCATGGCAAAAGGAACTAAATCTTTTATTATGCGAAATCCACCACCTATTATTGAATAAGCCCCGATTTTCACCCACTGGTGGACAGGCACGAATGCTGATATATAAGCAAAGTCTTCCACTTCTACGTACCCTCCCAGCGTTGCTCCATTTACAAGAAGGACGTTATTCCCTATTTTGCAGTTATGAGCCACGTGGGAATATGCCATTAGATAATTATTGTTCCCAATTTTTGTTTCTGTTTCCTCTTTTAAGGGAAGATTGATCGTAGTAAATTCTCTGATTATGTTTGAGTCTCCAATGACTACTTTCCCGGTTTTCCTTTCTCGGCTTTTATCCTGAGGTAAATCGCCTATTACAACATAGGGATGTATTTCATTCCCTTCTCCGATTTGAACACCGCTTTTTATAATGGCTCCTTTAGCTATTGTCGTATCCTTTCCTATGATAACGTCTTTTTCAATCAGGCATCCTGAGTCAATCTTAACGCCTTTCGCTATTTTCGCTTCAGGATGAATATCTCCGCACATTATACTCCTTTTCGTTCTACAATAGCTGCCGAGAATGAACCTTCAGCAACCAAATCTCCTTCAACGAAGGATTTCCCTTCTAATTTACAAAAGTTGGGTCTAAATCCCGTAAGCTTTACCTTATGTTCCAGAATATCTCCCGGGCGTACAGGTTTTCTAAATTTTGCTTTGTTAATAGAAGTAAAATAAACATTTGCCTTCGTAGGGTTTTCAAGTTTATTGAAAAGTAAAAAACCGCCAGCCTGAGCCATAGATTCAACTATAAGAACCGCAGGCATTATAGGGTCTCCGGGGAAATGTCCCATAAAGAAAGGTTCGTTATAAGTTACGTTTTTTATGCCTACAATTTCATCTTCATTTATTATTTCTACTTTATCGATTAATAGAAAAGGGTACCTATGAGGCATGATTTCAAGTATTTTTTCAATGTCAAAATTCATCTTCACTCCTTTTTATTTCTTTTATTAATTGAAAATGCAATAAATGGCCTCCTCTAAAAACGAAATATCGTCCGATAGGGATCGGTTTAAATAGATATAGTTCTCCCAACAAATCCATTATTTTATGCCTTACAGCTTCGTCAGAAAAACGAGTTTTATTAAGTGTTCCGTCCTCCGTATAAATCAGAGTGTTTTCTTCCGATGCACCGAGGGCAAATCCTTTTTTATTTAATTCTTCTTTCCAGGAAAGAAAACCGTAGGTTCTACAGTTTGCAATCTCTTTGAAATCAGATTTTCCGTTAAAAGTATATTCCTGATAGTAAAGTAATGGGTGATTATAAGAAATAATATAACGTATTTCAAGTTTTTTCGACGGCGCGCAGGCTGCAAAGCATCCTTTGCCTTCGACAATTATATTCCTTTTGATATATCTTTTCTTTTTTTTGCTGTTTAATTCTTTCGTGCCAGTTTTTTCGATTTTTGAGATAAAAGGGTAGGCGCTACCGTCAAGAGCTGGTATTTCATCACCTTCGACTACCACTTGAATGTGATCGATCTTACAGGCGTAAAGAGCGCTCATTAGATGTTCTACGGTTCTTATGTTGTTACCATTTTTCGAAAGAGTAATTTCACGATCGCAAAATTTTACAGTATCGAGTGTAGCAGGGATTACTTCGCCGTTCTTTGTGAATCTTATTCCGTCGTGCTCTTCCGGCTTGAGTAATATTCTTGATTTTTTACCGGTATGGACACCCATCCCAGAGATTTCAATATTTGCTTTTATAGTTCTTTCTTTCATTTAGCGAATTTTCTAATTCTATCTTTCAAGCTTTTTTTATCCATGTTGATTGATTCAAAGAGTTTATCTTCCTCTCCATGTTCGATGAAACGGTCAGGTATACCAATTCTTAAAACTTCTCTTTTTAAGGATTCCCTGTTAAGAAGTTCTAAAACTGCGCTGCCGAAACCACCGCTTACAGCGTTTGTTTCCACCGTTACTATTTTTTTACTTTTTTTCGAAAGACTCAGGATGGTTTCTTCATCTAAAGGTTTGATGAACCTGGCATCAACCACTGTTGGATTAATGCTCCCTAGTTCTCGGGCGACTTTTAATATTGTATAGGCAATTGGTCCTATCGTTAATATAAGAGTATCCTTTCCCTTTTTCAAGATTTCTGCTTTGCCTATAGGAATAGCTTCCATTTCGGGAGGCTCTTTTACTCCAACGGACTGTCCTCTCGGGTAGCGTATAACCGACGGTCCATCGGCATTAAGAAGAGCAGTTTTAAACATTCTTTTGAGTTCTACTTCGTCTCTGGGAGCCATTATTAACATATTTGGTATTATTCTTAAATAGGATAGGTCGAAAACGCCGTGGTGCGTAGGTCCGTCTCCCGGCGAGAATCCAGCCCTATCTAAACAGAAAATTACCGGTAATTTTTGTAGAGCTATGTCGTGTATTATCTGGTCATATGCTCTTTGGAGGAAGGTAGAGTATATCGCGAATACTGGACGCAGGCCTTCAGCCGCAAGTGCGGCGGCAAATGTTGCCGCATGTTGTTCTGCTATACCCACATCAAAAAATCTTTCGGGAAATCTCTCTTTGAAAGCTGCTAACCCGGTACCTTCTGTCATAGCTGCCGTTATTGCTATTATATCCTTGTTCTTTTCTGCCTCGCTTACAATTGTTTCCCCGAAGACCTGCGAGTATTTTTTTGAGCCTTTCTTTTTTTTGACTTTACCCGTTTTGCGTTCAAAAGGTCCGACTCCGTGAAAAAGAGCCGGATTTTTGCACGCAGGCTCGTATCCTTTACCTTTTTCCGTAATAACATGCAGTAGTTTGGCTTTTTTTATTTTTTTAACTTTAGAAAGAATCATAAGTAGTTCATTTATATTGTGCCCGTCAATTGGACCATAATAAGATAGCCCCAGTTCTTCAAATATAATATTGGGAACAATCAAATTTTTTAGCCCAATATGCAATTTTTCTGCGGCATGAGCTGCTTTTTTATTTAACCCTGCGGGTAATTTCTCTATAAGACTCCATGCGTCCTCCATAATGAGATTGTAAATTTCGGCTGATTGTAATCTGGTTAGATATTCCCTAAATCCGCCCACGTTCTTTGCAATAGACATCTCATTATCATTCAGAATGACCAGCATATCTTTTTTTAGATAACCTATCTGATTCAAACCTTCCAGAGCTATTCCACCTGTTAAAGCTCCGTCTCCTATAACAGCCACTACTTCATTATTTTCACCTTTTTTTTCCTTGGCAATTGCAAACCCCAGAGCGGCTGATAGGGAAGTACTTGCATGCCCTGTTCCGAAGGCATCATAAAGCGACTCATCTCTTTTTAAGAAACCGCTTAATCCTCCGAATTTACGTAGAGTTTCAAACCCTTCTCTTCTTCCTGTCAGTAATTTGTATCCGTAAGCTTGATGAGAAACGTCCCAAATTATTTTATCACGTGGAGGATTGAATGTTCGCAAGAGGGCTATTGTTAGCTCGACAACCCCAAGATTGGGTGCAAGATGGCCTCCGTTCCTTGAGACAATATCAATTATTTTATCCCTCATCTCCGCTGCAAGAATTTTAAGTTCTTTTATTGATAATCCTTTTAAATCTTCCGGGGAATTAATTTTTTCAAGCAACATTTAAACACCTACGAACGCCAGAGCAAAAAACACTCCAAAGATCATGCCTATTATTACTTCCAATGGAGTATGGCCAATTTTGCCTGGAAGCTTGGATGGAGCCAATCCTTTTTGCGGGTTTATTTCCGCCAGCTTCTTTATGAACTCCGAGTGTCGACTTATGACTCCCCTAACCACAAAAGCTTCACCCATTATGAATATTGAAAGAAACAATGAAATTATAAACAGAGGCGAATCCAATCCGTAATATATGGCTATTAAAGTAGTTAAGGTTATGGTCGCAGCTGAATGCGCGCTTGGCAAGCCGCCTAACTCTAGAAGATTATTTATAGTGAGGTTAAAACGCTTTTTCATTATCCATTGGTTAAATATTTTTATCAGTTGGCACGCCAATCCACTCAGGTAAGGTAGCAAAAAAAGATGCCATAAATTTGAGGTCATTTTAATTTCTCCGTTCGAGTAAAAAGTTTAATAAATCTTCAAATATTTTATCATTCTCCTTAAGAATACTAAATTGCTTTAATGCAAGCGTACTGTACTTTTTGGCTATCTTTCTTGAAAAGTCAATTCCGTAAACCAACGGATATGTCAGTTTATTTTTATCTTTCTTAACTTCCTTACCCATTTCTTCTTTTTTGCCTTCAACATCCAGAATATCATCCTGTATTTGAAAAGCCATACCAATTAAAAGTCCTCCTTTTCTTGAAGCTAAAATTTTATTCTCTGTCGTTTCCGCCAGAATTGCTCCGATTTCACAGACTGCCGAAAAGAAAGAGGCTGTTTTATGAGAATGTATATATCTAAGAAGTTTTGGATCCTTATGGTTAGAATCAGATATTACATCTTCTATCTGACCTCCTATAATTCCTTTATTGCCAATGGCTTTTGTGAGCACCTGTAGCGTTTTTTCTTTTAAATCCGCATCTATATCACTGTGAGATATTACATAAAAAGCGTGTGAGAAGAGAGCATCACCAGCTAATATAGCAATATCTTCCCCAAACTTTTTATGAGAGCTTAAGATTCCTCTTCTGTAATCGTCATTATCCATTGCGGGCAGGTCGTCATGAATTAGAGAATAAGAATGAATGAACTCAATAGCTGAAGAGACAGGCATAATTTCATCAAATTTATTCCCTCCCGCGAGTGAGTAAGTAGTTATCATAAGAATGGCTCGTATTCTCTTCCCTCCGGCGAGAGCTGAATACCTCATTGCTTTGTGTAATAAGGGCGGGTACTCTTCCTCTCGCGGCAGATGTTCGTCTAACTTACTGTCGACTTTCTTCTTCCAATCCTTTAGATAATTCTCTATATCCACTGGTTTTGAATTTACCTTCACTATCTTTTATTAGTTTTTCTATCTTGGTTTCGGCACTAGAGAGGTAATCTTTGAGCTTAGTAAGAAGTTTTATCCCTTCTTCAAACAAAGGCAGGGATTCCTCAAGCGAAATCTCTCCCTCTTCTAAATTTTTAACAATTTCTTCGAGTCGACTTAACGATTCTTCAAATTTCATATCTACAACCTATCATAATTGTATCAAAGTGTCAAGGGTCGGAAAATTTTTTTGTAAATTAGGTAAAAAAACAACAAAGGAGCAGTTTAAACTGCCCCTTTGTTGAAGAAACGGAAAAAGGTCGGAAATTACTCTACCCTGTAAGGGAACAACCAGATTCTGGACAGATATGCGCCATATTCTTCGTCGATAGCTTCCTTCATCAGAATATCGAACGCGACAGCCCTAATCCCGGGAATAGGCGGAGTTACCCAATCACCTTGCCATACTCCTGGCTCAATTTCTTCAAATGCCCATCTTCTCCAGTCTCCCAGAGTATTGGCATGCAGATAGGAATATATATCATATCCTGAATAAAGGGTGAGAGTGACTGCTTCCTGACCTCCAAAAGAAAGAAGCTCTCCTCTCTCGAAAAATACGAAGGGAGTCGTAAATAACGTGTCCTCGTAGGATTCACAATTAATTCTGACGGAATCAATACTGACAACTGCGCAATCACCCTTCTGTACATCTAATCCAAATACATCTACTCCGGTTAGGCTTTCGAGTCTCCATCCCCGGTGAGCAGTCGCTCCGTCGTAACGTTTAAATATGGCAAAGTTAGAGGAGAAATCGTTAAGATTCTTTTGATGGTCGATTACGGTATCAGGAGAAGCCGATGTATCTCTTTCCAGTACATGAAATACGCCATCAACACTACTCCAAAAGGAAACAAAGGCTGAGTCATTTACTATGTTGATCGATATTTCTCTGTTTGTATCCTGCGGTTCTCTATACCATGTATGCGGATTGGTAATGGTCCTGAGTCGAGTCACAGTATCTTCTTCTCCGTAATATTCTTCAAACGAAAAATATCCCGCAAAATCAAGATCGTTTAATATATAATCCTCAATTGCTTCTTCATCCATAGAGATATCGTTGCCGGTTGGGTTGTTTTCACACTCAATAACAAGTATTAAAACAAAAACAACTAACAAACTTAACAATCTTCTATTCCTCATCTCAGCCTCCTTTATATTTCTTTAGATTGAAATAACCTCCTTTAGTTCCAAATTTTTCATTCCCAGAAAGGTTCAATAATCTTCCCGATGAAAAGTATTGTACCGGAATGATTTTCCCTGATTGCAAAGATATAAGGTCTATTAACAAATATAGTAGGGTGGCCGGGTACTGGTACTGCACTTTCCAACATTTCAACAACAGTAGCTGCTGCAGCCTCTGTTCCTTCTTCATCGATCTCCAGAAAGGCCTTATGAATGACTCTGCCGATCCAGATATTTGAGGGGTCAGCCATACCGGTAAAATTTGCTCTGAATTGATCAAAAGCAATTTCCATTCCCATATCTTTTAGAACCTCTTTTAGAATGCTGTCCGTTTTATATTCTAATTTAAGCTTGGGTAAAAACAAATTCACCGAATCTTCAGTAAAATTATTCATCCATTCATCCCACTGGCCTTTCGTCAATCCTGCGATAAACTCCTCTATGTCTTCACCATACTGTGGAAGTATAACAGTCATCGAATAATTTCCATTACCGTAAGGAATATCGATTGCCTGCATAGCTGAATCCTCAAAATATTTAAAACGGCTTTTTACCTCCATCATTTTACAATCTTTTGTTCCTCCTCCGGGGAGATGGAACGGCTCGTCTTTTGTGTCCTCCTCGTTAAACTGGTATGTCCAATTACCGTTAAAATATATCGCATTTACAAGATACATAACAGCAAGTGGGTGTACATAATCTAAAATATCCTTTATCCTGCCGTTTGTGTTTTCCTCCACCCAGTTATTAATCGTATCCTTCACTGCTTCAGTTTGATTGAAATCAAGTGGGCTTACTCTCGCATCGAAATAATCTCTACATCTTTCGAAAAAATCCTGTTTAAAAGGCCTATCATATTTATACCAGATAGAATTAGCGATATTGAATTTCACATCAGAATCTATTTCTTCTAATAATTCTATCAGGCTTTTATAGGACTCATTTATTTCACCTCTAGATAGATTACCGAATTCAAGTGTGGTTCTCATAGCCTCTTCGGTACTCCCGGCTGCTCCGTTATAAGTCATGCCAAGCGCCATTGAAATAGAAAGAGGAGAGATAAAAACATTTGAATCTGGAGTTTCTGTGTTGATTTCTTTAAAGAGTTTAAGACCAAAAGAGTTGTCCGCTTCTATGAGTTCCGTCTCGGCAGAACTTAATTCTCGCAGCGGTCCGGTGGGCTCCGTAACATCACAACCAGAAACTAAAAGTAAGATCATAACAAACAAAAGAAACATCAATTTACCTTTCATATTTTCCTCCTGCTATTTCCTTTAAAAAAATTTTATTTAATTCCACGCTTTCAATCCCATACAGGATCGACAATCTTCCCGATAAAAAGTATGGTGCCGGAATGATTTTCCCTTATTGCGAAGAGGAAAGGTCTATCTACTCTAATAACCGGGTAAGTTTCACCTTCAATACTTGTTAAGGCCATCGCTACAACCGTAGCCGCCGCAGCCTCAGTCCCCTCCTCATCTACTTCGAGGAAAGTTTTATGTATTATCCTGTCGATAAAAATACCTCCCGGTTCATACATTCCGGTGAAATCCGCTTCCCCGTCATCGAATGCAATTCCCATTCCCAAATTTGTTAGAGCGTCCTTCAGTAAATCTTTTATTTTATATTCAAGTTTAAGTTTTGGTAGAAACAAATTCACCGAATCTTCAGTGAAACTATCCATCCACTCATCCCACTGGCTATTTGTTAATCCCGCAATCATTAAATCAATATCTTGGTCTTCCTGCGGCAGTATAACAGTCATAGAATAATTGCCATTACCGTAAGGAATATCGATTGCCTGTAAGAGCGAATCCTCAAAATATTTAAAATAACTTCTTACCTCCATCATTTTGCATATCTTGGTTTCTCCTCCGGAAAGATAGAAAGTATCTTCTTTTGTGTCCTCCTCGTTAAACTGATAAGTCCAGGTACCGTTAAAATACATTGCATTTATTAGAAACATAACATCGGCTAATGGGTCCACATTATCGACTATCTGTTTTATTTTGCCATTTGTATTTTCGTTCACCCAGTTGTTCATAGTGTCCTTTGCCGCGACACTTTGGCTGAAATCAAGTGGGCTTACTCTCGCGTCAAAATAGTCTCTGCATCTTCCGAAAAAATCCTGTTCGAAAGTAAAATCGTCTCTATACCATATAGAATTCGCGATATTAAACTCAACATCTGAATCAATACTTCCTAACAATTCAATCAGGCTTTTATAAGATTCGTTTATTTCACCCCTCGATAAATTACCAAATTCAAGTGTAGTCCTCATCGCTTCCTCGGTACTCCCGGCGGCTCCGTTATAAGTCATACCGAGCGCCATCGAAATAGATAGAGGAGAGATAAAAACATTTGATTCAGTTTCTTCTGCATTGATTTCTTTAAAGAGTTTAAGACCGAAAGAGTTGTCCGCTTCTATGAGTTCCGTCTCGGAAGAACTTAATTCTCGAATCGGTTCGCTGGGTCCGGTGAGGTCACAACTAAAAATTAAAAGTAAAATTACGATAAACAAAAAAGGCGCTTTTTCACTTTTCATATTTTCCTCCTGTTTTTATATTAGATAAAAAAATTATTATTTAGTTCCAAAAAAACTTTTACTTAAAAGAGTTCGTCTCGGCAAAACCGCTAACACATAGTTTTAACCACAGAGACCACGAAGAACACAAAGCCACCCCATGCCCAACTAATTATTCTGTTTTTGAACTCTTCCCTACCTCTATCTTTTAAATGTAGAGTAAAGCTTCAGCTTTGCAAAAGAAATTGATACCCTGTGAAATATATAGTTAACAAAACAAAATCTTTGTGCTCTTTGCGTACTTTGTGGTTCAATCTTTTTACAGAAAAGGCAAAAAACCCTTGACCAATTGTGTAGAAAACAATAAAATAACCTAAATTATGATAGAAATAATTATTTCAACCATATTTCTAATTTCTCCTAATGATTCGGTTTCCAGACCTTTTGATATTACTATCCTGTTCGATCCGCCGGTAGAAGAAAGATTGATTAACGTTTATTTAGATGGAGTGCGATTCCCCGGTGAAATAAAATCAGGATATTTCTTTGCGGAAGCGAATAATCTATCCGGAGGGAAGCACAAATTAAAAGTGAAAACCGAAAACGAAGCAGAAGAATGGGATTTCTTTGTAACCGAAAAAAAAGAGGAAATCCCATTTGTTTTTTCGGGGAGTCTTTCAATAGGAAATTATAATTCCTATTTTGCGGATACCTTCTATACAGGAGAAAACGAAGCTCTTTTAGGTTTAGACTTTTCTGTTTATAAGAGTGAAAATTACTTAAGGGTCTCACTTTATCATGACCCGCAATACGAGATAGACTGGTACCCATACTTAAGCTATTTAAAAGGTAAATACTATCTGGAAGCGGGTTATATTTCGCCATATCTACATGAGTTGACAATCTGCTCTCCAGGAGGTTTTGGAATAAGCGGTGAAATAGGTGCAGGGAATTTTTCCATAATTCCTGTTATCTTATACTCAGATGATTATGATTCTTTATTTGCAGAATATCCCAGATGGCTCCTTGGTGGTAAAACAATCTTCAAAAAAGGCCCATTATCTATGGGGCTAACAGCTTTTTACGGAAGGGACGATACTTCGAATGTAATGGAGTTTACATTCGAGGATCCGGAGGAAGCAGGTGTTCTGTCATTAGAAACAGAATTGGATATTAATAAGGTAATATCCTTAAAAATAAAAGGGGCTTTTTCAAGCGGTAATGACAATCTTTATGCAGATTCTATCATGAAAGGAAGCGCTTTTGAAGGCAAATTAGTATATGAATCAAATTTGAATGATATAGAAATAGGGATAAGAACGGTGAGTGATGGGTATCTCACACCAGGGAATTCTTATATTTACAACGGGAGGACCTCCGGTTTTGTCAACGGAATATATGAAAAGGGGCCCTTTTATACTTACTTCGATTACCTTGCCTACGAAGATAATGAAACCTCTGGTGTATCCTTGAATCAATCGTTCAAATGGAACCTATTCGATTGTTTCTCGCCGGTTCTTGAGTATCAGTGGGCTAAATATCCCGAATATTATGATGAGCAATACACTTATATCGGACTGGGTTTTGAATCTGTCTCGGGTTCTCTGCAAATGGAAAATACAATAGGGGTCGAAAAAACGGTCTATATAGAAGAGACAAGAGCTTACAGGATTTTATCTAATATTTCCTGGTATCATGGAGACCATATACTATCCTTTGGTATTTATTCTTGCGTGGACGATTCAAGTACAAGTTTTGATTTTAATGTAGACGCTACGTTGGGTTTGGGTAGCTTCGGGAATATAAACATAAACTACTATCCATATTTGGAAAACGGATATGATGAACACCTGCTTAGAATTATATATGAGTATGATTTTTAGGGAACTAACTTCCGGATTTTGTATCTAAATAGAAAAATGAAGAGACGGGGGAGTAAAAATGATGAACAGAGGAAAGAAAGATTTGAGAAGATTGTTAAAACTCACACTCAGAGGATTTTTAAAATGATTTATAACATGACAAATAATTACGAAATAACAAATGAATTAACCCAGGATGTTTTCATGAATGCCTGGAGGGGATTTAAGTCATTTAGAGGAGATTCGGCCGTTTATACATGGCTTTACAGGATAGCTCTTAATACTGTTTTTAAATACCGAAGAGAACAAGCTCGCAAGAGAGATAAGGTTTCTATCGATGATATTGCCGATCCCGCTACAGAAGGTAATCCAGAGAAGTTTGCTCTTATGAAATCCGAACGGCAACTCATCAAGAACATGATATACTTACTACCAAAGAAATACCAGGAAATTTTAGTGCTCAGATATTACGAGGACTGTGACTATTCTGCCATAGCGCAAATATTGGGAATACCTATTGGGACAGTAAGATCCAGGTTACATAGAACCCTTATAAAACTTGGAGAAATGGTAAAGGAAAAAATATGAAAAATCATAAAAGATTTGAAGAATTAATACAGGGTTATTTGGATAATGCTTTAGACAATAAAGAACGCCGGGATTTAGAAAAACATCTAAAATCCTGCGAGAAATGCAAAGAAGAACTTAAGCGTAAAGAAACACTTTTGCAAAAACTGCGTTTGACAAAGGAGGAAATCCAGTGCCCTGACTATTTAATAGACAATATATTGAAAAACACCACTCAAGAGGAAGTTCCGGTAATAATAAGTTCGGCAAAGATCAGATGGAGATATTTAGCAGTGAGCGCTGCGGCTGTTTTAATAATTGTTTCTACGGTTTTACTTAACATAGATAATGATAATCTAACGTTAACAACAAAAAAACCTCAGGAAATACAGAAGACGGAAACTTTGGATGAAATAGAAGTTTTAAAAAGTGCAGAAAAGTCTTTGGACAAAGAGAAAGTAGAAGAAGTTGGCGATGCAAGACCAGTTGTGGAATCCAGATTGAAAGAGGCCAAAGTTCCGAGAACTTCATTGCCAGTAGCAAAAAAAGATTTTGTTGAAGGAGAAAAAATTCAGAAATTTTCTAAGGAATTAGCTGCACCAAAGGGTAAAACAACAATGGATTTCAGTCAAAGCGAAGAAACTTATTCTTTAGAACCTCCTAATTTCAAAATAGAAAGGCTATCCTCCAAAATTTCCGAAAGTGCTTTAGCTGGTGGAATTATCTCCGAAGAAGATTTTAAAGAAACACGTTTTGTATTCCCAGAAGAAGGGTCAGTTGTGGGGAAAGATTTTGAAATTGTTTTTATATTAGAAGACCCTGATGAAGCGGTTGAAATAAGCCTTGACGGTGAAAAAATAACAAATTATACAAAAGATGAAGACTCTAATGTTATATTTATAGGAAGTGATTCCATTCCTCCATTGGAAGAAGGGTTGCATTACCTTTCTCTTTCAACTAAAGGAGAAAAAAATATCACTTTCTATAAGGAGGGATGATGTTAGTTTTTTTGTTATTATCTTTAGAGCTACATATATCTCCAAATCCTATTGAGGGTAAAGTAGGAGAAAAAATTCCCTTTGTCGTAAGGGTATTAGATAGAGAGGGTAGAATGCTCGAAGGGGATTTGTCATTTAGCGTTGTTCCTAATTCTCTTGGGCACATTCAAGGGAACTTTTTTATACCGAGTAAAGAGGGGAAGGGTGTTCTTAGATGCAGAATTATGAGGGACGGTAAACATGCAACTGGTTTTGCATATATTAAGATAGGCAGCAGTGAAAGTGCGAAAATACTTCCTCCGGTTGCAATTCTTAAAACAGGAGAACAAGTTAAATTTACAATTGCCGGAGGAATAACTAAAGAATGGAAATGTATACCTGCAGGGATTGGAAGTATCCGAAATGGTATTTTTACAGCTCTGAATAGCGGTAGAGGAAGGGTGATTGCCGTACTTGCAAACGGGGAAATAAAAACAGCGTTTGTCAGAGTAAGCGGTGTTATAAGTGATATTCAAATTACTCCTCGGTTCAAAAGAGTTAAAACGGGAGATAAAGTACAATTCCAGGTAAAAGGAGACGAAAAAGTCAACTGGAGAGTTGAGGGAGAAAATATAGGAGAGATAAACTTAAACGGCTTATTTACAGCCAAAATTCCGGGTAAAGCAGTTATTGTAGCCGAGAAAAACGGAAGTGAAGGACGCGCTATTGTGGTGGTAAGCGGAGAAGTGGGTTTGCGCATAATTCCGGAGTCCGTAACTCTTAAAACGGGCGAAAGAGTACATTTTAAAGTAAATGCAGAAGGTTTCGGCAACGTAAATATTCCCGTTAGCTGGAAAGTTATACCTGAGAGGTGTGGACGAGTCAGAAATGACGGAACTTTTATCGCCGGAGAGATTCCATCGAAAGGAAGGGTAATTGCTATTTTACCGCAAAGATTTGGGAAAGGAGTTGTTTCCGCAGACGTTTACATAACTTCAGAAAAAATACAACCTTTAGAAATAACGCCTTCTTTCAAACACTTTATCACCTTAGATCTCAATAAGGAATTTCAATTTAGGGTAATGGGCGAACAGAAAATAGCTTTAAGATGGAGGGTGATCCCGGAGGATATCGGCACTATTGATAATAAAGGGATTTTTATACCCAGAAGACTCGGGGCAGGAGTTTTGATAGCTGAGCCAGGCGTAGATATAAATGTTAAACCGGCAAGAGCATTTATCATTATAGGTGAAGACCGTTTTTCAGAGGATAATATTCAACATGCAGGAGACTCAGGGAGTGCATTAACTCCGGGATATATCGACTTAGCTTTTCCAGCGCAACAAGTAATAGAGGGTTTTAAAATACCTTTAATATTAAATAAGGAACCTGACGACTACAGGGTAACATGGAAAGTTGTTCCACCTGCCGCCGGCAAAATTATTCTAAATCGTGAATTTCAGGCAAATAGACTTCCTGAAGGAGTAGATCAGATAAATGTAAAAATATTTGCAATTTTACATAAAGGAAGAGAAATTGTAGCCTGGACATCCAGGAATATAACAGTTATAAAGGCAAAATAATACAAATATCTTATATTCTGATATCTGAAATTTGGGGTTTAGTGAAAGAAAAAATCCTAAAAATAGTGCCAGAATTTAAATTAAATATCAAAATTTAAAAAGCAAAATGACAGAGTAAAATGTAAAATCATACCACCTCTCACCTTAAAAACTAAAAACATATTTGTGCTATTTGTGTGATTTGTTGTTTAATCTTTTTTTGGAGTTGGGATGGGGCTCATACCCTCATTAAACCGAGTTTTCGCTTTCCCTTGACTTTATAAGTGATGGGGATATATTTGCGTATATGAAAGCAGGATATGTTTCAATAATTGGGAAACCAAATGTAGGTAAATCTACTTTACTTAACCGCCTTATAGGCAGCAAAATTTCTATCATCAACGAAAAGCCTCAAACGACAAGAAACAAAATCTTGGGGATATGGACCGAAGGAGGCAATCAAATTATTTTTATGGATACTCCTGGACAATTTAAGCCGGGAAATGAAATGGAAAATGCGATGCAGCAGCAGATTAAAGCAGCCATAAATGATTCTGATGCCATAATGTTGATGATTGACCATATAGAAAGCTCGATAATAACGGATCTACCTGCTAAAATGGATAAACCGACTTTTATGATTATAAATAAGATAGATTTAATTTCCGAAAAAGATCTAAATAAAATAATGGAAAATATAGATTCACAATCTTTTGCCCAGGTTTTTACTATATCCGCCTTAAGAGGTGACAACGTGGATAAAATAATACCTTCACTTCTTGAATATTTGCCCGAAGGGGAACCGCTATATCCTGAAGATTACTTATCTGACCGACCTGAGCGTTTCTTCATCGAAGAATTCGTAAGAGAAAGAGTCCTTTCCGAGTATTCGCAGGAAATACCATATTGTGTAGCAGTTAAAGTAGAAAATATGGAAGACAGCAAGATAGATATAAAAATTTTCGTTGAAAAAGAATCTCAAAAAGGTATTATAATAGGAAAAGGTGGGAAAAAATTAAAAAAAGTGGTAAGCGAAGCACGTAAGAGCATCGAAGAATTTCTGGGAAGGCCGGTGTACATGAACACCTGGGTAGCAGTCAAGAAGAATTGGAGAAAAGAAAAGCAAGAAGTAAAAAGGTTAGGTTATTATGAATAGAAAAAGTTTTATAATTACTCTTCTCGGCATCTTTTTGGTCTTCAAAAAAAGAATATCATTGTTTTTTACAGAAAAGAGCAAAATTCCGGAAGATTCACTAAAAACCAATAACAAACTACTGGGGTAAACTGGTGATCTGCTTTTTACTATTAATAACCCTCATTTCTGCCGAGGTGAAATCTCCGGAAGAAAGACTCCGAATTCTTAGGGCTCAATTAAAGGAACAGCAAGAAAAAATAGCGGAGTTAAAATTTGAAAAAACCGACATTTTAAGAAATATCCAGGAACTGGATAAAGAAATAAGCTTAAACACAGAACTCATTAATGTGCTCAAAAGAAAAAAAGAAATTACAAATGAAGAAAAAAAGAACATTGAACTTCTTATGAATGAAATTCATTACAGACTTCAAGAAAAGAGAGAGATATTAGGTAAAAGAATTAAAGAGATATATATACACGGGCCGCTGCACCCTATAGAAGTCATACTCCTATCTTATTCTTTTTCTGACGCACTAAAGAGGGTAAAATTTCTTACAATAATTGCGGATCAAGATAAAAGGGTACTTGATGAAATAGAGCGGTTAGAAGAACGCCTTAAGTTGCAAAGTGAAAGAATTGAAAGGAAAGCTGAAATTCTGGATGAAATATTATATGAGGTAAAGGATCAAGAGATCGCTTTAGCAAAAACAAAGAAAGAAAAAAATGAGTATTTAGATGAAATTGAGGGTGAAAGCAAAAAAGCCGTAGCAATGTCCAAAGAAATGGAAAAAGCGATGGAAGATTTGGAAAAGTTAATAAGAAGTCTTTCAAGACAAGAAAAGGCTCCGGGTAGCAAATACTTTGCCGAAAAAATAGTAAAATTGCCGGTAGATGGAATGGTAACAGGATATTTTGGTAAAAAAAGAGAAGAAAAGTATGGTACAGAAACAATCAATAGGGGAATAGATATTGAGGTACCCTTGGGTACTAATGTAGAGGCAGTAGCACCAGGTAAAGTAGTATATAGTGATAATTTTCTCGGTTATGGGAAATTGATTTTAATACAACACGGAGATGGGTTGATAACTCTGTATAGCCATCTTGCTTCCGCTACAGTAGACAATGGAACAGAGGTTGAAGCGGGAGATGTTATCGGTAAAGTAGGGCAAACTGGATCAGTAAAAAAACCAACTCTTCACTTTGAAATAAGAAAAAACGGTAAAGCGGTTAATCCTTTTAATTATTTAAAATTGTAAACATATGGAAGAAATAAAAGGGCAAAAAATTCCGAAGAAAATCTTATTCTCGATACTAAAAACAGGGAAACTTCCTTCCACGTTTTTGTTTTACGGACCACCTGGGGTGGGAAAGTTATCCATGGCATTACATTTCTCGTCCGAAATACTCAAAGATAAAAATAAAACGTTTAAAGGAACTCATCCGGACCTCGCAATTATCTTTCCGGAATTTGAAGAATACGAAAGCAATGAAATACTGAATATGAGAAGAAATAAAGAATATTTTAAACTCAGAGGTAAAAAAGGTAGTATCTCCATCGATACTGTAAGAAAATTACAGGATTACACATATGTTACTCCTATGGAAAACAAATGGAAAATTGTAATAATAGCCCATGCTGATAGAATAACACAAGAAGGTTTTAATGCTTTTTTAAAAATTCTTGAAGAACCGCCTTCGAACGTAATCTTTATCCTGATAACAACGGAAAAACACTTTTTACCTAAAACAATAACATCTAGAAGCCAGAATGTAAGATTTAGCCCTCTCTCAATTTCGCTCCAGAAGGAAATATTGAAGGACGAAACTATTAGCCGTTTTGGAAGAGGGATAGAAGAAACTCAATTTCTGAATTCCCAAAAGAAATTGGAGGAAAGAATAGAAGAAATGTTTTTTTTCCTTCCAGCAAAATTACGCCTAAAAAACTGGTCCGAAGAACTGAAAAAAGATTGGAAAGTAGAATTTATATTACAGTATTTACAGAAAAAGATAGAAGACAAATATAAAAATAAAGAAATTACCTTTAGTAAAGCGTGGAACGCTTTTGAATCCTTGAAAAACGCCTACAGGTATAATTACTCAAATATTGGTGTGGAAAAAATAATCTTTTATCTTCTTTTAAAGATCTAATGTTATACTTTGTGAAATTCCACGGCGTAAAATATCCAATGGAATCCGAGTTTACACTCAAAAACGGAGAGGATATACTCTGTGAAATTAAAAAGGAACGATTTGCGGGCAAAGCGGGAAATCAAATACATTCTAAAATACAACCGGAAGGTAAAGTATTACATCTAATTTATGGTGACGAAAAAGAAAAATTAAAGGAAATAAAAAAGGATGAAGGGGAAGCCCTTGTTTTCTGTAAAAAAAGAATAAAACAGCATAAGCTTGCCATGAAAGTAGTCGGAGTAGATAAAGAATGGAATGGCAAAAGGTATAAATTTTACTTCCTTGCCGATAAAAGAATAGACTTCAGAGCTCTTGTAAAGGATTTAAAGAAGCAGTTTAATTGTATAATAGAACTACGGCATATAGGGGTCAGGGATTATGCTGGTTTTATGGGAGGATTAGGATTGTGCGGAAATCCGCTTTGCTGCAATACTTTCTTATCAGAAAAACCAAGAGTAAAGCTCGAAACTGCAAGAAGTCAGGATATATATATTAGTCCCTCAAAAATTTCCGGACTATGTGGAAGGCTGCTCTGCTGCTTGCAGTTTGAACATGATTTTTACGATAAGATTAGTCTTAAATTTCCCGAAAGAGATGATGTAATCAAAACCGAGAAAGGAAGCAGCCAGGTTCTTCATAGAAATATGTTAACAGGTATTATAACCGTTTCGAATCCAGACGAAACTCAGGAAGAAATTTACGTTGAAGAAATCAAAAGAAAGGGTGATACTTGGATCAGAGTAAAGAAAAAAGGAAAATAATAGTAACAGGTGCCCTGCCTTACGCAAATGGTCCAATACATATCGGGCACCTTGCCGGTGTATATCTTCCAGCCGATATATATACCCGTTTCTTAAGAAAAAAAAATAAAGATGTAATTTACATTTGTGGTACCGACGAAAACGGTGTTCCAATAACTATCTCTGCTGAAAAAGAAGGAATTTCACCCAAGGATCTGGTAGAACGTTACCATAAAATTATAAATGAGGCTCTAGAAAAATTAGGGGTTGAATTTGATAATTTTTCGGGAACTTCAAGAAAAATACATCATGATTTATCACAACGAGTTTTCCTCGAATTATACGAAAAAGGTTACATAGAAGCAAAAACAAGTAAGGAATTCTACTGTGAAAATTGCAAAAAATTCCTTCCCGATCGATACGTGGAAGGAACTTGTCCATACTGTGATTTCGAAGAAGCAAGAGGGGATTCCTGTGATTCATGTGGAAGTTGGATAGAAGCAGATCAGTTAAAAAATCCCAGGTGTAAATTATGCGGAGCCAAACCGATAAAGAAGGAAACCAAACACTGGTACCTTCTGCTCGATAAATTTCAAGGCAAATTAGAAAAGTGGATAGAAAAGAAGAAATGGAGAAAAACGGTAAAAAGTTATCTTAAGGGCTGGCTGAAAGAAGGGTTACGCCCCCGACCAATCACGAGAGATCTGGGGTGGGGAATACCTGTCCCTCTCGATGATGCTCCGGAAAATAAAGTCCTTTATGTCTGGTTTGATGCACCTCTCGGATACATTTCCTCGACAATTGAATGGGCAGAAAAAATAGGGCAACCAGACAGATGGAAAGACTATTGGCAGGATCCGGATACAACTTTGATACACTTTATAGGAAAGGACAATATCGTATTTCACGGTATAATATGGCCTGCCATCATCATGGGTACAGAAGAATTCACTCTGCCGGATGAAATACCGGCAAATGAATATTTGAATCTCGAAGGAAGGCAAATTTCCACGAGCAGAAATTGGGCTATCTGGCTGCATGAATACCTGGAAAATTTTGAACCTGATTTTCTTAGATACTATTTATGCAGTATAATGCCTGAAACAAGGGATTCGGAATTTAAGTGGAAAGAATTCCAAGAACGAAATAACCAGGAACTTATAAACAATTTCGGGAATTTCGTAAATAGGACGCTAAAATTTATTGACAAATATAATGAAAGTATGATTCCCAAACCACAGAATTTGTCAGAAGAAGATAAGGAAATGCTATCAGAAGTCAACTCCATTATAGACAAAATAGACGATTCTCTTTCAACATTTAATTTCAGACAAGCTATAAGATTGTGGATGAAAATCAGCACAACGGGGAACAGGTATTACGATCAAATGAAACCCTGGGAAAGCAGAAAAAAAGATTTGGAGAGGATGGCTACTACTATTTATCTCTGTTCTCACTTAACCCATGTCTTGGGTACAATTGGAAAACTTTTCGTACCTTTCAGCGCAAACAAAGTTTTCTCATTGTTGAAACTTAAAGAAAAAGAATGGGACCAACTAAAAGAATTAGAAGTGCCTTTTGGTCACAAAATAGGAAAAATCGAACCGCTTTTCAAGAGAATTGAAGACGATTATATAGAAAAACAATTGAGGAGGTTGAATATGGCTCATGTCACAATAGATGATTTTACCCAGATGGGTTTGAAAGTGGGGGTAATAGAAAAAGTTGAAGATGTAGAGGGCGCAGACAAACTCTACAAACTCACCGTTAACACAGGAGAGAGACGTACACTCGTAGCTGGAGTAAAAAAGCAATATACCCCCGAACAGTTACTGAATAAAAAAATAGTGGTTATAACAAATCTGGAACCCGCAACAATAAGAGGAATCAAATCGGAAGGTATGCTTCTTGCTGCGAGTGACGGCGACAAAATTTCAATTATCACCCCGGATGAAGATGTTCCCGCAGGGTCAAAAGTCTCATAGTAATGTAAAGATCAAATATCAAAATGGAAAAATACAAAGCAAAATTAAAAGATGGGAAAAAAAACAACAAATAGCACGAATATGTTTTTAGCTCTTGAGGCTAGGGGGCGGAATAATTTTGCATTTTAATATGTCATTTTATTTTTTGATTTTTGATATTTAAATTCCTTGAAAACTATAGGTAAAATTGAATGAGATGTTTTTATGCAAATAACCTAAAATTTGGTCGAGGGTTTTAAAATGAGGGTTCTTAACGCGTTACTCGCAGGAGGGGTTGTAATTCTTGGAGGGTTTCTCACTCTAGCTTATATAGGAGTTCATGTTTATCTCGCCGCTTTGTCAGTTGTAATGATAACCATGGCCGGAAACCTAATGAATGATTATTTCGACGTCAAAACCGACGAAATAAACAGACCGGACAGGTTGATACCTTCAGGCAGGTTGACGAGAAAACAGGCTTTACTAATTTCTATTTCCCTTTTTATACTGGGTAATAGTATACTAACCTTTGTTGACTTAAATTTATTAAAACTTGGATTAGCAGCCACCTTTCTACTGATTATATATACTCCTTTTCTAAAAAGGTGCCCTTTAATCGGAAATATTATAGTATCTTTATTGCTTTCCTTTACTGTTATAGTCGGAGCTATGGCTTCAGGCGTTTTTCTCAATATGGAAAATGCAATATTACCTGCGTCATTAATATTTCTACTAAGCCTGCCAAGAGAAATATTAAAAGACGGAGAAGATTTTATAGGAGACAGAGAGGCAGGCCTTCGTACTTTCCCGGTAGTATTCGGTATACGACGTACCCGTCAATTGGTTGTCTTTACACTGTGGATTCTGATTTTGTGGATATTTTTTAACTCATTCGTATTTGGTAAATTTTTCGCAGCTTGCGCCATTCCCGGGATTGTATTACCTGCTTTAATTATGATTAAAAGAGCAAAAACTAACCCTACCTGGTTCAGCAACTCTCAAAGGATACTGAAAATTTTAATTATGCCGGGTTTTATATCACTTATTCTCAGCAGGTATTAATGAAACAATTAATCTTAGGAATTGTTCAGGGCTTAACCGAATTTCTTCCCGTATCCAGTTCGGGACATTTAGTTATTTTAAAACACTGGCTTAATTTTCAAAGTCAAGGCGTTGTAATGGAAGTCACACTGCATTTTGCAACTCTCTTAGCGATAATTATATTTTTCCGAAAAAAAATATTGGGTTATGCAACAAAGGGAAAAATAAATTTAATAATTGTCGGGACAATACCAATAGCACTTATAGGTTTCCTCTTTAAAGACGAAATAGAACTATTATTTAACAATTACTTGCTCGTAACTGTAACACTTTCTCTGACAGGCGTAATGCTTTTTTTAAGCAGGGACCCAAAAGAAAACAAAGAAGAGCTGGATTTAAAAACGGCATTTATTATAGGCATAGCGCAAGCTTTAGCAGTAACTCCCGGGATTTCACGTTCTGGGTTTACAGTCGCTACAGCGCTACTGCTCGGAGTAACTCGCAAGAAAGCATTCGAATTCTCGTTTATTCTAGCAATACCTGCTCTTTTTGGAGCTTTTTTAATTAATGTACCGGATATTTTGGGAACTAATATAGAATTATCAAACCTAATTCTCGGAGCCCTGGCGGCTTTCTTTTCCGGTCTTCTTGCTTTGTGGGTATTTTATAAGTTAATAATAAAAAAGGATTTGTATTTATTCAGTTACTATCTGTGGTTTGCGTCGGCAGTGAGTCTTTTTCTCCTTTTATTCTGTCAAATTCTTCCTGAATAAATTTTCTAATCTCTTTATTTTTATGCATAATAATGGCCCCTGCTATCCAATCCCATTCCTTTTCTGACATACCAAGCTCCTTATGCGCCGAATCTTGTTTTCTGTTCCAATCTTCAAGGATGGAGTCCCACGCGGCTACCACCTCGGGGTATTTTTTCTTGTACTCTTCATCGTTAAGTTCAGCCATACCCGAAGAAATCCCATGCTTTTTTCTGAGCTCTGCAAGTTTTACTGTCTCACTTTCTGCGAGTTCGGTGAGAGCAATGGAAACCCTGACATATCTTTCAGCCATTGTTTTAGTTACAATACCATCTTCAGGTGGGTTAAATTCACTCTTTTCGCAACCAACAATAAAAACAAATAAAGCAAAAACAAATATCGCTATAATAAACCTACTTTTCATTCGCTCGTTCCTCCTTTCCTTATTTCAAGATATTTCATCACTCTTTTATGTCAAGCCCCTCTATATTCTTCTTGACAAATTCAAGAGCTTCTTGTTTTGTTTTAATTTTACCTTCTTCGTAAGCCATTTGCACTTTACTTAACATCTCACCAAAAAGAGGCCCGGGCTTTAGATTAAAATTTTCAATAAGGTCACGACCCATTAGTAAAGGTTCTTCCATTTCGTCTTTCATTGAAAAATAATAACCAATAATTTCCTTGCACACCTCTGTTAAGTGTGGGTCTATCGTTCCGGTTGTTGCCGCCTGATCCGCACTCGAAAGTAAGGCTAATCCTATTATATTCGGACCCAATTCGAAACACAATCTTCTTTTAGCTTTTTCCGTTATTTCTTGCTGTGCAGCAAGAAGGTGAATCCACATATGATGTAGAGTTAGCTTAGAAATATAATTTCTTTCCTCGGCAGAAAACTTCAACTCCTTACCAATCTTTTTAAACCAGTCGGAAGCCATTTTATCATGTCCGTAAAAATGAACCTCGTCTCCATTTACTTCCATCGCATCAGGCTTCTTTATATCATGTAAAAGGGCAGCCATTTTTAGCCCCATCTTATTTTCTGAATAATAAGTTTCTATCTTCTTTCTATGAGCACCAAAGACGGAGAAATCTTTAGAAAGAGTATCCATTTTTTCAAGAGTTAATATTGAATGTTCTAAAAGATTCTCTGAAATTTTTCCTCCTTTAATTTCTTTCATTTTCAAGAAACCGGGAAATATTTTATCAAAAATTTCGGGAACCACAGCAAGGTGGGCCTTATCAGCATTAAAAAGTGATGTCAGCTCAAAATGTATCCGTTCCGGAGCAATCGTGCGGAGCTTATCTGAATACTCGTTAAATAAATTTGCGGTGTTTTCCTCAATTTCAAAACCAAGATATGCTCTAAAACGCAGGCCCCGTAGGATTCTACAACTATCTTCCACAATATTTTTTCTACCCATGGTCCTGATGATGCCATTTTCAAGATCTTTAACGCCATTAAAAGGATCTATAAAACGTTTATCAAGGAGGTTATAGGCCATTGCATTTATTGTGAAATCTCTTCTTCCAAGATCTTCCAAAATTTTTGCAGAACCGAGGCCTAATACGTCGATACCCACATCTTCGCTGGTTACTCTAAACTCATTTAGACCCTTTTTCAAGCGGAAATACTTACCCAGAACTTTGGCAAAATCTTGGCCCTTACCACTTATTGCAATATCTATATCGCATATTTCAAAACCAAGCAGAAGATCTCTTAGCATTCCCCCGACAAGATAGACTTTTTTATTTGCTTTATCAGCGTATTTCTTTATCTTTTTTAGAGGTTTTATTTTTCTAAGAAGACTCTCAAGATTTTGTTTCTTTATCATCTTCCCTTATTTTTCCTTATTACCGGTTCCGATATAATAAGCAGTAAAATAAACAACAAAAAAGTCCATCCAAAAGTATTACCTATTCTCGCATAAATAGTTTTACATTCCAAGAGAGGAACTTTACAAGTAATACAATCTTCCTCGAAAATCTGAGTTTTCTTTATAATCCTACCATAGGGATCGCTGACGAATGAAACACCAGTATTCGCCGATCTTACAATAGCCCTCCTGAAGATTATCGATTGGAAAGCAGCCATTTGGGCATGCTGGTAAGGTCCGTTAGTTCTGCCGAACCAACCATCCTCTGTTATATTCACAAGAATTTCAGCCCCACTATTTACAAACTTTCTTAGAAGCTGAGGGAAAATTGCTTCGTAGCAAATATAAACAGAAAAATTGAAACTATCAATCTCAAAAACAGTAAAGTTAGCCCCCGGAGTAAATTGCCCCTGGCCCAAATCTACCTCTTTTAGTTTAGGGATAACGTCATCGAAAGGGAGTCTCTCCACAAAAGGGAGGAGAAAAATTTTTCTATAAGTACCCTTGATGCCGGATGAATCGACTACGGCTGACGAATTATAATATGCAATTTCTTCTTTTTCTCTTTCATAATCAACCATGCCAGTAATAATAGGTGCGTTCATTTCTTTCGCAAGGTTCACGAAAAAAAGCCTTACCCCGTTATTGTGGGTAAGCGAAAAAGGTGATGCTGTTTCCGGTAACACATATAAATCGGCACCCGGGCTTTCTTCAATAGTTCTTTTTATACTGAGCAGTCGCTCAAAATCATTCTTTCTTTTATCTGACGGTGAAATATTTGGTTGTACCACTCCTACGGTTTTGTGTTCAATTGGTGAAATTTCTCTATGAAGTATAATTTCTGAATATATAAAAGGGATGACCAGTAAAAAAAGAAAAGAAAAAAAGTAAATCATTTTCTTTTTTATTTCCGCATCTAAATTTTTAAAAAATAAATATATGACGATGTTTAAAGAAAGGACCCACAGCGAGACAAGAGGCACGCCGCCGATAGAGGCAAACTGAACCAAATGAAGTAAATTGCTCTGAGAAAATCCAATTGAACCCCAGGTAAAGCCCCAAACAGAAGAAAGGCTTCGCAAGAATTCGAGCCCTGCAAAAACAATCGGGAAAAAATAGACATGTCCCTTTTTATTTAATTTATCATATAAAATACCCGAGAAACCGAAGAATAAAGAAAGATATACCACTAAAAGAAAAGACCCGAACACTACAAGCGGAACAATTGTGCCCTCTACCACATCCGAGAAGGCAACCCAGTAAAGAAGCGTAGAGAAAAAAGCAAGCCCCATAATAAAACCCTTCAGGAAAGGATATTTTCCGTCTCGGAGAGAATAAAATAGAGGAATAAAAGCAAACCAGGCAAGAATAGAAAGATTAAAAGGAGCAAACGAAAGAGTCAAACAGAATCCGCCCAAGATAGGCAGTGCATAAATACCAGGGATTTTCTTAAACCGGTCGTAAAATTTAAACATGACAGAAAAGAAACTCAGTCCAGATGAATTTCTTTCTTCTCCTCCGCAGATCTGTAAGCAGCATCGATAATTTTAGCAATATTATAAGCATCTTTCCAGGTATTTTCCTCTAAATGCTTTTCTCGTATAGCATTTACAAAATAATCTATGAGACCATGATAAGAAGCTTTCACCGGATGTTTGGGAATATTAATCGGAGTAATATCCTTAACTTTGTTATCCTCCAGCTTTTTTATCTTAAGGGGATTCAAAAGACCCACACCATCACTTCCGTAAAGGTTAAAATAAGTGAAATCCTTCTCAAAAAGGAGCGTCCAACCTACTTCGAGCAAAAGATATTTTCCATCTCTATAACGCAGAAATATTATTCCGGAATCTTCAATTTTATCAGTGGTATGAAACCCGGCAATAACCGAAGAGACATCAGAACCGAAAAGATAAGTAACATAACCAAGAATCTGAACTCCTAAAGTCATTATAGTTCCCCCTCCCGATTTCAAAGGATCTCTTCTCCATCCATCAAAATGTACTTCGTGCAGGGATTTAAGCCACCCCGCCTTAGCAAAGGCAAGTTTGCCTAATTCTCCACCGAAAACAAGCCCTTTTAATATTTCAACATCAGGTCTAAATCTTCCGTTGAAAGCAGGCATTAAAACCAGCTTGGAGGAATCGATAACTTCCCCCAGTCGTTTCACCTCCTTTGCGTCGAGCCCAAGCGGCATCTCACAAAGGACATTTTTCCCATACTCAATAGCAGAAATAGCCATGGGGGTATGCAGATAATTAGGTGTAGCTATAATTACCGCGTCAATTTCCGAATCCTGCAGCATTTTTTCGTAATCCACAAATATCTTATTTATTTTATACATTCTCGAAAGAATTTCTACTTTTTCTCTGTTTGATTCGGAGACTGCTTCGAGAACGAGGTCTTTCCTTTCCGCGATTACAGGCAAATAGCCGATTTGTGCGACTGCACCGGCTCCCACTAAACCAATTTTTATTTTATTCTCCATTAGTTCCCTCAATAAATACTTTTCCTTCTTTAATTTTTAATCTATTCTTTGAAAAAAGATCTATAGCTTCAGGATAAATCCTGTGCTCTTCTTTTAAAATTCTCTTAGAGAGAGTTTCTTCTGTGTCATCCTGATAAACAGGAACTACCGCCTGCAGAATTGTGGGACCTCCGTCTACATCTCCGGTAACAAAATGAACGGTAGCGCCCGCAAAACGCACCCCATAATCCAAAGCTTGTTTCTGAGCATGGAGACCCTTAAAAGACGGCAGAAGAGCAGGGTGAATATTCATCATTTTCCATTTAAACTGTGATATTAGCTTTTCCTTTACTATTCTCATAAATCCAGCCAGACAGACAAGGTCGACTTTGTGCTTATTTAAAGCGTCGATATAATTATCTTCGGCCTTACCTATTAGTACAGGTTTTGTCACTTCAGGATCGATATAATATGCTTCTATTCCTGCTTTTTTTGCCCTCTCGAGTGAGTAAGCTTCCTTATTATCCGAGAGAACAACAGCTACT
>Ga0307438_1000507_pt1 | contig 29744 bp, 36 predicted proteins | sample SalMarWE160110MG_FD_202144 | JGI IMG/M metagenome (GOLD analysis project Ga0307438, IMG submission 202144) | Salt marsh sediment microbial communities from the Plum Island Ecosystem LTER, Massachusetts, United States - WE1603-110 | ecosystem: Environmental > Aquatic > Marine > Intertidal zone >... | reverse complement strand
GGGGAAGGCGTGTATGCAATAGTTAATGGGAGAGAAGTAAAAGTAATGAGTATCGGGTATCTAAGGAAAAATAATATACAAATTAAAGACAGCAGTGCTGTAGATAAATTAAACCGCCATGGGAAAACAGTGGTATATATAATTAGGTAATTATCCCCTTGACACACGTATAATAATATATTACAATTATAGCAATTATATTATTTATTTATGAGGTTTGCTATGAAATATACATTAGATAATTTCCTAAAAGATTTCAACGATGATGAAGTATGTCTTAATTGGCTAATTGAATACAGGTATCCTGATGGTATCTTGTGTGAAAATCCGAAATGTAAGAAGTATGGCAAAGTAACACCACACCATAGAATTAAAAACAGGATGTGTTATTCGTGTGATTATTGCGGTTATCATGTGTATCCAATGGCTAATACTATATTTGAAAAATCAACTACCCCGCTTAGGTACTGGTTCTATGCGATATACCTTATGAGCAAAACGAGGTGTGGAATATCTGCAAAGCAATTACAGAGAGAGCTGGGAGTGACATACAAGACTGCGTGGCGAATGTTTCAGAAGATTAGAGAAATGCTATATGAAAAACCAACTAAAAAGGGTGGTGTTGTTGAAGTAGATGAAACATATGTTGGTGGTAAAAGGCGTGGCAAACGTGGTCGTGGGTCAGAAAATAAAACTGCTGTATTTGGGATTATTGAGCGTAAAGGCAAACTGGTAGCACAAAAAATAGCCGACTGTAAAGCTGGTACATTAATTCCATTAATCAAGGAAAATGTTATCCCAGAAGCTATTATCTATACAGATGAATTTATATCATATTATAAACTGGGTAGAATTGGATATATCCATAATATTATTAACCATGCCGAACAGGTATACGTACTTAATGATGTGCATATAAATAGTATTGAGGGTTTCTGGTCACTCTTTAAGCGTGGTGTTAATGGTGTATATCATTCGGTATCAAAGAAATACTTGCAGAATTATATCAATGAGTATGTTTTTAGGTATAACAATAGGGATAATGAAAGTGCTATGTTTTACCAGATGATGGCTTCCGCTTGTCGCCCCGTTTCTTAACTGGTCGGCAAACTTTCTTTAGGTCCTTTAGAAAGTCTTTTTTGGCGTAGTCTTCCGATTTGTATTCTTGTTCATTATCTTTATTCTTCTTCACCGAGCTTACTCCACCACCTTTCCCTGAATTCATTATTTATTTTAGAAATGTCATCTTCAAGTTTCTCTACCAGCTTTTCGTCTGTTTCCTCTATTTCACCATTATCGTGTAAAATAATATATTGGGATTTACCCCCACAATACAAGTCATATCTTTTTATTTTATCTATAGTATAAAGTATAATCCTTAATGCTTCTTCTTTGTTATTAAATACCCTATCGTAATTCCTATATGATAATATTTCCGAGTATATAAGTTCAACCCATTCCCACCTACAACCTATAGCTTTTATCTCTTTTGTTTTTAATACAATACCATCTGGGGGAATTTGAATTAATTCTAAGCCATTATTTTCTATTCCAATAAGTATATTGATTGGTAATTTACCCTCATTAACTTGTTGGGGATACATATTTTTTACTTTATTGTAGGCGTCTTCGCATTGTTTTATAAAATCAATTTTAGAATTATAAACCCCTCTTATTTCGTCAATAATTCTTTGATTTATATTTGGGTTTTCAGCACCAGAATAGATAAAATTCGAATTATCTATATTGAAACTAAAAATCTTTTTCTCTCCAAGCTTTTTTACTCCAGCAATCTTGTCGCTTGCTTGACTATCGGTGGCTAAGATTATACCATCCTTGTATTTTACACCCAATATTATTGACACAATATTGTTACTCATCATGTAATAATCACTACCAAATTTTACATTTTTATTATACATATCTCAAGCCTCTTTCTTTTGTTATAATGTTTATAAATCATAAAAGAATGAAAGGAATTAAAATGTCTGAAAAAAGAGCCAAAGAACTTATTGAAATAAAAAAAACCGCAATCGGGTTTAGGGATAAACAAAAAAAGAATAAGAAGAAAGAAATTACGGACAATGAATTACATAATTGGTATGAAACTGTCCAGGAGATTACATATGACCTTATGAGTAAAAGAGCTGATGGAACTACAAAAGAATGGTTGGCATTAACAAAGTTTGTAAACCTCATGCCTGACCACCTACCATATAAAATCAGTAAAATCAGAAAATATTTAAATATGTTATTAAACAACTTTGACATTTTTTATCCCAAACTTTTTAAACGTTATTTTCACATTAAGTTTTCCGATGCTAATTTTATAATGACATCAGAGAGTATCGTCCAGCAAACTCTTTAATATTTGCCTTTCATAAGTATCATATATTCTATACAATCTTAACCCATGCTTGTTTGCCCAAAAACAAAAGTTCTCGGCTTCATCAAATACTTTTTGTCTGTCTTTGCCATAACTAATTAATCTGTCTTTATCATCTAAAGCAACATACATCCCGAAGTATTTTTTCCAATCTTTCTGGATATCTTTGCTTAATTTTAATTTTTCTTCTGTACTTATTTCTTTATTCATAGTTTAAATTCTCCTATAATATTGTTGAATAATTATATACGTGTTTTGATGGTACAATTACCTATAATTATTGGGGATAAACTGGCAGGAGCTATCGCTCTGGCGGATATAATCAGAGAAGAATCAAAAGAGGCAATAATAAAACTTAAACTAATGGGTATAAAGCCGATGATGCTTACCGGAGATAACAGTCAGGTGGCAAAATGGGTAGCTGAAGAAACAGGGATTGAAGAGTATTTTTCCGGGGTACTTCCGCAGGATAAATCAAATAAAATAAAAGAAGTTCAATCCAGGGGATTGACCGTGGCTATGACCGGTGATGGGGTAAATGATGCACCTGCTCTTGCCCGGGCGGATATAGGGATTGCCATTGACACAGGGACAGATGTGGCCGTAGAAGCAACAGATATAATACTGGTAAGAAATAATCCTCTGGATGTAGTGTCTATAATTCATCTATCCAGAGCGACTTACAGAAAAATGCTACAGAACCTGGGCTGGGCTACAGGTTATAATGCCATTGCCCTGCCACTGGCTGCAGGAGTTTTATTTTCTTTTGGAATCATCCTGAGCCCGGCTATCGGGGCGGTTCTAATGTCGTTAAGCACCATAATCGTAGCCATAAATGCAAGATTTCTAAAGATAGTAAGATAAAGCAGATTTTATTGAATGGTCAAAAAATATAGTAAGCTTTTCTCTTATTTGTTATAATTCACATTTAATTGGAAAATAGATATTTATATTAAATGAATTCGGAGCTTTTTAAAAAACTAATATGTATGGCTGGCAGTGACGGTATCAAAAGTATTTAATTAAAAAATGAAATAAAACTCCGAGCCTGCAATTCCTAATAGGTAGCGCTAAGGATTGTAGGCCGATAGGGCTTGATTGGTAACGGTCAAACCTCCCGGTGCGGAAAGGAGTTATCTAAATTAATAAATAAGCTGCATTTTTTATGTAGTTTATTTAAGGTCTTCTTCTGTGCTGGAAGAAGATTTTTTATTTTTAGAAAGGAAAGTAATGGGAAGACTCGTTGTTCTTAGAGGTAATTTAGCCAGAAAAAACCTGACGGTGATAATTATTGTTTATCTGATTCTGATTTTTTTTACCACTGCGATATATCTGAGCGGGTGTGGAAGGGAAAAAGATGAAAGTACTAAAGAAGGCCCGGCTGCGGGAGGTCTGACCATATCTTTTTCCGGGACCGATATTTTAATAGATACTGATGTACTAAAGCAGTTTTCTGAAGTTGACAGAGAAGTGCCGGCTATTTCAGATGATGGGGAGCCAATAACCCGGAGAGTAAAAGGATATCTTCTGGATGATATATTAAAGGAATATACAGATCTGTCCCGGGGAAAATTAGAAGGGATAAAATTTATTGCAGGCGATGGTTATAAAGTGGAGGTGGCCGCTGAGATTTTAAGAAACGAAGAAATCATTCTTGCTTATGAGATTGACGGAGAGCCACTTGAGGACTGGGAAAAACCCCTGCGTTCTGTTGTGCCGGGCGAGTTTACATTATACTGGGTAAAAAATCTTGTAAAAATTGAACTTGTTACGGAAAGAGATATGGAAGAAATAACAAGGATAGTATTTATAGATAGCCTGGATAAAATTATTAGCACCCTGGATTATGAATATCATGGTGAACCGGATAAAGTTTTAAGACTGGGCGATATAGCGGAAGGCATGTCAGATGTAGAGGATACAGATATAGTTTTAATAAAATCAATAGATGGTCTTGAAAAAAGGGAAGATTACCGGACTTTTCTGGACGCTTTTTTAAAAATAGATGGGCCGGATTCACCTGCTTTTCTTTCGGAGGATATACCGGAAGGAATGTGGGTTAAAGATATTCACTATTTCTTATTCGGAAGAACGGCGTATTTTTCTGTCGGTACTGGTTTTAAGATAATGGAGATCGCAGCAGACGGTGGTGAAAATTACCTTAAACTGGGTGATATATTTGAAGTATGCGGAATTATAGATTCCGAGAGTTATCTTATCAGGGCAATAGATGGATACAGCTTAGAAGTTGATAAAGAATCTATTAAAGAGGGGCTAATTAATTTTGATGATGATGAAAATATTTCAATACATTTTGATAGTCTGCCAGGGAAAACTCCGGTTAAGTATCTTCTTATGATAGAGGTGGCTAAGTAGAAACTTAAATCAAAATATGCAGAATTAAAAAAATTTGGTAAGTGCCATTTAAAAAGAAAGAGAGAATAATGAAAAAAATTAGAGCTGTTGTGGTTATTATAATGTCGCTTATTTTTATAATAATGGCGACAGGGTGTGATGCTGAAAGCAAAGAGGGTGTTACTTCTGAAAGCTGGCTGATTTATGTGGAAGACAGTGCCGGTAAAAAGGTGGAATTCACCGAAAAAGATGCTCCCGGATTGGAACTGGTAGAGGTAACTGCAGTTCTGAGCAAAGATGACGGAAGTGAAGAAACGGAAAAATGGAAGGGGGTGCTGCTCTCGGATGTGCTGGGGTATTGTGGAGTGGAAGAGTATAAAATGTTAGCTGTTGAGGCATCGGATGGTTACACGAAGGAACTGGATGCTTCAACCGTCAATGATAAAGGTACAATTTTAGGCCTATTTCTTGATGGTCAGGAAATTAGCAGGGAAGATGGTCTGGTCCGTCTGGTTGTTTCAACTATGAACGCCAGGGCATGGATAAAAAATGTCAGCAGGATATATGTTGTTAAGTAGGTTCAGGATAATATGCAGGTTATTTGGTTTTAAAAAAAGATATTAATTTTTATGGGTAAGAAACCAGTGCAGGAGGAGGGTCTTCTCTTAAAAATGTCTTTGAGCCCGAAAAAATTTCTCAGAAATTTTTCAATATTTGAGCTGATAGTGATATCAATATGCGCCGCAATTGGTGTGGCTGTAAAACCGGTTATGGTTACCCTGGTTCAGATTATTACCGGCCCCCTTTTTATACCGGGCGGCACCATTGTTGGCGGTTTTTACATGATGTGGCTTGTAGTCAGCGCAGGGCTGGTAGGGAAGAGAGGAGCAGCAACACTGACTGCGATTGTCCAGTCTCTGCTTGTTCTGGCTACGGGTGTCATAGGGACTCATGGAATAATGACTCTTGTTACCTATATAGTTCCGGGAATTGCGGTGGATATATTGCTTATTTTTACAAAACAGAGGGCAGGAAATAATTTTTCCTGTTTTTTTGCCGGTATGGCAGCAAATTCAGCCGGAGCTCTTTTAACCAATCTGGTATTCTTCAGGCTTCCGGCTATTCCTTTAATTTTAGTAGTAGCAGGAGCAGCTCTTTCAGGTGGACTTGGAGGTCTTATTGCTTACGCAGTCATAAAAGGATTTAAAAAAGTAAAAATACCGGGTTTAAATTCAGGCAGCAGCAAAGATGCTGATTGTGGGAAGACAGGGAAGGGCGGTTTGTAAAATTTGTCCGGAAAGAAAATATCTAAAATGAAATTAAAAAAAATTTATATAATTTTAATAGTAGTGGTATCCATTGTTTTACTGGGGGCAGGTTTCGTGGCCGGATTTTTTCGGGGGGCAGCTTATACAGAGAAATTTTTGTTTCCCGTGCTCAAAGTAACGGGTGATATAAAAAGGCCAGCCATAGTTGATAATCCAGCTTTTTTATCTGGAGAGGCGGAACTGGCAGAAGAGAAGATAATATATAATCAAAAAAATATAAAAGTATTTAAATTAGAAGAAATAATAAAATTTCATGAACCATTCAGCCAGTATTTTAATATTTATATTACTGGCCATGATGGGAAAACAGCCAGGATGTATTCCGAGCAAATAAAAGACTGCTACCTGGGATTTAGCTACCGGAACGGGTGGGAAGCAATAAATCCTGGACAGGCTGAAATTACCGGTATAAAAGGCATAGAGGAGATTATAATTGTTTCGGACAGAGATACGGAGAAAATTTATAACTATGGCCTGAATATAATTTCCACCGAAGAAAATCTTTTTAGCATAACCCCGGGTGAAGCAAGATTAAAGAGCTGTGCTTTCTTTGATGTCACCCAGGATTCACATGGAGAAGGTGAATCAAAGCTTGATGGTGACCCGGTGTCCGGTAGCGAAAGAACTGGAAGTTCTTCTTATGTAAAAAGAAATATTCTGACAATACAGGATATTATGGAAAGTTTTTATTATGCAGAGCAGAATCCGGAGGAAATAAGAAAAAGCATTAATTCTTTTTTTGATGGCGGTAATTTTGTGATAATGAGCGAGAGGGGACATTATTTATTCTCTGAGGGTCCGGGTTATTTTGAGGTTGGGTATAATAAGTTCAATTATATTGAAGGCGATAACGAAAATATTATTGAAGATGTCAGGGGAATAATGTTAAATCCAGTAGAGTCAAATATTACGGATGTTTACCGGGACTCCCTTAACTATCTGGAGCAGGGCAGAGCGGTACTGTTTATAATTACTGATGGGTTTGGCTATCATCAGTTCCTTAAGACCCGGGAAGATGGTTTCATGCCTTTTATGGGAAGTCTTGAATCTTCGGGAGGGGTAATATTAAAGCAGGCGCTTTCAATGTACAGGCCGGTTACCAATACGGGACTTGCGGCCATGCTGACGGGCAAAACTCCTGCAGAAAACGGGATATATTCAGGAGACCAGAGAGAGCTTATGGTACCCTCAATATTTAAGGAGCTTCAGGAGATGGAAAAGAGCTCAATTTTTATAGAAGGTGATGTGAAGATAATAAAAACAGAAATTGACCCGGTTCTTAATACCGATGAAAACAAAGATGGCTCAATAGATGACGAAATCTTTGAATCTGCTATGGCGAGCATGGAAGGTAATTATGATTTTATGGCCGTTCATTTTCATAGTATTGATGATAACGGACACAATTGCGGAGATATTTCAGAGGCAACCTTTGAAGCTGTAAAAATGGTTGACAGTTTCATAGAAAAGCTGGTTGAAAAGTGGGATGGGGTCATTATTATTACATCCGACCACGGGATGCATCCAGATGATACCGGTGGTTCACACGGACAGTTTAGATATGAGGATCTTGTGGTTCCATATATACTGATTTACGAAAAATAGTAAAGGCAGAAGGAATATTATATTTAGAACAGGCTGGTTGGAATTTTATGAGAAAGACAGATGATAAAGTAAAAAAGAGGAATCTGGTAATAATACTGTCAGTTATCGTGCTCCTTATTGTAGTGGGCATATTTTCTTTTTTAAATGCCGGTAATATAGGAGAAAAAAAACAATTAGAGGAAAATAAGACCATTATGGTCAGTTTTGATGGTAATGAGATTGGCAGAGCTGATATGGAGTTTATTAAAAATGCGGGAGAGAAGGAATTCAGTGCGGTTATGGATACCAGTGATACAGGCCAGGAAGAGCATTATTATACCGGAGTTTTAATGAATAATGTCCTTGAAAAAATGGGGATAGATGTAGAAGATTATAAAATGGTTACCGTCAATGCAATTGACGGCTATAAGGTGGCATTTGAACCGGAAGAGGTTCAGGAGGAAGACAATATCTATATTGCTTACAGGGAGAATGGTCAAATTCTGGGGACAAAGGGCTCGGGAGGCAGAGGCCCGTACCAGATAGTAGTAAGAAAGGACCGGTTCAGCATGCGGTGGTGTAAATATGTGGTTGAGATAGAATTAATAAAATAATTTTAGAAGAATATGAACCCGGTTGAGATTAAAAATCTTTACTTTAAATATGAGGATGGGGAAAATAACATACTCAATGGCGTGAACCTTAATTTGGGGCGGAGTGAGATAATTTCTGTCACTGGACTGAGCGGTTGCGGCAAGACCACACTCTGCTACTGTATATGCGGAATTATCCCCCATATTTACAGGGGTCTTATAAAAGGCACCGTGAATATTTTCGGCAAACCGGTGAAGGAAATGAGTTTTGGCCTGGTTTCAACCAGGGTGGGAGTGGTGTTCCAGGATTATGATATGCAGCTTTTTTCACCGACAGTGGAGGACGAGATTGCTTTTGGGCCGGAAAATCTCTGCCTTGGGCATGATGAAATAAAAAGAAGAGTAGATACGAGCCTCGGACTTGTAAATATGGAAAAATACCGGTTCGAGCATCCGGAGAATCTTTCAGGTGGTGAAAAACAGCTGGTTGCAATTGCTTCTATTCTCTCCATGGAACCCGATGTGTTAATTTTTGATGAGAGTCTTTCCCGGCTGGATGAAGAGAGCAGGGATAGAATAAAAAAGACAATTTTGCTGTTAAAAAAATCCGGTAAATCAATAATGCTGGTTGACCATGGTGTTGAAAATTTTGGTATATCTGACAGGATTTTTTTTCTGGAGAAAGGAAAATTAACAGAAATTGATAAACAGGAAAAATTAGAGGGGTTAATTGAGCTTTATAAAATTTGATAATGTGTCTTTTAGCTACAGGGACTGTAAGCCTGTAATTAAAAAAGCAAAATTTGATATCTGCCGCGGTGATTTTGTTGCGCTGGTGGGGCCAAATGGAAGCGGAAAAACTACCCTGGGCAAACTTGTTATGGGGATCTTAAAAGCTGACCGGGGTAAAATCTATATAGATGGCAGTGATGTTAAAAATATGAGCCTGGGCCAGGTGGGAAAGAAAATAGGGTATCTTTTCCAGAATCCGGAAGTACAGATTTTTGCTCTAACTGTGGAAGAGGAGCTTTCCTTTGCCATGAGAATAAAAAATATTCCTGATGACACAATAAATGACAGAGTAAAAAAGGTTCTGGAGTATCTTGGCCTGAGCCATCAGCTACACAGCCCGACTTACAACCTGAGTTACGGAGAAAAACAGAGGCTTGCGATCGCAGGTATTTTAGTAAATGAACCTGATTTTATAATACTTGACGAGCCGACCACGGGTCTGGATGTGATAAGAGAAAATATGCTTATTAAAATCCTTAAGAGCTTTTTAACCAGGGGAATAGGATTAATGGTGATAAGCCATGATATTTTTTTTATAAAGAAATTTACCGGGAGGATTTTAAAAATATACGGTGGTGAGATTTTTGAACAGGTTTCTGGCTAAAACGGATGTAAGGACAAAGCTGGCGGTAGTTATCTGTCTTTCCGGCATAGCAGTATTTATCCAGCATATTTATGTCCTGGGAGCAATCCTTATAATTACTATCCTGTGTGCCGTTTTATCAGGAGTAAGTCTTTTAAAGTCAATCAGGTCAACTAAAAGGCTGTGGTATCTATTTTTTGCCATAGTTGTTATTCAGAGCATGTTTTTACGCCGGGGAGAAGCAATCCTGAGTGTAAGAAATTTTACCATTCTTACTTCCGGCGGAATTCTGATGGGAATGGAGTTTTTGTTGAGGGTATCTATCGTATTGTTTTCGGCTACCATTATTGTTACTTCAAACTACAGAGAAATAATCCAGGGCCTGATACAATTGAAAATTCCTTATGATATAGCTTTTATGGTTTCGGTGGCAATAAGATTTTTACCTCTCCTTCACGATGAGATTAAAGATGCCCTGACTGCAATACAGCTGAGGGGAATTGAAATAAATAAGATACCTTTTAAGAAGAGGCTCAGGGTATATTCATATATTTTTATGCCGGTACTCTCGGGCGCAATCAGAAAGGCGCAGACTCTTTCAATGGCTATGGAAACCAGAGCTTTCAGAGCATATCCAGTACGAACAAGTTATCTGGTGCTTAAGTTTTCTGCGAAAGATTATATTATAATAGTATTGTCTTTTATTTTTACAGCAGCTGTTTTTGTAAGTTATTATGTGTTTAATTTTCCGGGAAGGGTGCTATGCGATTATTTTCAGTGATTGGATTATCAGAATCAGGGAAAACGACCACTATTGAAAATATTATAAAAGAGCTCAGGAGAAGAGGTTATTCGGTAGGCACGGTGAAGGAGATACACTATAAGGATTTTGCCATGGATAAAGAAGGAACAAACACATACAGGCACATTAAAGCAGGAGCAGAGCCTGTAACCGCGAGGGGCCTTTATGAAACGGACATTCTTTTCAAGAAAAAATTAGATATATATGAGATTTTAAAGTTTTACGACACGGATTACGTGGTTATGGAGGGAGTTAAAGATTACAACTGTCCGGTTATTCTGTGTGCGTCTTCGCTGGAGGATATTGAAAGAAACAGGAAGGAAGAATATTTTGAGAGGATTTTTTTGATTTCCGGAGTTGTCTCCAATAATACTGATGAATGCAGGGGGATCCCGGTTATTAATTCAATGGATAATACCGCAGCTCTGGTTGATTTTATTGAACAAAAGGTTTAGAAAATATTACCGATTTTCATCAGAGAGCCTTAGTGAGCAGTGGTTAAGTTGCAGTAAACCAGGGGCAGGGATATTAAAGAACAGCATAAAGGAAATAATAAAAAATCTAAAAGATTATCTGGGAGCAGGAGAAATAAGAATAACAATAAAAGATTAATATATTAAACAAATGCCATGGTAAATGACGGGTTTTTAAAGGGTCTTATTGATAAAAAGTTTATTGAAAAAAAGCATATCAAAAAGATAATACCTGTAGAAAAGTTATATAGTAAAAAGAACAAATTATACAGGGTAAGGTTTATAACTGATAGTTCCGGGGAAGAAGAATCTGTATATTTTGTATTTAAATTATACCTGAATGGAGAGAAAGGGTTTAAAAAAGATAAAGAGTCTTTGATGCTGAGAGCCCTGGGGAAGCATTCATCTGAATATAGTATTAATGTCCCCGGGATATTTTACGAGGGAAAGGATTTTTTAATAACTGAATTTATAGAAGGCGGTACTCTTCTTGATTACATCCTTGTAAAAGAGTCAGAGAACGAAGATATTAATTTTGGTAAATTAAACCCACTGGTAGCCTCCTGTAAAGTAATTAATGATTTTTATTATATTTCAAAGAAAATTACGGGAGACTTTTGCATATCTGGTGATGTTAACCTGCGTAATTTTATTATAAATTCCGGTATTTATAGAATTGATTTTGAGGACTGGCATAGAGGGTGCATTGAAGAAGATTTTGGAAAATTTATGGCTTTTACTTTAACCTATGAACCATTTTTTTCTGACTGGAAAGTCAGGCTTGTCAGAGAGCTTGGTAAATATATCTGTGAATCTTTTTCTATTAATAAAGATAAACTAACAGCTGAGATTGATAAAGAATTTAAATCCATGGTAAATAGAAGAAGTTTATCTCCTGATATTTTTGACAGGGAAAAAATAAAAAGGATAATAAATTAAATTTTAAAATTATTGCACGGAACTATTGCAGCAGACATCAATCATCATTTTTTTCTTCTGTGTGCATATCCCACATTTCCCGGGCTTTCTTCCAGTGAAAAGCAAAAAGTGGAATAGAAATGATTAAGAGAAGTATTCCTCTCAGCATGTTTTTAAATGCCGAATCCTTCTCGTTTCTGATAGAGGTGTTTACCTGCTCTTCTGCCAGCTGTTCAATTTCTTCGCTGGAAAAACTCCGGTATTGTTCCGAATACATGGCTATGATATCTGGTTTTGATGTCCATGTTGATGGTTTTATATAATTTATGAGGCCATCGTAGGTGGTGATTATCCCTATTACAAAAATAATTATGGCGATAATGCATACTATATATAAATAAATCTCCCTGAAGTAAACTCTTCTTGCCATTTAAGCCTCCAATTTTTAAAAATAAATTAGAGAAATAGAAATTTCTATTTAATTTTACTATACCTTTCTAAAAAAAGCTCAAAACTTTTTCTCTTTCCTTTATAAGTTCTATCCGGCTTGATATTAATTTAAGCCCCTCATCGGTTATTGAATAAACCTTTTTTGCCGGTCCGGTTTCTTCAGTTTCCCATTTTGAATTTATAAATCCTCCCGGGTCTAAAAGATTCAGGGTTCTGTATACCGGGCCGGGGTCAGAGCCGGCATCAGTAAAGCCAAACACAGTATATTTCTCGGCAAGCTCATAACCGTGTGATGGTTTTAAGATAGAAGAAGAAGCAGGGCAGGCAATAAAAATCTGCTGGATTTTTTTACTCTTTTTTAAAGGCATTACAGTATCATTTCTATAATAATGGCGATTGCTATCGCAAATAGAAAGCTGAATAAATTTCTGAGTGTGGTAATAAAGACAGATACCGATAATATAGTGGCCCCACCATCAAGAGGGGATGCTGCAAGCGGGTATGATATCTTAAAAAAGCTCATAAATGAACCTGACCAGGCAGAAATAGGAAGTAATTTAAAGCTGGCTGCAGATTATGATGTAAGAAGAATCGTTGTAATAAGAGATGAAGAAGAAAAAGAGTATTCCAGGAATATTTCATTAGAGGAGGTTGCTACTGGTTCTGAGATAGGAATTATATTTAAGGAAAATTTGGTTTCTACCATAATCTCTTCCTTCCTGCTGGATGCACCGGTATCGCTGGATAAAGAGGAAATTAATCCTTCTGAAGGGGAGTATATGGTGGCTGCGATATTAAAAGCTGTGGATACTGCAGGAAATACCATAACGGTTGAGCAGCTCATAAATGAGCCGGATGAAGAAATAATAGAACCCGGGGTTAAGCTTGCCAGTGGTTACAGAGTGTATAAAAGTATTCTAATAAGGTCAGATGAATGCGAGAAGGAATATACTGCAGAAATTTCAATTGGTGAAATTCCCTTAAATACCGAAATAGGAATTAGTTTTGGAAAAGATAATCTTGCCAAAATAATAATATTCCAGGAATGGTTTGAAGATTAAGTTAGATGCGCCCGAATGTTATCGGGAAATTCTGTAGTGAGGTCAGGACATCCTGCAGCTAAAAAATATCTAAATTATGGGCAGTGAATGTAAAATTTATTTTAACTGGAAACTTCTTCTAAATACTTTACACATTAATAGCACTGGAGATATATTAACTTTACGGTATGTACTGTGTATGTATTGTTTTAGATCAGGTTATGATTTTTAATTAGATCTACTATATGGCGGACTGCTTCCCCGGGAGTGTCCACTATTTTGTAGAGTTTACTGTCTTCGGGATTGATTGTGGCATATCTTTTTACCAGGCAGCTATTAATCCAGGAGCACAACTCCCCCCAGTAGTCGCTGCCATAGAGGACAACAGGAAAATGCTCAATCTTACCGGTCTGGGTAAGGGTTAGAGCTTCGAAAAGTTCATCCAGAGTGCCAAAGCCGCCTGGGAAAATAATGTATCCCACTGAATACTTAACAAAAATCATTTTACGCACAAAGAAATAGTGAAACTCCAGGGATATGTTCTGATAGGGATTTGGCTTTTGCTCCTCCGGCAATTCTATATTGCAGCCTATTGAAAGCCCACCGGCTTCAAACGCTCCTTTGTTGGCTGCTTCCATTATACCCGGACCGCCGCCGGTGATAACACCCAGACCTTCCTTTGCCAGAAGAGCCCCGGTTTTAACGGCAGCCTTATAATAATCGTCCCCGGGGTCGGTACGCGCAGAGCCAAAGATAGCAATGCAGGGCCCTGTCCCGGCAAGTGTATCAAAACCATTAACGAACTCACCCTGAATACGGAGCACGCGCCAGGGGTCGGTGTTTATAAAGTCAGAGGGTAAAGCTTTTGAAAACTGAAGCAAGCTCCGGTCTTCATTTTTACGCTGGTATTTTTTATTCATAGTTTTATTCCTTTATTGTTATATTTTATGTTTCTAACATATCATATACAACTTTAAAGGGGAATGTCTAATCTCCACCGGCTCTGTTGTTCTGGCTATTTTTATTTTTTCTTATATTTTCTTCATTATTAATATTTCCGCTATTGCTGTCTTCATTATTATCATTGATTTCTTCTGTGTTCCGGGTATGTTGCCCGTATTTATTGGAATATCTATTTTTTATTCTCTCGATTGTGGCAATTGCTTCTTCTTCATTTCTATTTTCAAAATAATTGTATTTTTTGCATTTTTGATATTCTTTATCAATTTCATCCATAAGTTCTTCTATTAATTCTGCACTGGCAGTCTCCCCGGATTCCATTAATTTATCGGCTTCATATATCCTGTTGTTCATAAACCTGAAATGAAGATTTCCTTTTTTTGATTCGGGCCATAGAGATAACTGTATATTCTCGGCTGTTCTTTTAACCGGGTAAATGGTTTCTCCCGGGAGGCTGTCCCGGGAAGCGTAAACGGTTCCTGTAAAAGAAAAGATTACCATTACCAGTGCGGCTGTAAATACTATGGCAGGTTTTAAAAGGGAAAATCTTCTGCTGGAAGAAGTGCTGCTGGTTCTGGTTTTAATCTCGTCTGCCGGTGGTTCTGCGCTGCTTCTGGCGGCACCATAAATTTTTTCAAACCATATATTATCGCCGCTTTTTTTAAAATTCTTCAGGTATAAATTAATGTTTACCATTTAGCGATCACTATTTTTTTAAATTTGTTACAGGACCATTGCAAACATTAATTATATACCATCTCCTTTTTAATTTTTTATTTATTATTTCTGTTAGAACTGCGGTTTTGGTTGTAGGAGGTATTCCCCTTATTTTCAGCATCCAGGTTTTGATATGAATGATTGTGCTGGTAGCTGTAGTTGTATTCCTGGCAGCTTTCCTCACCCTGGTTTTCGTTTTCGTGGCTGTAATTATATTCCCGGCGGTAATGATTCTTCTGGGGTTCACAGTTGTCATTGTTTTCATTTTTCTGGTATTTATTATTGTACTGGTATTTATTTTCTGCACATAAAAGACTTTCGCCGCCGTTATTTTCTGTAAATTGTGCTGCGGATTCTTTCCAGAAGAAACCTGCTGCCGGTAATACTTCCTGCTGTGTAGATTCATTGCCCGGAACCCCTACCAGCTGCTCTCTCTGGTAGGCATAAATGGAGCCTGCGGCACCTAGAGCAGGAAAAGCTGTGATTATTATCCCTGTAATAATTTTTTTAATCATTTTTAACTCCCGGTTAAAATTTTTATATAAACATAGATATAAACGAAAAAATTTACTATTTTGTTGTTTTTTTAAAAAGTAAATTATGGGAGTTATGAAAAAATCATGCCCTATCGTTATTATAATAGAAGTTTCCAGCATGAAGTTACATCTGGGTTCCCTTACTTGAAAGGATGATTTTTTCTTTAGTAAGAAGCGGCAGGAAACAGAGAGTTATTATCCAGAATATTATGACCCCTGCAAGGTACCATATGGAAAAAGTCCATGAAGTCAGGTTTATTTTCCCTGTTGCCAGTCCCAGGGGAATTCCCATCATCAGTCCGAAGCCAATTATAAATGAGGGAGTTATTGCTATATCGGGATTGCCTGCAAGTGAAAGGAGAACAAGTAAGAAGGTAAGGCCTAAAAAGAGCAGGGGATTTAAAACGAGGCCTGTAACCAGTGCAGGTATTGGCAATATGAAGGCCCCTGTAGCTGGTATTATTGCAATGAAATTAATTGCAAGCAGGACAATGGAAGTAGAGATGGTTGAAATGACAAACCCGGGAAGAAAAATATTAAGACTTTTACCTGTTAGTATCTCTCCTGGCTTAAGCGGGGTAGCGAGCAGGGAGGTGATAGCCCCGCTTACTTTTTCTTTAACCAGGGGTAAGCTGGCAAAAGACCAGATAAATGTAATTAAAACAAAGACCGGCAGAAAGTAAGCTGTAACACTTATTATTATTTCAAGTATGGGTTTTGATGCAGGATGTGATATCCATTCCCTCTGTTTTAAAAGAATACCTATGGTTAGCGCTGCAGCAATGGTTATAACAGCGAATACTATGATTATAATAAGAAAAGCGTTTGTTTTTCTTAGTTCTCTAAAATCCCTCCTTAAGATAATATTTATTCTTCTCAATTTGGCAACTCCTAACCTGAAAGCACTATCCTTTCATTTTTAAGGCGGCCCTTAAGGAATATAGAAATAATAAAAATTGCGGCAGCTACTCCGAAATTGGCTGCAGCAAAAGTCCAGGAAGTGATCTCCAGAACATTATGAATTGAAAGGTTAATCATAACATTTACAAAAACCGGTAGAAAAATATGGACGATTATGTTGGCACTGGCAGCCCTGCCGGTAAGCCCTATAAGATGGGATAAAAAGCTGAGCCCCAGGAAAACAAGCGGGACAATTATAAAACTGCTTACAGCTGCCCAGGGATTTAATATAAAACCGATTTCAGGAATAAAGTAAATATAGTTTATTGTAATCACAGCCAGTACAGTAAGAAGTTCTCCAACAACAAGTCCGGGTATAAAAATAGCGATACTTCTGGCTATCCAGATGCTTTCTGCCTTGAGCGGTGTGGCAAGTAGGGATTCTATGTTACCGCTTGCTTTTTCCCTGGTTATTGAATGGAAGGCAAATGCGTTTAAGTTTACGCCTATACCAATAGTACATATGGTGTATATAATAATGCTTAAAAACAGCTCAAGAGAAGCTATGTCAGGTGTTTCTTTTTTAATTTCCGGCAGAATGGAAATTATAATAAAAATTGCTGAAACGCCTACAACACAAAAAAGCGTGACAATAATATATACAATTAGCGGGATCTTAAAGCGGATATTGTTTTTAATGCTGGTCTTTATTATTAAACCTGTGTCTCTTAAACCATTATTTATCATGATGGCTCTGCCTCTTTTAAAATTTCAGAGTATATCTCTTCAAGTGATGCCTCTTTCTTTACTGCTCCTTCAATTTTTACCCCATGGTTGCCAAGAAAGCTTATTATGTCCGATATGCCGGTCCCTTCTCTGGGTGAGAATATAAGAGTTTCATCTGTTTTTCTCTGTAGCCCCAGCGTGGTAGTACCTTTTATTTCTGACTCAATTGATTCCGTGATGGGTTGGCCGATCTTAATTTCGACAATGCCCTTTCCCATTCCCTGGCGAAGGATTTTAAGCTCACCGTAAAGTTTTATTTTACCTTTATCTATCAGGGCGATTCGGTTACAGATACGCTGCACTTCATCAAGATTATGGGAGCTTAGAAAAATAGTCTTGTTTCCCTTACGGGCAATGTCTATCATTATCTGCCTTATTTCTATTTGCCCTGATGGGTCAACTCCTGCGGTGGGCTCATCAAGGATAAGAACTTCCGGGTCGTGGACCATTGACCTGGCCAGAGCCAGCCGCTGTCTCATTCCTCTTGAATAGTTTTTTACCATGTCACCGGCCCTGTCACTGAGATTTACTGTTTTAAGAAGCTTTTTTATCCTTTCTTTAGCTTCTGTTACACCATAAATCATGGTATAGAATAAAAGGTTATCCTCTGCCGTCATATTGTCGTAGAGACCATCGGCATCAAGCACGAATCCTATCTTCCTTCTTGTTTCGCTTAAATTGATATTTTTACCAAGAACCTCTATATTGCCAGAGTCAGCCTGAAAAAGTCCTAAAAGTATCCTTATGGTGGTTGTTTTTCCTGCACCATTGGGACCGAGGTAACCGAAGATGTCGCTTTTTTCTACGGAGAAACTTATATCTTTCAGGATTTCCCGGCCATCAAGTGATTTGGTGACATTTTTTATACTTATTACAGATTGCATTTTAGTGTCCTTATTTTTTATTGATTAAATATTAGTTTTATTATTATTTTTGCTCTGAATGTTTTTTATTTTTTTTATTTTTTATTATCGGCTTTATTTCACTAAATAAGTCCGCAGTGCCCTGAATTGTATTCTGTATAATATCGAAAGTGGCTATTCCAAGTCCTCTTTCTATATCCCCAAAGACAAGCAGCTTATCACCGGTATTAATATTAAAATCCTTTCTGGCAGCCACAGGTATTACTATCTGTCCACGCTCACTTACAGTTATCGAACCATAAAATTTTTTACCTTCAGGTGCTTTCATGACAGTTCCTTTCCGAAGTTTAATCTATAAGATAAATCTTATTTACAAGATAAATCATACCGAATGGTTGATCTATTGTCAATATTGCTAATATTTTTCTATTAAATGTTAGCAGTCCGGATTACTATAGAGAAAGTGTGTTATAGAGTATTTAATTTTTTTATCCTATGTTAGGAAAGAATGTCAGAATGTTTGACATGAAAATCAATAATTCCTAAAATTAGAATTTAAGTAATATAAATGAATTGGATAATTAGATTGTAAGTATATGTCCATCATTATAATTAAAAATCTTACCAAAGTTTACAGCAACGGGAAAGGTGTCTTTGACCTATCATTTGAAGTCAATGAGGGTGAGGCATTCGGATATCTTGGCCCTAATGCGGCTGGCAAGACTACAACTATACGGGTTATGTTGGGATTTTTAAATGCAGATAAAGGGAGCTGCAGTATAGGGGGGCTGGACTACAGGAAGCAGGCAGCCATAATTCAAAAAAATCTTGGTTATATACCGGGAGAAGTTTCTTTTTTTGATGATATGACAGGAATGAGTTTTCTTTATTTCATGGCGGCAATGAGGGGTTTAAAAGACCGATCACGAATTGAGTCACTTATATCCCGGCTGGAGCTGGATGCTTCAGGCAAAATACGGAGGATGTCTAAGGGAATGAAGCAGAAACTTGCTATTGTTACAGCTTTTATGCATGACCCTGACGTCTATTTAATGGATGAACCAACTATAGGGCTGGACCCTTTAATGCGTAACAGGTTTATAGAATTAATCCTGGAAGAAAAAAGCAGGGGAAAGACTATATTTATGTCCTCCCATAGTTTTGATGAAATCGAACGCACATGTGATAGGGCAGGTATCATAAGAGAGGGTAAACTTGTAGCAGTTGAGAATATAAACTCGCTTAAAGCAGCACGGCGGAAAGTAATTTCGGTAACTGTTGCTACGGATGAAGATGTAAGAAAACTAAAAGAAAGCGGTCTGGAAATTGAGAGTGTTTCGGGCAATCATGTTGATGTGATAGTAAGAGATAATTTTGATAGTTTTATTGCGGGTCTTGGTAAATGCAGGGTACGAGGGCTTGGTATAAAGGCGCAGGGTCTGGAACAGGTATTTTTGAAATATTACGGAAAATGAGAGGCGAAAGAATGAGTTTTACGCTTTTTAAAACCACAGCCAGGGCAAACTGGGTAACAGGGGTAATTATTTTACTGGTGATGGTTATGTATATGGCTATAATTATCTCCATGTATGACTTTGAAATTAATGAAATGATTGAACTGCTTCCGGAAGGTCTGGCAAATGCTATGGGATATTCCGAAGTTTTTACCGGACTGACAGGATTTATTGCCAGCTACTATTATTGTTTTCTTATCATTATGTTTCCGATGATTTATTGTATTATAGTAGCAAATGCACTGGTTGCAAAATATGTTGACAGAGGCTCAATGGCTTACCTGCTATCAACCCCTAATACGCGGCTTAAGATTATTACCACCCAGGCAGTCTATATGCTTGTTTCAGTAACTGTAATTTTCGGTGTTATAGCTGCGATTGGAATTGGCATGAGTGAAGCGATGTTTCCGGGGGAGCTTGACATTAAGGGGTTTTTATTGCTGAATCTTGGTGCCCTGTGTGTATTTTATTCTATAAGCGGGATATCTTTTCTTTCCTCCTGTATATTCAATGAAACGAAATATTCACTTGCCCTGGGAGGAGGCATCCCGGTACTGTTTTTTGTAATAAATATGCTGTCAAATGTAAATCCTGATTATGAATGGATTGTTAACTTCTCTCTGTTTGCTCTCTACAGGCCCGCCGATATCATTAATCGGGAGCCTTTTACCGTCTTAGCGATGATTATACTTGTTTTAATTGCTGCTATCCTTTATGGCAGTGCGATTGCTGTTTTTAACCGCAGGAATTTACCGGTTTAATTTTTATTTTTCTTATTAGCGGAATTTACTTATTTAAATAATTGCTCTTCATTATTGTACGGATTGGGTATTAATGAAGCATATAGAAAGAAGTCATTCCCAAATAAATTTTATCTATTTTAAAAGTGGTTTTTTACTATTATCATTGCGTAGTAATATTACATATCTTATTTACTTATTAATTATGTGTAGTATAATGATAAAATAGAAGTTTAAGAATTTAAAAGTAATTGTAAGGAGATAAAAGATGCCCAGGATAAATATATCCATTCCTGATGATACATTAGAAAAATTGGATAGATACAAAAACTTAATAAAGTCCACAAGGTCAGGATTAATAAGAGAAGCAGTAAATAGCTATTTTGATGAACTGGATAGTAAAATTCTCGAAGGAAGAAAAAAAGAAGCCATTAAAGATATATTAAAAATAAGAGGTAAAACTGGAAAGGAGCTTGAAGGCTGGGATTCCACCGGTGACATAAAAAAATTAAGAAATGAAAGGTGGAGAGGTTAGCGGGGATAAAATGGGCTGTAAGGAAAATGGAGAACAATTAGGTAAAAAAGCTTTTTTAGTTTCTGAAAGCTCCATAAATTCCTTTAATAAAGGGGAATTATTGATACTGGACACTTCAGTTATTGTCAAATGGTTTTTTAAGGGTAATGAAAAAAATATGGAAAGGGCAGATATTATTTTAAAAGGGTACATGGAAAATAAAATCAAAATAATAGTGCCTGGATTATCTGTATTTGAACTGGCTAATGTTTTAAAAAATAAAATTAAAATATACAGGAGTGAACAGCTGGATATAATTGATAGATTGTATAAGATGGGTATAATATTTTACATTGATGGAGAGATTTTAAAGAGCGCGGTTAAAATAGCAATTGATATTAAAGAAAGTATTTATGACGGTATATTCCTGGCAACTGCAGAGTATTTTAGCGGAATATTTATAACCGATGATAATAGACTATTTTTAAGTTATAATAATTATAAAAAAAAGAAAACCCGGGCTGTCTTACTGGAAAATTACCAGAGCTAACAGAGTATCTTTAATTCTTTTCATTGAAAATATTTTGTAGTAATCCGCATAAGAGCGATATTAGAATTAATATAAATGTCTTTTTTACCGGCCTTTTACAGCAATTAGCGACTGTGCAAAATAATAAAAGAAGGATGAAGATGAAAATAAAACATACAATATTTTTCTTTATGGTCATACTGCTGGTTTTTAGCTTTTCTCTAAATTCCTGCAGGCTTTTTTTGCCTGAAGATGAAGGACCGGGGGAGATAGAAACAGAAGAGACTATAGATAAGGTTACTGAAGAGCCTGGAACAGTGGAAGGTGATCCAGAATCCAGCCAGATTATAGAAAATGAAGGTGAAGAGGAAGAAAAAGAAACTCCGCAGGTTTTAGAGGAGCCGGAAGAGGAAAAAGACATAATAGTTGACAGCCCTCTGCCAAACCAGGTTATATCCAGTCCTCTGGTAATAACCGGAGAGGCAAGAGGAACCTGGTTTTTTGAGGCAAACTTTCCTGTCAGGCTTCTGGATGGAAATGGGGAAGAAATCACCGTTTATTATGCCCGGGCTCTTGATGAGTGGATGACTGAAGATTTTGTTCCGTTTCAGTCGGAGATTGAATTTGAAAAACCGGAGACTGATACAGGGTTTCTGGTCCTGGAAAAGAATAATCCTTCTGATATTCGCGAGTATGATGATGAAATTATAATCCCTGTACGTTTTGAGTAACAGGTATCTACTTGAATCTAAAATTTTATGCCGGCTTTTATACAGAAGTATTAAAATTACGTTAATATTAAAATAATCATAATGACTCCTTTAAGGTATAAAAGGTGCTTCTGGAAGTAAAATACGGGTTTTTATAATTTTATAAAATAGTTTGGCCTGACTATATAGTCTGTTATAATAAACTTCCTAACATTTTTTAAGAATTTATGAAATTAAAAAAAGAGCTCAGGCTTATTGATGTCTTCTGTATATCCACCGGTGCGATGATCAGTTCTGGACTATTTATATTACCGGGCCTTGCCCATGCAAGAGCCGGCCCAGCGGTGGTAGTATCATATTTTTTAGCCGGCCTTCTGGCTCTTATAGGAGTATTGAGCATTTCAGAACTATCAACTGCAATGCCTAAAGCCGGCGGAGATTATTTTTTTATAACCAGAGGCCTGGGGCCTGCCATTGGTACGGTTGCCGGGATGCTGAGCTGGTTTTCACTATCTCTTAAAAGTGCTTTTGCTCTGGTGGGTATGGCGGCTTTTGTAAGATTGATTATTGATCTTAACATACATATAGTTGCAATTTTTTTGTGCATTGTTTTTGTTTTCCTTAATTTTATCGGGGTAAAGGAGGCCAGTATAACCCAGATAATTCTGGTAACTGTATTGCTGGGTATTCTTTTTGTTTATGTTGCATGGAGCCTTCCACATATTAATGTAAACCGGTTTGAACCCTTTGCTCCTCATGGATTGTTTTCTGTTTTTTCTACTACCGGATTTGTATTCGTTGCCTATGGAGGGCTGCTAAAAGTTGCCAGTATTTCAGAAGAAGTAAAGGACCCCTGCAGGACAATACCTGTCGGTTTACTGCTGTCCCTTATAGTCACCACTATACTTTATGGCATGGTTGTTTTTACTACTGTGGGAATTGTAAAAGCTGAAGATCTTGATCACTCACTTACTCCCATATCGGATGGCGCAAATGTTTCTATGGGGATTCCGGGGCTGATTCTTTTAAGCATAGCGGCTATACTGGCATTTGTTTCAACGGCAAATGCCGGAATTATGTCCGCTTCAAGGTATCCCTTTGCGCTCAGCAGGGATAAGCTGTATCCGGATTTTTTTAACAGGCTGCATAAAAAATTTAATACGCCTTATGTTTCTATTATCGTTACCGGTCTATTTATAATTGTTTTTTTATTTCTGGAGCTTGATATTCTCATAAAAATTGCTTCAACTATTGTAATTCTAACCTACATGCTGTCCATTTTATCCGTTATTGTACTTAGAACCAGCAGGCTTCAAAATTATAAGCCCGGTTTTAAAACCCCGCTTTTCCCCTGGATACAGATAATAGGGATACTGGGATTTATTTTTATAATCATAGAAATAGGCAGAAACGTAATGATATTAAGCGCTATGCTGATTGTTATTGGGGTGTGCATTTACCTTTTTTATGGAAGGAAGAGAACCAGAGGAAAAGAATATGCCCTTCTTTATATAATTGATGGTGTTACATCGTCATCCAGAAAATTTACGGACAGGGGCCTGGAGGATGAGCTAAAAGAAATAGTTTATGAAAGAGACAATATAGTAAAAGATGATTTTCACAGAGTGATTGAAAGATGCACTGTCCTGGATATTAAAGAATCCACGGATATAGAAATTCTTTTTAAAAAGATTTCAAAAAGACTTTCCGGGGAGCTGGATATGGGCCCGGGATATTTTTACCGTAAATTTGCCCGCAGAGAGAGGGAAAGCAGCACCCTTATTACAGATAAAATTGCTGTACCCAATATCATTATTGATGAAAGGGGTTATTTTAATATTATAATGGCACGATGCAAAAATGGCATAATGTTTCCCCATTCTAAATCTAAAATTATTGCTGCCTTTTTTATTATAGCCACAAGGGACAAAAGGAATATGATACTCCGCACCCATACTTTTATATCCCAGATTATTGCCGAAGAGGATTTTGAGAAAAGATGGCTGGAAGCAAAGGATAAGAAAGATTTAAAGGATATTATCCTTCTGGGAGATAGAAAAAGAGATTGATAATAAATAAGAATAATTATATATTCTGTTCAAATATTGTTTCCGGGATATTTTTTAGTTTTAATTTAAGGGATACCGGTATTAAGTTATACGGTGGCTTAATTTAAAAAAAGCGGAGGTAAAATAATATGAACATAAATAAAAAAATAATTAGAGAAAAAAATTTTACCGGAAGATTAACCGGTGCCATAATAATTTTAATGATTTTAAGTTTAACAGTAACCCTTATGGCAGGCTGTGGCTCACCCGAAAGCGATACTTCCGGAGAGGATATTATAGTAGAGCCGGAAGAGGAAGCCCCGGCTGAAGTTGACCGGTCAGCTGAGATAAAAAATGAATTTGATAAAATTGATAAAACCAACGAAAATATCGGAGTAATTTTTAATTTTATTAATGAAAATATAGCAGATAGCAATCCGGAGCTGTCCTCTGACATGGTCCATACCGTAATAAAACTCTGCGAGGATTACAGGCCTGTATTTGCAGAAAAAATCAGTGACCCGGATATTTCGGGGACTATTTTTGCCCTCTCGTCAGAGGTGATAGTAGATGGTGTACTGGTTCTCGAAGCTCTCAGGGATATTAATAATGAAAAAGTAAGGGATGTTATAGATGAGGCCATAAATAAAAGATATAAATTAATAACCATTGAAGGAATGATTGAACCCATAGTTGATTACCGGGCCTATGATATTTATATGCCCTATCTGGGAGAAGAAATGAAGGATTACCTTTGTATAAAAATTGATGAATCGGAAAAGCCGACTGTAATGGATGCTGAAGTTACCATAACCCCTGATGATTTTGTGGCAAGAATTATAAAATCCATGGAGTATCTGGGAAATTATCCCCATTCACCGCGTTATGATGAAATAGATAATTTAAAGGACAGGATGCTATGGATATATCTTGGAGGAGTTGACAACAGCCCTGTTTTTGGCCCGGACGGAAAAATTCTTACGGGAAAACTGGGGGAGTTTGAGAATATGCTTGAAAGGTATCCCGGCACAGGATTTGCTGACATCCTGGCCTCATATCTGGAATTACTTGAGGAAGAAAATTACACCAGGACCGAAAAAGTAAAGGATTTTATTGATGACCTTTATGAAATTTAGTTATCCGTAGCAAAAAGAATTTACCAGAATATAAACAATGGAAACCGCTATATCTAAGGGAAAAAAATTGGTATTTGTTATATTAATAATTTTAGTAAGTCTTGCAGTACTGTCACTGGCTTCAATATTTGTGGTTAATCTGGTTTACGGGCCTGATTATAGCAGTGATGTGCGGCAATATTTTGATAGGGACCAGATTGAGAAAGCTTCTGAGTATAACAGGATTTCACTGGATATAAGTATTGCCCGCCGTTTTCTTTCCTGGACTATTATGGCAGGCATAATTATTTTATTTTATAAATATTTTAAAAACATCCGGGTAAATATAATGATGGCTTTTTTAATTATAATTGCCGCTTATATATTAATAGAGCTTATACTTCTGCCGCTATCATATTACAGGGGCTATATAATAGAACACAGGTTCGGGCTCTCAAACCAGACTTTATCCATGTGGTTTTCCGATTACCTGAAAGAAAACATTATTTCCATATTAATTTCTTCCCTGGTGATGATGGGAATCTATGCCCTGATGGTATATGTGCCGGGGTACTGGTGGATTATTTCATCGGCAGTACTGGCAGTATTTATTGTAGTTTTAACCTATCTCTATCCCATATTGATTGACCCGCTTTTTTACAAATTTAAAGAACTGGAGGATGAGAAATTACAGGTGGAGATAATGGATATGGCAAATAAAGCAGGCATAGGGGTAAAGGAGGTTCTGGTTGCTGATGCCAGCAGAAAAACCGTAAAAGCCAATGCATATTTTACCGGAATAGCAGGCAGCAGGCGAATAGTGGTCTATGATAACCTTGTAGACAATTTTACAGATGAAGAAGCTCTAAGTGTAATAGCACACGAGATGGGGCACTGGCATCACGGGCATGTATTTAAAAACATCATAATGGGAATTGTTTCAGGAACCATCGGATTATTTCTTATAAATCTTATCTTTAACCGCTCTGGCATGATAGGGGATTTCAGGTCAATTTTTATTATAATTCTATTTATATCCTTAATATCATTTTTATTTCTTCCGGCTCAGAATGCAATATCACGGAGTTTTGAAAGGCAGGCAGATAATTTTGCCCTTCAGGCAACAAAAAACCCTGAAGCACAGGTAGAGCTTATGGTAAGGCTTGCCAGCTCAAATCTTTCCAATGTAAAGCCTGCTAATTATATAAAATACTTTCTGTACAGCCATCCGCCTATAATGGAAAGAATAGAAACAGCGAAAAATTTTGCCACTGATTAGATAAATCATTTTTCCATGATTTCCATAAATAAATCCTGTCCCGGGGAAAAACTGTTGCCATTCTTTTTAAGATAGGAAAAACTTAAGGGCGAGTAGCGTTCAATACCATGGATATAGGACTTGCTGTAGAATCTGTCATTGAGTCCGATGGATTCAATTATTAGCACCCTGATACTTTTTTCCATCAGGCTTTTTATAGAGGAAAGGTTACCGCTGCCAAAACAGCCAATCTGTTCCATTACTTTTGTACCGGTATTTATGGTACGGTTTACTAATTCATCCAGCGGCTTTTTTGTACAGCTATATGAGAAGAGGGTAAGAAGCCCTGCTTCAAGATCTACTGCGGTATCCTGAATATCGTCGGCAAGTTGTAGATAAGCACCGTAATTGAAAAGGAACCTCTTCCGGGCTTCTGTAAGGGAGCCTGATACAAGATAACCGTCTGCTACGACGGAAGCCCCTCCTTTTTCAATGCAAATTTTTAGCACATCTACATCGCAGGAAAGATTGGAAGAATCAAGAAGCCTTATGCTTTCAGTCTGACTGTTATGGATGTCAAGAAGGCTGTGGTAAACGCCGGGATGGTTTATACGATCATAATGCTCCTCAATAATTTCTATAAGCTGGAAAATCTTTTTTTCATTATTATTTTCAGGTCTAATCTTTTTACCATTTATTCTCTGGCTGAAACGCTGGCTGAAGGAAGCCTTTTTTTCTTCCGGAACTGAAGGGTCGTCAAGATAATTATCTGTGTAGGGATAAAGCATGCTGTAGGCAAATGCCGGTGGGGTAAACTTCACCGGCATACCCATCATTGACTGTATCCCGTTTATTATCCAGGCATTTCGGCAGGCCTGGAATATATCTTCGTCGGCCAGGTCCGGGTCAAAGCTGCGGGCGCTTTCTATAAACTTTCTGGTTGAGTTTCTGTAATCATCAGAGAATAAAATATCCAGATGGCTTTGTTCATAATCAAATATCTTCTGGAATAAATTTCTTATTTCTGAAAATGTAATTTCGGTAGACAGGTAATTATTTTTTGGGGCCGCGCGGCTTTTATGGTTTTTTTCTTTAATTTTTTTTAAAAACTCATCCAGAGTTTTCTCACGCTTTAATCTGTCGCTGTGACTGTATATATATCCGGGAACAACTGGATTCTTAGGACTGGACTCCTGCCATAATTTGATAAATCCATCTACATATTTTCCAATTGGAAGATTATTTAACGAATCTCTCATCGTCTCTTGATTTTTTTAATTTTTTTACATTTTTTTCCAGCCATCCCTTTTTTTTAACCACCGGCTGGTCAAATTCAGGAACACAGGGTTTTATATCCAGAAGAGGAGTACCGTCCACTATATCTACATCTTTTACTATAAGTATGTTTGCTTTTATTTTTATCAGCTTCACCACTGACAATCCGATGGGGTTAGGACGGGAGGAAGCCCTGGTGGCAAATAAACCATGACATCTATTATCCATAAATGGTATTACTTCTAATGAATATGGTTTTGATAGGTGAAAATGATAAAGCAAAAAAATATGTGAGAATTCTTCCAGGTCTTTTAGTCCTTTCTGATATTCGGGGAAAATCTCTATGGTGCCTATGGTACCTTTTGCAGCGTCAGGCTGGATGGGTGTCCCTCCGGGCTCTTTAAACGGTGTATGAATTATTCCAATAGGTCTGTAGATTATTTCCATTTTTTATATCAATCTTTAATTTAAATAGATAAAATAAACCCGGACGTAAAAATGGGTAAATTTTTTGCTCAATAAAAAATATATTAATAAAAGTATCAGCTTATTTTCTTTTAACTTCCCGCGGGCTAATTATAACAGAAAAATATAATCGTTGAGAAGCTAAAAAGGATTATTCTAAATAGCGGGCACTGCCTGCCGGCTTATACCGGCAGCAGGCATTGACTTAAAGAGGGGACATTTACAACCATATTTATATGGGATATCATAAAAAAATCGGTACAGATTATAAAACTGCAGGCAGAAATGGAAAATCAGGGACAAATGATTTTCTTAAAAAAAATCCAGGAATAAATAAAATGACCGCTAAAAACAAAAAAATCTTAATTATAATCATTATATCCGTGGTAATCATATTTGGAGTGGCAGCCTGGCTTATGTCACGTCCTCTACTGGATGAGAATGACGAAAATTTCGGACTTATGAGACAGCAGATGGTAAAAGAGGATATAGTTTCAAGAGGAATTAATAACACTGAGGTTATAGAAGCTATGAAGACGGTACCCAGGCACCAGTTTGTGAGCAGGGAGCAGATGGCCTCGGCTTATGATGACAGGCCCCTTCCTATAGGTGAGGGCCAGACAATTTCCCAGCCATATATTGTTGCTCTTATGACCGAAGAGCTTGAACTCCAACCCGGCCATAAGGTTCTGGAGATAGGGACTGGCTCCGGGTACCAGTCGGCAATACTTGCGGAAATAACTGATGAGGTTTACTCAGTTGAAATTATATCTTCGCTTTATGAGACAGCCAGAGAACGTCTGGAGCAGATGTATCCCGGAGTAAAAGTATCAAACCATAACGGTTATTACGGTTGGGAGGAATATGCACTTTATGATAGGATAATAGTTACTGCCGCCCCCGACCACATACCGCGACCGCTTATAGACCAGCTTGTTGATGGCGGTATTATGGTTATCCCGGTGGGTCCTCCTGGCTGGAACCAGGTGCTGTGGAAAGTAATTAAAGAAGGAGATGATGTGCGGACAGAAAGAATCTGTGATGTTGTATTTGTCCCGCTTCTAAATGATTAAAGGACCGGTTAAAGCACTAAAATAATTTCTTATAGGCAAAGATTGCTGTGATATAGAACAGGAGGGAAAGCCCCAGCACCAAAAGAAATCCGGCATGTATGGAAATAATAACTGCTGCAATGGAGCTAACCACCGAGGCGCATCCGTTAATTGCCCAGAGCCAGGGGACTATCTGGCTCTTTTTTTCTTTTGCTTTTGCAATTCCAGCCGGGAAAGGTATTCCCATAAGGAACCCTGCCGGGGCGATAAGTCCAATTGTTATGGCGAACCTCTGCCACAGGGGCCTTGCCAGAAGGATATTGCTGTAGAATCTGAAAACAACCATAAAAAAGGTTATATATATTACCAGAGCCAGTACTACCCACATAAGATTTGTTTTACGGTAACCGGTATAGATACTCCCGAATCCTGCAAATAGCATAAGTCCAAACAGCACT
>Ga0307438_1000505_pt1 | contig 29771 bp, 28 predicted proteins | sample SalMarWE160110MG_FD_202144 | JGI IMG/M metagenome (GOLD analysis project Ga0307438, IMG submission 202144) | Salt marsh sediment microbial communities from the Plum Island Ecosystem LTER, Massachusetts, United States - WE1603-110 | ecosystem: Environmental > Aquatic > Marine > Intertidal zone >... | reverse complement strand
CTGATTAAAATGAAGAAAAGCAATATCGTCCCTTTCCAAATTCTTCACCGCCTCATCCACAATGTTATAAGTTGAGCCCCAACATATTATCAGCTTCCTGTAATTCTTCGGCCCGACGAGTTGAGGCGGTATAGAATCTTTAACCAGCGCATTACCTTTCTTCAGGCGTTTATCCACCATCTTTACCCTTAAGTCGAGGTCTTCTGTGATGTGGCCGTGCTCATCATGCTCATCACTATCAACACAAACAAGCCCCTGACCAAAAGCGGGGATACCGCGAGGTGAGATGCCATCTGCCGTAAGCTCGAACCTTCGATATTCTTTTTCGGTTCTGACTATGTGCTTTTCGGCCTTTATATCCGACAGGTCGAATCGTGCTGTGTTATAATAACTATCCAGAAAATACTGGTCTGTCAGCACAAAGACCGGCACCTGATATTTATCAGCAAGACCAAATGCCTTGCCAGTCAGAGAAAAGGCCTCTTCAAGTGTCCCGGGAGCAAGAATTATCCTCGGAAATTCACCGTGTCCGGCATAGAGTGCAAGCTCAAGGTCACTCTGCTCAGTCCTGGTGGGCAGCCCAGTAGCCGGTCCCGGCCGTTGGCCAAGATGAATCACAACAGGCGATTCCAGCATCGCCGAAAGACTCAATCCTTCCACCATCAACGCAAAACCTCCACCAGAGGTCGTAACCATCGCCCTTGCACCGGCATACCAGGCGCCAATCGCCATATTAATCGCGGCAATTTCATCCTCCGCCTGTTCTGCTATGATGTTAAATTCTTTTGCGTGTTGTGAAAGAAAAACCAGTACAGCCGTTGATGGTGACATCGGATATGAAGATATAAAATTGCACCCGCCAGCTATTGCCCCTGAGGCCACGGCCTCTGCGCCGCTTAAAAGAATCTGGTCTTTAACATTAGCATTCGGTTTTACACCAATTTTAATCTTTCCCGAATCAGTCAAATCACAACCAAGTTTGTGACCAGCCTTTGCCGCCTCGAGATTCTTGCTTACAACATCATCGGATTTCCCAGAGAAATACTTCCTGATGTAATCATTCACCAACTGCAAATCGACTCCCAAAAATCCAGCAACCACACCAACCGCCACGATGTTCGAATAAATCTTGTCACCAATATCCGTGGCAATCTTGGTAAAAGGCACCTCGATGCAAACACAGCCGCCCTGCTCAGAAATTACGTCAAAATTTTCGGCCTCCGACAGGATTATCGTCTCGGGTGAAATCCTCTTTTGCACGTGCTGGAGAGCATCTTTATCCAACGGAATAAGAACATCTATCCGATTGACAACAGACCTGACCGGTTTTGAAGATACCCTTATTTCGGTCGAATTCGTCCCGCCTCGGATCCGAGACATATACTCTTTCGTTGCAAAGACATTGAAACCGGCAAGTTTCAGGACCCTCGTTAATACATACTCAATAGTCTGAATACCCTGACCTGCCTGCCCACACAGCACAATCGAAATATCATCCGTATTAGTCATAGATATAACTTCGTTTTGTTATAACAAACTCAAATGGTTCTGAAATCCTAATATTCATCAAGATGATTGAATTCTGCATTTTCAAGCCAAGTCTCAGGACGAGAGATAAACTCGATTATGTTTTCGAGCAAAAAATAATGTTTCTTCTCTTCTTCCGCCAATTTCAAGAAAATGTCCTTTTGATATTCTCCTTTTACTTCGTTTGCTTTTTCCAAATAGAAATCCTGGCTTTTCTTTTCGATATCCTGGGCCTTTACGTAAAGATCTTTTTGCTCGATATCAGAACCAAACTTTTCATCAGATTCTTTCAACTGAACAAAAATATTTTTAGCGCTGGACAAAATAGTCGTTTCAACCATCTGTGGCTTTTCAGTTTTCATTTTCTTGACGGTATTAAAGTGTTTTACCTCTTCATCTGCTAATATTGTTAATATGGTTTTTAATCCCTTATTCTCAGTCTGCTGGGCCAATTGACGATAATAATCTTCGCCATCTTTCTCCATTTGCATTGCATATTCAAATATATCCATTTCCCCACTTCCCTTCGTTTAACAACTTACGAAACCATCGGATTCTACACATAACATAACTGGCCAATAGGTTATTTAGCCGTTTATTCACCGAGCACCGCTGTCTCAAATTCCTCGAAGCCCATCTTCTCAATCATCGAGCCCAACCTCTGATGCGGCCTGGCATTAGTTTTATAGTATCGGATAATCTTATCAACCAGCTCAAGTGCCTGCACCTGCGAGAGCTCTGCGGCAAGCTCACGCGATAATCTCGGCTTTGCTCCGCCATTTCCACCGACCAGCAGCTTCCAGCCCTTCGGCATACCGACCAGGCCGACATCCTTGATGCAGGTCTCGCCGCACTGATTGGGACAACCGCTCACGCCAATTTTCAGCTTTCCCGGCAGATCAAGTCCGTGATATTTCTCATCAAGCTTCATTCCCATAGCCAGACTATCCTGAATGCCACGTTTGCAAAAAGTCGTTCCCGGACAGGCCTTGACGCTCCTTACGCAAAGCCCAATCGCCGCACCGGGCCGCATCTCAAGCTCGGACCAGACGTTATCAACATCCTCTTCCTTCAAACCTACAATTGCGATTCTTGCAGCGCTGGTTATTTTAAGCGCCGCCGCTCCATACTTCTCAGCCACATCGGCAAGCTTGCGCAAAGTTCCCGGCTGAACGACACCACACGGAATATGCGGCGCCACTGCATAGGTCTGTTTATCCCGCTGAATGATTACCCCTTTTTCGCCGTCTTTCAGCATATTAATCTCCTTGTAATAATCTTATTCCTTACATTCCAATCTTTGCGGCTGCTCATAAGAATAGAAGCAAACCCAGGGCCATAACCATCATACCCGCAACCAGTCCATAAGCCGCCAGATGAGGATGGCCATATTCTCTCGCAGCCGGCAGAAGCTCATCGAGCGATATAAATACCATAATGCCCGCCACCGAGGCAAAGACTATTCCGAAAACTATATCGTTAAGAAACGAAAAAAGAACCAAATAGCCGACCAATGCACCAACCGGCTCAGCGAGGCCTGAAAGAAACGAATAAACGAACGCCTTTTTCCTGCTGCCCGTCGCATAAAATACAGGAATCGAAACCGCAATACCTTCGGGAATATTATGTATCGCTATAGCGACAGCTATCGCTATTCCGAGCTTCGTATCCTTCAGGGCGCTCATAAAGGTGGCAAATCCCTCCGGGAAATTGTGAATCGCAATTGCCAGCGCGGTAAACAGACCCATTCTGTAGAGCTTATTGAATTTAGCTGCCAAATCCGGCTCGTCCATCTCCTCGGCTCTGTGGGCCTCGTGCGGATTTTCAAAGTCCGGCACGAGCCTGTCTATAATACCAATAAAAATAATGCCTGCGAAAAATGACGCAACAGCAGCCCAGTATCCGTTAGCTTGGCCCAAGTCAACGACAAGACATTGCTTTGCTTCGGGAAATATCTCAACAAACGAAACGTATATCATAACGCCCGCTGAAAAACCAAGGGCGCCGGAAAGCAGCTTTGTGTTGGTTCGCTTTGCAAAAAATGCCAGGGCACTGCCAAAGCCGGTCGAAAGACCGGCAAACAACGTCAATCCCAAAGCTATCGAGACACTATGAATTCCCATACTCTTACCGACTTACCTCAGATTCCAACATCTTTTTCCACCTGTTGATATGGCCATACTCGCTCATCAGCTTTTGACGAGTTTTCGCCACTTTCGGCCATCGGTTTCGATAAGATTATCCGCCTCAGGGAAACTTTCCGAACCCGCCGGATACCGGCAAGGGATAGAAGCGTCACTCTCCCAGGCCTGCAATATAGGTGTCAATAATCGCCAGGATAAATCCACGCTATCCTGTCTTGTAAAAAGCGTCTGGTCGCCAACCATGCAATCCAGAAGCAATCTCTGGTAAGCTTCAGGCATCTCAACGCCAAAGACATCGCTGTACTTAAAATTCATATTCAACGTGCTCATACAAAGTTTTGAGCCGGGCTGCTTGGCCTGAAAGCTAAGGGAAATACCTTCCTCCGGCTGAATCTGGAATATGAGGATATTAGCAGGTATATCTCCAAGGCCGGTTGAAATAAACAAAGAATGCGGAACTCTTTTGAATGTTACAGCGATTTCGGTAACTTTTTTCGCAAGCCGTTTGCCGGTTCGAAGATAAAACGGCACATCCTTCCACCTCCAGTTGTCAATAAAGAGCTTTGCAGCGACGAAAGTTTCTGTTTTGGAATTTGCATCAACATATGGTTCCTCCCGATACCCAACAACCTGTTTGCCGTTAATCGAGCCGGTTTCATATTGACCACGGACCCAAAAATCGTTTATCTGTTCAGATTTAATTTGCCGAACTGATTGCAGCAATTTTGCTTTCTCATCCCTTATATGGTCCGGCTCAAATGACACAGGCGGCTCCATCGCTATCAAAGAAAGCATCTGGAGCATATGATTCTGAAAAATGTCCCTAATAGCTCCGGCTTTATCATAATAACCGCCGCGATGCTCGACTCCGACAGACTCAGATATTGTAATCTGAACGTGGTCAATGAAATTGCGATTCCAGACCGGCTCAAAAATGGCATTGGCAAAACGGAACATCAGAATATTCTGGACGGTATCTTTTCCGAGATAGTGGTCTATGCGATAAATCTGCGATTCGTCAAAACACTGATGAATCGCATTATCCAGCTCTATGGCACTTTTCAGGTCGTTGCCGAACGGCTTTTCCACAACCAGCCGGACACGCTGCTTCAAATCCAGGTTAGCCGGACACGACAGGCCTGCTGAACCGAGCCGCTCAACTATCGTGCCATACAAAAACGGCGGAACAGCAAGGTAAAAAATACGACTGCCGTCAACTCTGCGCTGTTTATCAAATTCGGCAGACCTTGCCTTAATATTGTCATAGAACGCATCATCGCTGTAATCGCCGTCTATATAGTAGAGCTTTTGCGTAAAAGAACTTAAATCCTTTGCTGATACATCACTGACATTTTCCTTTATTGACCGCCGTGCGATTTCGCGAAACTCTCTGTCCGACAGCTCCTTCCTACCGCAACCTAAAAGATAAAACCTTTCATCAAGCAAACGCTTTTCAAAAATATCGAAAATGCTCGGCAGCAGCTTGCGCTGAGCCAAGTCTCCGGACGCCCCAAAAACAACAAACGCGTTTGGCGGAACTGCTGCCTCAACCCATAGATTACCCTTTTGAGCTACGGCCGGCCGAATTTCCTGCATAATGCTAATCCTGCTACTTTAACCCTCAACGGGCTCAAATTGGTCTTTGCTGGCCCCACATTCCGGGCACACCCAGTCATCCGGCAAGTCCTCAAAACTTGTGCCGGGTTCTACTCCGTTATCAGGGTCGCCCTTGGCCAGGTCGTAAATATAACCGCAAATAAGACATTTATACTTTTTCATTTGTATTTCTCCTTCCCTGGTTTTTTATTTTGGTTCGGTTCTTAATCCAAAACCGGTCGACAAAAGGCATCGGCGACTGTTGCGACAAAATAGAGATTGCAAATCAACCATCTGTCTCTCCATAGACAGTTTTGCCTCGAGCGGTTAACTTAAAATCGAGCTTAACCCTCTATTACATAGACCTAAGCCTTTTCAGCAGAACCGTAATATGGTTAATTTCCTCCATAATAATCTTCTCGATTTTGTCTCTGCCGGCCTTAGCAGGCACTAATTCTTTCAAACCCAGGTAAAAAACAACCGACTCATTTTCAGAATTCACAGCTATATTGATGATTTCCTTCGGCGTCTCTTTGCCGGTCAGTTCTTTTTCTGGAGTAATTTTGCCCTCATAACCCCGAGCGTCAGCCATCGTCTGTAGATACAAAGCTGATTGATTATCAGGGTCGAAAGTTGTCCAGCCCTTCTCCTGGCCGCTGAGCTCTTTCCTCATTTTCTCGAAGGTATCCAGATGGTCATCCTCCATAGCAGCCAGAGCAAGCAGCATTTGCTTTGTCTGCTTATCCGAGGAGTTTTCCGCCGCCTGGCGATAAAACCTGGCCCCGTTTCTTTCTATTTCTTCGGCCATCTCGAAGATTTCATCAGCATTAAAAGTAATACCCATTATGCACCTCTTTCTGCCGCAGCCGGCGGCGTAAATACACGCTGTCCCAATTCACGGTCGAGCATAAACAGCCCGCTCGGGGCATTTTCCATATTTTTCATCTGCTGCACTATCTCATCAGCGGACGATTCTTCTTCAACCTGCTCATTAACAAACCACTGCAAAAAGGAATTCGTCGCATGGTCTTTTTCTTCAATAGCCAAATCCACCAGCTTGTTAATCAGCCCTGTCACTTTCTGTTCATGCGTATAAACCGCCTCGAAAACCACCAGCGGTGATTTCCACTCTGTCGGAGGCCCTTCGATGGCCTTTAAGGTTACTTTGCCGCCGCGTTCATTTATGAAATCATAAATCTTCATCGCATGCATCATCTCTTCCTGTGTCTGCACCCTCATCCAGTTGGCAAAACCGTTTAAATTCAACAACTTGAAATAAGACTCCATCGACAGGTATAGATATGCCGAGTACATCTCAGCATTGACCTGTCCGTTCAAGGCCTCTTCCATCTTCTTGCTAATCATTTCCTATCCTTTCCAAAGCCCATGAATATTGCAATGCTCCCGTGCGGAAATGGTACCGGCCTTAATATTGAACACGGCTTCAGGCACATCGCCAGCTTTGAGGAACTGCCGGTAGGCCTTTCCGTCGGCAATAACCTCAATCCACTCTATATGATGTTTCTCTTCCATCGGATGAGGGACGCTTCCGATTTTTACCTTGATGCCGCCGTCAATCTTCTCAATCACCGGCACGTGCTTTTCTTTGCCTTCATCGGCAGTTTTTGCAACGAGAAGTTCCATCGGCTGACCGCAACAAACCAGCTCACCGGCCCCACCGTGAAGGACTTCCACAATATTTCCGCAAACGTTACATTTATAGACTTGAAGTTTCTCAGCCATCATTTACCCCTTTCAAATTGATGGTTTCAATTGTCATTTTTTAACACTTACTAAACCAATATTTGGTTTCTATTTTAATAGTTTGTTGCTTCCAATTCGAAATGCGCCTGCGGATGTGCGCAGGAAGGGCACACAGCGGGCGCTTCTGCACCCTCATGGACGTAGCCGCAGTTCCTACACACCCAGCGGACGGATTTTTCCCGTTTAAAAACTTTACCATCAGTAATATTCTTTGCCAAGGCAATGTAACGGTCCCTGTGGCGAGCTTCAGCAACAGCTATTTTCCTAAACACCTCTGCAATCTCCTTAAATCCTTCTTCGTCGGCGACCTCTGCAAAACCCGGATACATCTCGGTTGTTTCATAGTTCTCACCCGCCGACGCTTGCTCCAAATTCTCAAAAGTATTGCCAATAACACCGGCAGGAAACGCAGCAGCAATCTCCACTTCACCGCCCTGAAGAAACTTGAACTCGCGTTTGGCGTGCTCTTTTTCCTGATTGGCGGTCTCTTCAAAAATGGCCGCAATTTGTTCGTAGCCCTCTTTTCTCGCCTGGCTGGCAAAATATGTGTAACGGTTCCTCGCCTGAGACTCACCTGAAAACGCCGTCAATAAATTCTTTTCAGTCTGTGTACCTTTCAGATTCATTTATTAACCTCCTTTAACGTAAACGTTCCTTCTCATTTTCTAACTCTATTGCACAAATCACAAATCCCCTCAAAATATACGGTCCTTCTCAATATCTTAAACTTCCCGCTAATAACTTTAGGTACGGGTATATTGTCAAATGGTTTGTAGTGAAAATCAATAATTCTTTTGCACTTTATACATTTAAAATGCTGATGCTTCTCCAGATTTCCGTCAAAACGCTTGGCATCGCCCGAACCTTCAACTACTAAGGCCGCACCAATTTCATTCAGCGTCAGCAACGTTCTGTTCACAGTATCGAACGAAATATTCGGCAGTTCCTTCCTTGCCTGCTGATATACTCTTTCTGCGGATGGGTGCTCATTAGATTCAACCAAAATCCTATAGACAACCACCCTCTGCGGCGTAACTCTTAGCCCTCTTTTACGACATTTTAAACGAAATGAAGATATTTTCTGCTCCAATTGTCCGCTAACGCTACTTTTCGGCATAAAACGCTTTCTCTGTTATTTTTTGTAATTAAGCTCCTTGCCCTTTCTTCTATTTGCCTGACACAGACACCACCAACGACAAAATATCAGCTTTTCAGATGCTGTCAACTCTTACTTTGTGTTTAAAAGAAGCAGTCTTTTTCTTATGCAAATACTGATATGAGAATTTTCCAGCGACCATTATATTCTATTCTATACGCTAATATTCTCATTATTCATCCTTTTAGCATCATAAATTTCTTCGTTTCTCGGAGAAAAAACACTCCTGTGCATCAATAAAATATCCAGAATAAATACTATATAGTATATATTCCTATTTGTCAAGCAGGTTCTCGAAAATCGGGAAATTTTTTAATCTGCCTCAAATCTACGAATATCTTCTCTTCGCTAAGAAATCCAACCCCAAAAACACCGAATCCCGCAAAAAGTAAACAACCATAATTCGCCAGATTATGTGTAAGGTATTATTCCTTTGAAATTAGGCAATAAGCTTAAAATAAGAAAAATTTTGAGTATTTAATCGATGCAGAAACCCTTCTCTTTGTTACCTAAATAACCCAAATAAACTAATTTTTCCTTTATCATCATCAAAAGTGTTGGTTATATAAATCTAATTGGTTAAAAAATCCTCCTAAAATAACAAAAAAATGGTTTACAGCAAAAAAATACTTTGCAACATCTACACTGAATTAAAAAAATCAAAAAAATTTCCTCTGTTAACAAAGCTGCCCTATGTCGTTACCAACAAAACAGTTATACACCCAGTTATACTGAAAACATTTGATTATCGGTCGTTGAGTAATTTCTACGTTTTTCACGGCGACTAACAAAAATAAACTTTGATTTTTTTAAAAAATTTTATTTGACAACTTGATATACCTTGATAGAAAATCTCCCATAGTGGTGAGTACGGGTACCAAGTTGAGAAAGACCATTGTTCCTGATATGTAAGTGTAAGCACCGGATAAATGTAAAAAGATTTGTTTCAAGTAATACATTTTTAATTGTATCCTGCTCCGGTAAAACCGCTCTTGTTCACATAACAAGAACGGTTTTGGCTAAGTTAAAGCAAACAATGGATTTTGCGATAAGTTAAAGGAGTTTGGCTTTTCGAAGGAGGTAAACGCAGGAGGCAAAAGTGCGGGGATTAAAGCCTGTCGATGGCTGCACCTTAAAGGGGTGCTTCTATTGCATAAAGCCTTCAGAAATTGAATACACAACTGATATATGAACGGATAGTATCATGGAGGCAGAAAAAACGAGACGTTCACGCAAAGAAGAGCAACAAAACAACGAAGGGTCGAAAAATCTTCTTGAAAAGCTGCGGGAGCAACTGTATTCATCCAACGGCTCAATCAGACGGCAAGCTGGTTTCAATTTATCCTGGATGCAGGAAGACGGGCTGGAAATTCTAAAAGGGGCCTTGTTTAGCAATTCTCCCACTACCACAAAAAACGCTGCCGCATACGGCCTAAGAAAGATGCGCGGAAGAATGAAGAAGATGGCCCTGGAAACTCTCAAGGAAGGGCTCCAACACCAGAATGGCACGACCAGAAACGTATGCACCATGGCTCTGAAATTAATGGGTGAGAAAACACCGGCAGAAAAACCAACAACAAAAAGGGCAGTGCCAGCAAAACTAAAAATCAAAGAGATTCCGAGGAAAACCAGCAAAAAACGAAAAACCATATTAGAGCGAACAAATCGCCGAAGGCCCTATAATAGGTAAAAAACCTTCTTGAAACAATCTAAAAAACTGTACATCCAATTCTCTTAATTAGCGTACTTCACAGAACAACCATAGGGTTTACTTTCAGTTACGCCCACTGGTTTGTCGCTGGTAAGCTCATAGAGGGCTTTATCAACAAAATTAAGTAATGGTTCTTCGACTCTGCCCATCGGTGAATTATCAATCGCGCCGGCATAGGCGATATTACTATCAGCGCCTATTATAAACATATGGGGTGTAGTTTCAGCACTGCAGGCACGGCCGACTTTGCCGTCTCTGTCATCCAGTATTGGATATTGCAGCTTATACTTTTGTGCAAATTCTCTATTCGCTTCCGGTGTTGCATAGCTCGTGCAGTTTACTGCAAGCCAAACGACATTCTTATCCTTATACTTATTAGCAAGCATAACCATTGTAGGCACTGCTTCGTAATGGTATCTGACAGAGGTGCACTGCACATCTTTCAACAAAAAGTAACCCAAAAAACCAAATAGAATTTCGCACAGGAGCCGTTATGTGAAAAATGCTAATCCCCCTGCCTTCTATGGATATTGCACAACGCTTGTAAAAAAAGAACTGCCCCGATAGACATCGGAACAGTTCCCCTGATATATCACTGCTACATTTTCCCCTATAGCCGTTGTCTAAAGTAAACTTCTATCTTTATCGGTTACTTTTGGACTTCCTGCTTATTTTCTCCCTCATCAGTCGGAGCCATCGGGCCACGCGTAGCACGTGGACCACGCGGTCCTCCTGGGGCTCCTGGAGTTGCCGCCGGCCCCATCTGCCCCCGTGTCCTGCCGCCAAATCCCCTTCGGCCCGTGCTGAGTCTTCCGATGCGCTGGGCTGTCTGCTCGGCCTTTTCCTTTAAGGCCAGGTCATGAATTGCCTGCAGTTCAGCAGTGTTTACTATCACCAGTTCCTCACCTTCGGCGGTCTGGGGACCTCGGCCTTGCAGAAGCGATAACTGCTTCAGAATCTCATTAAGTGCCGTCTGACGCAGTTCACGAGCTTTCGAAAAGCTTTCTCTCATCTTCGCTCTTTCTTCATCAGAAAGTTCTGAAAAAGGCCTCTGCTGCCCAGTGCCCATCGCCCCTATGCCTGCTTTTAGCTTGGCGAGCTGCTCTTCAATCGCTTTAACGGCCTTGAGCTGTTCTTCAGGGTCCAAACCACGGGCTCTTTCGCCAGTTCTTTCACCAACTCTTCCACCGGCTCTTTCGCGCATTTGGGTCCTTAATTTTTCTCTTTCTTCGTCTGACATATTTTCCCATTTTTCGCGCATTTTAGCCCTTAATTTCTCCCTCTCCTCTTCAGACATATTCGGCCATTTTTCTCTCATCTGGGCTGCTTCTTCGGGAGAAAGCATTTGAAACATTCTCCAGTCTCCACGCTCGCGAGGTCTCGACTGTTCGGCCTGGCTCTGTCCAAACACGGTCCATGCAAAAGCCAGAACCACAAAAACAATGATAGTTGAAACGAGGTACTTCTTCATAATGTTTACCTCCTAAATAAGAAAAAAAGTTACATTTCAATTAATTCCCACCCGGGGATTCAACAATCCGTTTATATATTATCACGTCGTATTGAATCAAGACGTAAATACAAAACCTTTTATTGCAACAAAGACAAAAAAGTCAAAGAGCCGGATTTTCTCTATTCCTCTGTTTCTGTTGTCTCACTCCATTCCCCAAGGACTTTATTCAATTCTTCCTTTACTTTTTCCAGTTTTTTCTTTGGCTGCTCTATTTCCTCAATCGTCTCCGGAAGCATTTTATCCGGTTCATCTATCACATAAGGCGTGATAAATATCAGCATTTCACTATTGGCCAATTCGGCTTCCTTGTGACGAAACAGGCCGCCTATCACAGGGGCATCGCCTAAAAGCGGAAGCTTCCGTTTGACAGTGCTTACCTCCTGGAAAAGAATACCACCGAGCATAATCGTTTGGCCGTCCTGTATTATCATATTGGTTGTCGTATCCATCGCCGTCCTGACCCGCTGGTTATTTATCTCTTCCGTGGCAAGCTGCGAGAGAATCACTCTTATAATCATATCCACATTCTTTTCAGGCGTGATACTCGGCCTGGCCTTTAATGTCATACCCACCTGCTCGTATTCATACTGGGAGGTGGCTCTGCCGCCTGTATCAGAAACTGACACTTCTGTCTGGAAAGCGACTACCTGACCCTTGAAGAATTCCGCTTCTTCATTGTCTTTTGTCCAAAGTGTCTGCTGATTAAGAATCTTGGCATCAAGCTCCCTGACCAGAAAATCAACCAGGGTAGTGACACTCATTCCCACTTCGAGTGTTAATGAGCCGCTTTCTGCAAGATGGCTTAGTGTGCTCAGAGCTGTAACCGCATTTTCGTTGTCCAAAGTTGACCACTTTGACTGGTCGGAGCTGAGCTGCAAACCCAGCGAGGTCATATTGCTGTGGTCAACCTGAACAATTACCGCCTTTACCATCACCTGCTTGCCGGGTATATCAAGCTCCTGAATCAATTCATCTATTCTTTCCATAAACTCCGGAGGAGCAAGAACAAGAAGACTTTTGCTGCGGGGGTCCGGAATAAAGCGAACCCTGCCTATAACGTTACTTATCGGCATCTCTTCCGTGCTCTGCCGACCCGTATTCCACCAGGGTCTGTACTCGCTGGTACTGCTGGTACTACTCCCACTTGAACTGCTCGAACTGCTCGTGCTGGTCGTGCTGCTGGTATCTGCTTCATCCTGCCTGGCCTCGCTCAATCCACGCTCACTAAAGCTAATCGTTGCGGTTGTGCCCAGCTCGTTAAACAGCGCATTGAGGCGCTGAGCAAGGTCTTCAGGGTCGGCGTATTTTAGTGTTATAACCTTCGGTATTTCCGCCATCTCCTGTTTATCAAGCTCGTGTACAAGCTGCTCGATAACATCATAGGCCTCCGGTATTTTGCTGATTACAATTATCTTCTTTGTTCCCGGAACATCCTCGAAAGTCAATTGCCCATAAAGCGGGCCGACAATTTTTTGCTTGTCCTCCGTCCTTCCAAACAGAATATCATAAATCGATATGCCCCTGTCACTCTCTTCACTGAAAAGCGTCGTCAGCAAATCAGCCATCTCTATCGGGTCGGAATTACGCAGTTCGATTATCCTTGGCCTGACCTCATTTACATCTATCGGCACATCCCATTGACTTATCTGCTCGGCAATTTTTTCCATATTCTCAGGTGAAGCAATCACGGTAACCTGCTTGAGCGAAACGTAGGATATAACCCTGACCGTCTCGGACGAAGAAGTCGTGCTCCCGCTTTGATAACTGCCCCTGCCCCGGGGATTGTATCTGCCGTATCCACTCGATGAGCTGCTGCTGCCGTATAATCCCTCTTCATAAAGCTCGTCTATATTTGTCTTTATCTGGTCCGGGTCGGCATATTTCAGCCTGAAATGCCTTGTCTCGAACTGACCCGGAGGAACATCGACTTCCTGAATCATCTTTTTGACGATTTCTCGCAGGTCTTTCCTGCCGAATACAATCACCTGTTTTGAGTTAGGCAGCGGCTCAACAAGAACATTCGGCAAAAATTCAGTGCCAGGCAAATTCCTGAATCCGTTCACAATACTATCCTGAACTTCCCGCGCATCGGCATACCTCAGCGGAATTACCTCGTATTCCGATTCAACCGGCTCTTCCTTGTCCAGTTTTTGAATCCACTGCTCGATTTGATTTATATCTTCAGCAGACCCCCTTGCTATTATCCATTTTCGCCTTGGTTCAGGAATGAGAACAATCGGACCACGAGCAGAGCTAATCACAACTGACGCCGCGGCCCCGCCTGCGGATTCACTCCTTTGGGAAGAACCGCTTGCCTGGGCCGACCCGGATGAAGGCGAGGAGCTGCCGCCTCGGCCGCGGTCGGAACTGCGCCTGCCGAAACTACCCGACCTGAGACTGCTGTATCCCTCGCTCTCTCCCAACAGCATCTTCAGCATCTGAACAATTTCCGACGGGTCACCATATTGAACGGTAAAAATCTTCGTCACCGTCTGCTCCGCCTCGGGCACGTCAAACACTGCGATAATTCCCTCGATACGTATCAAGTTCGCAACCGTGTCAATCACCAGCAAAGTTCCAGTTGTCTCGTCCGCGCTGACGTAGCCGTACTCGCCAACTAAGGGCTGAATTATCTGGCCCATTTGAGCAGGTTGGTAACTTACAAGCTTGAAAAACTTTTGAACTATCTGGTCTTTATTTTCGAGCGCGGCAAGAGGCTGGTCTGCTTCTATCGTAGGAACAAATCGAAGTTTTGCATCCTTAATAGATACAAGATAAATCGCATCGTCCGTATGCTCGGCAACAAATCCCTTCATACGCAACGCCCCATAGATATGCGACAGGGCCTTGCTTCTCGGTAACCTCTTCGGCGAATAAACGGTAATCCTCTGCTGCATCACCTCATCAGCCGGGATAACAGTCTTGCCGGTCCATTCAGAAATCTTCTGAATAACATCCTTCATCTCCACATTTTTGAGGTTCAGCGCCTCCATTGGCTCGTTTGAATCACCCGGCATGTTCGGCTCATTAGTATCGCCTACTCCCTCAGGCCCTGCACCCAGCCCCCTGCGTCTGTCGAAATCCCCGAAACCGCTGGGCCTGCCGAATTCTCCACTCCCCATTTGCCCCCGCCGTTCTGAACTTCTGCGTCCATCAAAACCGGCGAATCCACCGAAATCATTTGCATCCCCACGCCTCGGTCTTCTTCCCCAACCTCTCGGCTGATTAACATCAGATAATCTGCCACGCTCATTAACATCAGCTATTTTGGCTGACCTGACGTCACCCGGGCTGTCAACTTTATTAGGTTCATTAGGACCGGCAGCCGCTGGAGTTTTGACCTTAGCTTTCATCAGTTTTGGCTTCGGGGTATAAAAACCAATCCTCCAGATAACAAAAATCGCCGCTATAACAATTACCACGCCTATTATTACTCTTGACCGTTTCAATTCAATCACCTCACTTTACATCATTAACTTCATTTACTTCCGGCGCCGGTCGTATGGCACTGAATCTCTCTCGCATTTTAGCCATAAACTCTCGCCTTTCCTCCTCGGACAAATCCATCCATTTTTCTCTCATCTTCTCCCATTCCGCTCTCATTTCTGCTCTTTCTTCCGCAGAGAGCGTGCCATATCTTGTCCCTTCCTCTTGCCGGCCGGCGTCAAACCTCTCACGTATTTTGGCGCGGAATGCCTGCTTTTCTTCCTCAGACATATCCTGCATTCGTTCTACCATCTCTTGTCTTTGCTCTCTGATTTTAGCTTTTTCTTCGTCAGAAGGACCTTGATATCTTCCCTTCTCTCCACCGCCTGGCTGCAATTTTCTCTCGGCCTGGTCACCTGCAAGCTCAGTGCCTTTCTGGGTAACAACATCGGTTCTACGGTTCCTTGTTCCTCTTACGCCCAGACCTATCGCCAAAACGGCAAGAACCGCCGCAACGGCAATTATCACTATTATTAATGTCTTTGATAGTTTCATTTTTGTCGCCTCACTGCATTTATTTTATTCCCGTCTTCCACGAGGACCCCGTCCGCCATCCGGTGGTCGTCTATCTCCAGACCTCCCGCGCATCCGGGCCCTGAATTCTTCTCTTTCCGCATCAGACATATTCTCCCATCTTTCCCTCATCCTGTCTCTTTCTTCGGGAGAAAACCGGCCAAATCCCATCCTGCCTTCACCACCACTGACCTCAACCTGAACCTGGACTGTTTGAGAAGGTTTCTCCTGCTCTTTGGCCACTTCCGCACTCGGCCCTGTAGGCCTCTGTTTTCTCATATCAGGAGGAATCGCCGCATCTATCGGGAAAAAGACCTTTTCATTCCCATCCCATTCAATTTTGACCTGCACAGACTCAATGGCCGTAATCTTTGCATCTGCTATCATATCACCAACTTTATACCATTTGCCGTTTATTAGCACCTCGTCGCCCATTATCCCTGAGACCTCTTTCACTGGATGCTGTTTCTTTGCGGGCGGCACAAACAAATTATTTTTCTTAAGCTGCTCGGCGGCTTCCCGATATCCAGCCAAATGTTTTTCCGTCTCCTTTGCATCCGGCTTGCCGTTTGTGATAGCCAGTTTTACAAGGTCTTGCGCCCTCGCTGTAGCTGCAAAAAAACCGGACACTTTGACTAAAATCAAAACACCCAAAAATCCCGAAATGCAAAGCAGCACAATCGAAAAGGACTGACCCTTGAAATAATCCATAATTGCATACTTTTTGACCAATTCTTTCATATCTCTTAAATAATCAAAATTCATAATAAAATCCTTTCACTTAACAAGTGTTGACACCGTAAAATCCAGCTCAACATCCTGCCGCTTTTTCGGATCGCACTTAATTTTAAATTCCTCTATCCCAGCCAGATAGGGATTCTCATTCAGTCCCGCAAGTAAATCGAGCGCTTGCTCGAACTTACAATTGCCGCTGCACTTGACACGCAGTATCTTATAGCCGCCCTGCCGTGCTTTTGTAACAGGCAGAACCTGCAATGGCTTGCTGCTCACACCCGCTTTCTTTAATTGTTCATTAAGTTTATCCCTGAACAGAAGCATCTGTTTTTCTTCAACCTGCGGTATCTCAAATACAGGCACAATAGACGTCAGCCCCGCCTGTCTTACCTGGTCAACATCAATAGCTTTCAACCTGGCTCTTATCAATGCGAGCGATTTCCTCGCCTCCGCCCATCGGTTGGGTATCTTCAACACAAATATAAAGACGATAACAGCAACACACACACCGCCGATCACCAACGCCTGTTTATCTCTATTGCTTAATCTGTCCATTTTCCGTCTTCCGTTTTCCGTCGTCTGCTCTCTGTCGTCCGTCCTACTTTCGTCCCTTCCTGGTGAAATTCTTATAATGGAAAGTCATAGTAAATTTAATCTGGTCGCCCCTGTTATCTTTCGATGCACTTTGAATCTTTACCTCTTTAATATTCTTTTGCTTCAGCAGATTTTCCTGAAACTTATATATCTGCTCCGAACTTTGCGCCTGCCCGTTTATGTTTATCGGCTGGCCCTTTTTAAAATGCAGACTGTCCAGCATTATCCCATTCTCACCACTCAAGGTTACCAGATTCAAAAGCTCCAGCAAATCCGGCCTCTGCTGCGCCACAACTTTCATTAGCTTTTGTCGCTCTTCGAGTAGTCCTATATCGGCACTCACATTTGATGCTTGCAGCCGTCTTTCAATCGCTTCCGGACTGGCCACATCAACAACATACGACACCAAAAGAAGCACAACCAGCGTCGCTGCTGCAATTGCCCCTGTTACCTTCGGTGAATACAGCCAATGCTTCTTTTCTTCGACTGCTTTCGGTTCATATAAATGTTCGAAAATATTAAGCTCATCCCGCTCATCATCAAACGCACATAGTCCAAGACCTATCGGCACTCTATATTCGTAGATGTCCTCAGCAGCGAGTCCCACCCCTTTCTTCGGTTCTTTTACACCCGTCATAGCCGCCTCAGCTTTCAATCCCGCAGACTTTAGACAGGATATTACCATTTCTATCGAGCTGCTGCCGTCTGACAACACAAAAACCGGCACTTCCGCCGGTGCAGCACAACCGAACAATTCAAGCACGCTCCTCATATCCTGTGCAAACCTTTCACTGTCCTGCGTTTGCTCGGCTAATCCATCAGGCATCACTATATCCTCAATTCCCATATCCAGGGTCACTGCACTACTCAGCCGTTCCCCTTCAGCCAGGCAAACCTGCGTACTCCGTGCCGATAGATTCACGATTACAGATGTCTTATCATTCCCGGAAAAGAACGTCCGCCATACCTTCACAATCGCTTCGCTGCTCAGTAGTATTTTTCCGGGCTGAAAAACTTCCACATTACTCACAAACCTTTGCAGGCGGTCTCTTCTTGCGGCAGCTATGGTAACCGTTACTTCCCCATTCCGCACCTGGCCGGTCCGCCAAGCCAGCTCCATTTGCTCAGCCGATAATGGCAGCAGCGCCTCCGCCTGCAATTTGACAATTGACGCAATTTCTTCCTCTCCGGCCGCAGGAACATTAATCCGATAAAAGCCGACACCCGCCGAGTCAAAACCGACCACTAACACCCTGTTACCGGCAACCTGTGTCCGCTCCAAAGGCCCAACAGACAAGCCACAGCCAACCACAAAATCCCGCCAGTCGCCATCGCTGATTTCACCGCTTTTAGTCCACAAAACTTCAAAGGCATCTCCACGCTTTTCAAGCTCCACCGCCTTGAGCACATTTTCTTCCTGTGCTATTGCGATTGCAGAAAATTTTGTCTCAACACCTGTTTTCATATCTGCCAATTAGAAAAAACAATCATTTATTAGTTACCTGTTCCCTGATGCCAGTAAAGAACCCTGCAGGGATTCGAGCTTCTGTCAACCACCACTTCCGTCTCTAACGTCACCCCATCGGAATCACCTCTGTCAGCCGTGGCAAAACAACGAATTGTAAACACATTCGAACGGGTAGTGACGAAATTGGCAATACTCTTGAACCTGTCTATACTCAGCACATTCAACAACTCGGCAATGCTCTGCATCCCATAAATCAAGCCGCTTCTGTAGGCGATAATATCCTCGGCAATCTGTAATGCTTCATCATTATCGCCAAATAAGGCTGCCAGCACTTCTTTTGAAGCTGTATTGACATTTACTTTCCCGGTTATCTGTGTGCTGTTATCCACTGTTATTTTGTCTGCTATCAGAGAAAACGTCTGCAAATCCAGCGCCTCAGAATCCCCCCGCGAATCCTCCGACGGCCTGACAGGGCTGTCATTATCTATCAAATCGGCAATGCTGTTTAACTGGTTTCTCTGGCGTCTTTCAACAATCCAATTCGCAACCGACCTTCTTATTCCCAGCGATGTTTCCAGCTGCCTTGCGTCGGCCTGGTTGATATTTATTCTTCCGTTGCCCTCGGCATCTGTGTTTTGGTCATACGAATAGCAGCTAAGATACGCAATCCATCCCTTGTCGAGCTCATCGTCCCCATCATCGTTAGGCGGGCTTCTACTGCCGTCTCTTTCATTATAATCCAACTGCCCGTTCAGATTAATGTCTTCACCATAAAAAAGCTCTTGTGTAACATCCTTGACTAAAAGCAGCTCGCGTATCGTCTTAAACGCACCGTTGCGAATCGCATATCTAAACGGAAGATTCCGGTAATACCCACCCTCGACACCCTCGCCGCTTACAGTATCATCGTCATCCCGCCAGTCGATTATTGCATCTGCTATATATGGCTCCATATTAGGTAACGCCAAAAGCTGTCCTCTCGTCACGGTGTTTATATTCAATTTGCTTGATTCATCAATCACCCTGACACTAAACCGGCACCGCTCTAAGCTGACATTATTCAGGTCCTCGTCATTATTACTCCACAAATCCTCCAGACTGTCGCTGTCCCGCAGGTCTTCGTTCAACAGCCCGATTGCTCTCTCTATCCCGGCCCTGCAGGCCCATTTGCAGCGAAACTCTTCCGTCCTGACCTGACGCACTTTTATATCAAGCCGGCTGTTATGTCCTACGGTTGCTACTATGACATTAAGTATCATTACCACCCACAATACCGCTACAATAATAAGCCCTTTTCTGCGGCCATCGGTGTCGATTCGCCCAACCAAAGTTTTTCTTATCGAACTTTTCACTTTCTTTTTTACCTGCCCTATTCAGTCGCTCCGCCGCCCATCCGGCTACTGCTATCTTGTCCCCCGCCTCCTTCAGAGCCGCCCTGCCCACCTCTTCCGCCGGATGCACCCGCCTCACCACCTCCACCGGAAGTACTTTCACCGCCGGCAAAGCGAACAAAATTAACCATAAAAGATTCCACTACAGAGCCCCTGTGTTCCGGCTTTATTATTGCTATGCTTATCTCAACCAATTCAGGTAAAGTCTCCATTTCTACCGGCCATTCATCCGACCACTCTTCACCGTCGAAGAACCTGATATCAAAAACATCAATATCCTCTGCAATTGCCGTCAGAATTCCGCCCGGCTCGGCCTCGTTAGGGTCGGGATTCGGCCATAAGCGCCTCATCAGATATGTCTTGTCCTGCTCTGTAAGCAGATAATACTCCACCTCATATACATCGCCCTCCGGCTGGGCGGCCCTGGCCTTTGTGCCGCCGACAGTGTAAAAAGTCAAAACAATCATAGGCGTCTCACCCGACTTTACAACAGTCCCCACAAACTTCATATTCGTTATGTCACTGTCACGATACAAATTCATAAGGTCCCGTGAGAGCATATCCGATGCAAATCTTACCTCCGCTGCAGCCGAGATATTATCATCAACTATCCCGGCACTGGTTGAAACGACCTTCAATGTGAATAGTGCAATTGATGCAACAAACGCCCCTATCGTCGTAGCTATCAGCACTTCTACTAAAGTGAATCCTCTCTTTTTAAAATACATTCTCCTACGACTCCTCCTCTTCTTCCACAGTTATAATCGTTGAAATTCCATCAAGCATTGTATCAACTGTCAAACTGTATGGCCGATTACGCTCGACCCAGCTCACGGTTATTGATACCATATACAGACTGTCAATATCCTGATACTCCGTAACAACCTCCCAGTGATACCCGGGCTCATACTCCTCGAAAACACCTTCAAACTGACCCTGTTCGATGAATTCATCGATGCCCATATTGTCAATCAAACTAAGCTGTCTGTCGGCCAGTGCCGCCGCAATTTCATACTGCCTGTTCAGCCTCAGCCCGCTCACCGCCTGCGTGCTTATCGCGCCCAGCACCAAAACAGAGCCGGAAAGAATCACGCTCGCTACAAGCGCCTCAATCAGATTAAAACCCTTATTTCTCTTCGAAAGCGTCATTATTCCGCATCCAAATCAATAGTCTTGATTGTGACGTTATCAGCCGTGTCATAAAACATTTTTGTCCTGCCCGTAGCGGCGCTGACACACACCGTATAATGGTTTCTGCCGTCGCCGACCTGAACCAACGCTGATTGTGCAGTGCCTTTAGGCGAAAAAATTATCCCCTGCCCTTCATAAGTCGAAGCTGCCACATCAGTATCAACAGGCACAATTTGTATATCCTCGAACACAACGCCGTTTCCGAATTCCACCGGCCTGCAATACAAATCCCGCACCACCGTCTGTTCGGTCTGCTCACTTTGCTCGTCCCATTGATTCGTTACCAGCGAAACTCCGTTATTCGTTACATCCAGCCGCATTTCATACGGCTGTTGTTTTTCTACTGCCATTATCCTCGCATACTTTGCTGTAAGCACCATATCACGGGCCGCTTTTTCAACCAGCATCCTCTTATATGTCCCCACATAGACCCCGCCGCCAAGCCCTGCAACAAGGGCAACAACCGCCACTACCAGCAGCATCTCCACAATCGTAAATCCTCGCTCATCCCACGGGTGTTGCATCAACGTTTTTTCACGAAATGCAGCATACGACATACGATATACGAGATTAGTCGTTATATATGTCTTCATTGTCACCCTCGCCACCCGACTCACCGTCTGCGCCGTAACTTATCAAATCAAAACTGCCCGGATTAATCTCACCCTCAGCCACATAGATATAGGGATTACCCCACGGGTCGAGCAGCTGACTCTGCTTTACATAAGGTCCTCTCCATTGCTCTTCGAGGTCCGCGGGCGCTATCAATAGTACTTCAAGCCCCTCAGAATCATCCGGGTATCGACCACAATCCATATAAAAATTGGCAAGAGCGGTCTCTATAGTTTCCATCTTCGGCCTTGCCAGGTCTTTCTTGGCCTTGCCGAGACGCCGAACCAACTGAGGCGCGACCCACCCGGCAAGCAGAGATATAATCATAATTACTACGAGCAGCTCTATAAGCGTAAATGCCTTTTCCTTCCGCTTTATTCGCTTCATTTGCTTACCTCACTTAAATAAAAACAAAAACTTACAATCCTAAAAACCGGCTCCAAGCCCCATCGTAACTATGGGCAGCAGGGTCGCTGCTATAATAAAACCTATTACCAGCGCCAACAAAAGTATCAGCACAGCGGGGAATATCGCCATAAATCTGTTTATCGCCGCATCCGCATCGGAATCGAATGTCTCAGCGGCATTGAGCAGTAATTCATCAAGCTTTCCTGTCTGCTCACCTACCGAAGTAATCTGCACCAATAAAGGCGGAAAATATCCAGACTCATCCAAAGGCCCTGCCAGCGATTCGCCCCGCTTTACCTCTTCAGCGACCGTATCTATTTCTCTTCCCAAAACTTCATTGCCAAGAGTATTACGAACTACGCCAAGCGCCTCCAAAATAGTAACGCCCCCCTGCGTCAGCGATCCAAGCGTTCTGGCGAATCTGCCTACCGCTATTGTCCGTAAAACCGCACCCAAAACAGGAATCTTCAGCTTAAAAGCATCCCACCTGATCCTGCCCGAAGTCTTCGTCCATCTTCGCAGATAATATATCCCTGCTGCAATCACGGCAATCATAAACCAGCCGAAAACCGTTGAAAACAAATTCCTCATAAAGTCGCTCAACGTCATCAGAATCCTCGTCGGCAGCGGCGCTGCCCCGATGCCGCCGGGTATCGTAGCCAATATGCCGGGCAATATCCACGTTATTATGATAACTACAGATACAAAACCGATACATAAAACAAAAACAGGATACGCAGAGGCGTTCTTCATACTCGTCTTTATTTTCTCATCCCGGCTCAACATCCCCGCCAGCTGGGCGGTCGTTTGTTCAAGAAGCCCTCCTGTCTCGCCGACCCTAATCATCGAAATATACAACGGGCTGAAAATTTTCTCGTGTTTGGCCATAGCATCGGAAAGCGACTGCCCGGAGCTTACCGAATTAACAAGGTCGGACAGCATTTCTCTCATCGCCGCTTTGTGCTGCTGCTTGAGTATAAGCTCAAGTCCGTTTAGAAGCGGCAGCCCGGCACGCAAAGCCGTGCTTAACTGCGTCGTCATAGCCAAAATATCTTTTCCCGTTATCCTTTTGGAACCGAACCTGAAAACCTTTGCCAGGTCCGCTTCCTTTTTTTCAACCGCTTCAACATCTGCCGCAACCGTTTGTTCGGCCAGATCCGTAACAAATTGCCCCCTGTCCGACAAGGCTACAACGGCGCTTCTGCGGTCGGACGCTTCTATCGTTCCCGTGACGTGTCCGCCGCCTTTATCTACCGCTTTATAAAAAAATTGTCCCACAATTTAGCTCTGTGCCTGAATATCAATTCTAAAACCGAAACAATTATGAAATTCGGATTTATCTTTTACTCTTCCTCACCTATCCCCTTTGCAACTCTGTAAATCTCCTCAGGTGTTGTTATACCTTTCATGACTTTTCCAATCCCATCGTGCACCATACTTATATGGTCTTTCGGCGCCGCCCTTATGATTTGCTCGGTCGTTGGTCTTTCAGCAATTAAATCTCTCAGCTTGGCGGTTACTCTTAGCATTTCAAATATGCCCGTCCGACCGCTCATACCGGTATGACCGCATTCGTGACAGCCCACACCGTGATAGAATTTTGTCCCCGGTTTAATCCGGGCGGAACCATTCAAACTCCTCATCAGAATTTCATCCGGCTGATACGGCTCCCTGCACTTCGTGCAAACCTTACGCACCAATCTTTGAGCTAATATTCCCTCCAACGAACTGGCTAGTAAAAACGGCTCAACTCCCATATCTATCAACCTGTTTACCGCCCCGGGAGCGTCGTTTGTATGGAGTGTCGAGAAAACAAGATGCCCGGTCAACGCAGCACGAATTGCTATATCTGCTGTTTCCCTGTCACGGATTTCTCCCACCATCACAATATCAGGGTCGTGACGCAATATATGCCGCAGCCCCGTAGCAAAGGTCAGCCCCCTCTTCGGATTGACCGGCATCTGGTTAATCCCCTCGAGCTGATACTCGACGGGGTCCTCTATCGTTATCATTTTAACAGCCGGCGAATATATCTTATTCAATGAGGCATAAAGTGTTGTTGTCTTTCCACAGCCGGTCGGCCCTGTAACAAGCACTATACCATGCGTCTTATTCAGGCAATTAGCAAAGCCCTTAAGGCACTGCTCGTTCATTCCCAAATCTTCGAGGGCAATCAATGAGGCGGTCCTGTCCAGAAGTCTCAGCTCAATTGCTTCGCCGAATACCGTCGGCACAGTGGAAACACGAATATCAATCCTGCCGCTCTTGCCCGCAAATTCGATATGACCATCCTGCGGCACAAACCGCTCGGCGATGTTCATACCCGCCATAATCTTAATCCGTGAAATAATCGCCGCCTGAAGCCGTTTCGACGACGGGCTTTTCTCAATAAGCATGCCATCAATACGGTATTTTATCTTTACCTTGCTCTCAAACGGCTCGATATGAATATCACTTGCGCGGGCCTCTATCGCCTCAAGAATTATCAAATTCACAAGGTTTACAAGAGACGGCTCTCTGGCCAATTCGTGCAGCTTGGCAGGCGAATAATCGCCATTATTTAATTCACCCTCAGCCCGTTTTTCAGTTGGGGCGAGGTTATCCAGCATTCTTGCCACATTGCTGCCGTAGAATTTCAGAATCGCATCCTCCATCTGCTCCGGGTCAGCGTAATATCTCTGCACCGGATAGCCCGCCACCAATCGCAAATCCTCCATAACCTGCGGCTGAAAGGGGTCTAACATCGCCACAGCCAAACGGCTATTCTCCAGCCACAAAGGCAGAACATTGCATTTGCTGACCAAATCAGCCGGGATGAGAGTGATGATTTCTGGGCCTACAGAAATGTCCGTTAAATCTATCTTTTCTATTCCCGCCTGCAGCGCAAGTGCTTCATTCAACTGTGCTTGTGTGATATAGCCGAGATCTATTAAAATCTGGCCTAATTGGCGATGCTCGACTTTCTGCTCGGCAAGTGCGGTTTTTAGGCCGGAATCGTCTAAATACGCCTTTTCGCAAAGTAACTGGCCTAATTTTTTCTTATGATTTCCGTTTCTTCGGGGGGGCATTTATCTCCTGCTTCTCAAATAATAAAACCTCACAAATTCATAAGTATATACATAAAAAGAACTTATCCGGCCAGTGCCAGATCAATCAGATATTCATAACTCCACGATAAGATTATACTTACAGCTATTGTATTTAGACGTCTGAAAATGCAATTTTGTTACAAAAAAAAGGATTTTTGTCCGAAAAAATGTAAATAAATATATCTTAAGATATAGGTCTTATGGCGGTTAATATAGGTAGTTTCAGCGGCATAATATACCCAAAAAGTTAGACACGGATTTGGTTAGAAATCCGAAATTCTAATACCGAAATCCTAAACAAATCCTAATGAACTAAATTTAAAAGTCCAAAACTAACCACAAATTAATACGGATTGAAACTGATTTTGTTGAAAGTCGGCTGGAAAGCAATATTATAAAAAGCGGAAACCAGTAGTTAGGCAAACAAGATAAGGAAATTATTGTGGGGAACTGGGGATTTTCGATTTCCGAATTTCGATTTTCGATTTAGTAATAAGGAATATTTTATGAAAAACATATTATATATCAAGTCGTCGCCGATGGGGCAGCTCTCTTACTCAGAAGCTGTAGCAAACGCATTTGTCGAAGCATACAAGCAAAGCCATCCTAACGACAAAATCAAAACGATAAACCTTTTTGAAAAAGAGCTTCCACAATTCGACTTCAAGGCGGCAAGTGCAAAATACAAGATAATGCACAATAAAGAACACTCCGCGGCTGACAAAAAGATATGGGCAGAAATAGTCGCCATCATCGAAGAATTCAAATCGGCGGATAAATACGTAATGGCGGTGCCGATGTGGAACTTCTCAATCCCATATCGATTGAAACAATACATAGATATAATCGTTCAGCCGGGGCTGACTTTCACAGTAAACAAAGAAGGCGGCTATGAAGGATTGGTAAAAAATAGGCCAGTCTTTATCGCTTACGCCCGCGGCGGTGAATACAAAGCCGGTACTGGGGCAGAAGCATTCGATTTACAAAAAAAGTATCTCGAATTGATATTAGGATTTATCGGCTTTAGCGATATTCGCTCGCTCGTAGTTGAGCCGACACTGGCCGGCGGGTCTGATACAGCAAAACAAAGACGAGATGAAGCAAGCGAAAAGGCAAGGGAAATGGCAAAGGAATTTTGAGGGAAGAAATTTTCAATTGCCGATTTGCGATTTGCGATTGAAGGTTTAACTGTGAATCAGCAGGTATGCTCTTATTAGCTCGCCTACGCTCCAGGCCTGCGCGAAACAGCCCTTTGGTTTATGAGGAGCGTCACCATCGAAAATCTCCGAGACCTGGCCGAGACAGCCGTCTTCGATTAGATGCTGCAAAAGGGGCTGGATAAATTCAGCGGCTTTTTTCTTACTTTTTCGATTGAATTCATTAACCTTCAAATAGGCCTCAACAAACGGACCAATCAGAAACGGCCAAACTGTGCCCTGATGATAGGCCTCATCACGCTGGCGCTGCGAGCCTGTGTATATGCTCTTATATCGGCTATCCTGAACGTTCAACGTTCGCAGGCCGTAAGGCGTCAGCAGCTCTTTCTGAACCACGTCAACAACCGACTTTTTCTGATGGGCAAGTAAGGGGCTAAACATAAGTGAAACCGCAAATATCTGGTTCGGGCGAAGGGTATCGTCAACCAAGCCATCCGGCAAAATGCAGTCATTCAGGTAACCCTTATCCTCGTTCCAGAACAACTCACGAAAACTCACTGCAACTTTATCGGCCAGAGACTGATAATGCTCGGAGATTTGCATATCACGACGGATATAAAAATGGGCAAGATAACAAAGCGCATTATACCACAAGGCATTGACCTCGACCGCCTTTCCGTATCTCGGGGTAAAAGCCGTGCCGTTATACCTGGCGTCCATCCAGGTCAACTGCGTCTCGCTATTGCCGGCGGTTATAAGCGTATCCGAATCGGCGTGAATATCAAACCGCGTGCCGTTGTAATAAGAATCAATTATCCAGCGTATTACCGGCAGAAGGTCCTGAGCGAAGGTCTTCGAATCGCCGGTGGCAGCGAGGTATTGAAAAGCAGCGTTGATAAACCAAAGCGAGGCATCAACGCTGTTAAAGTAAGTCGTATTGCTGTAGTCATCGAAGCGATTTGGAATCATACCGTCATCGGCTACATGAGCAAATGTTGTCAAAACCGACTTTGCCTCGTCAAACCTGCCTGTCGAAAGCAATAAACCCGGCAATGAAATAAGGGCATCTCTGCCCCAGTCTGCAAACCAGGGGAATCCGGCCAAGACAGTGGTTCTTTCAGTGTGGCTCGCTCTGCGCAGCGAATCTTTACTTCGCAAAGCAGCATTCGTCCGGCGTTTTGTGACAAACCTGTCGGCGGCCCAATAAAGAATTTTGAGCTTTCCATTCCTGCTCTTTGCGGCTGCATTTACAATGCTGCTCTTGTGCCTGTTCAAGTCCTCGCGAACCGCATCAAGGTCAGCATTCAATACCTGCTCGGGATTGCAGCGAATGCCCAGATTCGCCCATAAGACAATTCTCTTTGGCGCATCTATACGGCACTTGAAAAAGCCGGGTGTCCACAAGTCCTCAGTGAATTCCTGCCCTCTTTCCCGGTCATTTCGATATACAAAATTAAACCACCATTGCGGATCTTTTTCAAAGTCCGCAGATGGGCAGCTCAAAAACATTTCGCAACTATTCAGCGTATCATGGCGAATCAGCAAACCATAACCCAGCCAAGTAGAAAATAACGGGGCATAAGATTTCTGCAATGAGTGGAAATCACGCAGACCTACGAACGGACGTAAAATAAAATCTGCAGGCCTTTTTACACTGGTAAAATCATAAACCAGAGCGACCGTATCGTCGTCACGAAGAAGATATACGGATTTTGTCAGCTCGACGTTTTCCAGCTCATAATCAAAATGAACGCCGATATCCTGACGGAACCTCTTTATGTAAGCGAAACCCTTCGGAGCAAGCTTATCACTGAATTCAAAGGTCGAGAGGTTCAACGCTCTTTGCTGTTGGCCATTTTGTCTGCTGCCCTGCCGCTCAAAAACAAGCATCTCAAGACAGTTGGCCAAGGCCATTATCCTGTTGGCAGGCGGATTAAGCGAACCGATGAGCAGGCCGTGATAGCCCCTGGTATTGCAGCCGACAATACTCGATGAGGCATATCCACCGCGAGAATTGGTCAACAGCCATTCTCTGGCCAGCAGCTCATCAATGCTTTTATCACCCGATAACGAGCATACAATTTCCACATCATCGGCTTTCTGCAATGCTAACAAAATTTGGCTCCCATACTTTTATCGCAGCCGACGCTTAAAGCACGGCACCCGACAAATTCGCAGGAATCCCACCCTCAGCAACAAGCAGGGGTTTGCGGATTTTTATTTTGTGAATCCACACCAAAAGAGCAGTCGGTCATATCGGTATCCGGCGCGGAAAAAAACATACCCCCAGATTGCCGCCGGCCTCGAATATCCTTATCATCCGTATTCAAAGAATTCGGAGCGGCACAACGACTGTTAAGATTATCCAAGACATTCATAAAGTTTATGTAAGAATCATAAGGTGAGTCATAAGGATTAAAATATTTATGAACATCGCCGTCGGCGAAGTATTTAGTGCACATATAATAAAAGTGGTCCGAGGCCTGGAGTTTCCTCCAGTCAGCAATGATTCTTTCGTCCCCGGTTTTCTTGATTTTCCTTTCGAGTCGATAAAGCTCGTGTATGGCATTTGATTGCATAGCGTTTCCGAGCCAGGCCGAAAGGTCTCTTTCGGTATCAGCCCAGCTTATGATGTGCGGCACATCTACCGTATCCACTGATTGGTAAGACTGCACAACCTCACTCGGGGTCTTGAAATTATTATCCGGATGCCTCAAAATCTCATCAGGCAGGTGCCGAACAAAATCAAAAATGCCGGTATCGGCCCACTGGTGCTCGCCAAATGTCTCATAATCCATAAAAAGATTAACAACATTGCCGTTGCCATTTATGCTGCTTACCCATCGCGCATATTTATCGGCAGTCAAGGGCCACTGAGACCAGCCACGGTTGGAAAATCTAAATGCAATATCATCACTGAGTGAATAATTTTTCAAGAGCAGTTTTAATTTGCTGCACCCCTTCGGATGATAAACAAAATTTGGACTTCGCCGGCCAAGAATATGGTCTGCACCTTCGGTAATTACAGCGTCGAAGTTTCCCATCGATTCTATAAGTGCGGCCAAATCATTATTGTAAATCAACTCCGTATTTCTAAACACCCGCGGTTTCTGACCAAAAAGATAGTCGATGGTCTCGATATGCTTTTCGACCTGCTCTATGAATTCATCACGTGAGTATAAAAAACTCAAACTGTGATAATAGGTCTCGGCCAAAAACTCGACGCAGCCGGTTTCCGCCAGCGCATCAAAAGTGCTCATAACTTCCGGCGAATAATTGTGCAACTGCTCAAGCAAAACGCCTGTTATGCTGTATGCTATCCTGAATCTTCCATCATACCGACGAATCATATCAAGCAACAACCGATTGGCGGGAAGATAACACTTATTCGCAACCTTCCTACAAATGAAAGCATTTTTACCTTCGTCAAAATAATGGTCGCTGTCGTCAAATACGGTATAGTGCTTCAATCTTAAAGGCTGGTGCACCTGGAAATAAAAACATACTGAAGGCATTTGTCGTATCTCGAATTATGTATATACCATTGTGTATTCATCCGACATTATTCCGTTAATGCCGGATGTGTTCTAATTTATGGCAACTAAACCGCAACAAGCATTTCTTCATAGATTTTCGCACACTTTTCCGCGGAATCTCTCCAGCGCAGCTTTCTAACCTCGTAATTGCCTTGATTTCTCAGCATCATATCCAGAGGC
>Ga0307438_1000497_pt1 | contig 30082 bp, 29 predicted proteins | sample SalMarWE160110MG_FD_202144 | JGI IMG/M metagenome (GOLD analysis project Ga0307438, IMG submission 202144) | Salt marsh sediment microbial communities from the Plum Island Ecosystem LTER, Massachusetts, United States - WE1603-110 | ecosystem: Environmental > Aquatic > Marine > Intertidal zone >... | reverse complement strand
TGTAAAAGTTCACCTCATCCTCATGAATAGCTTTCTCATTTTTTACAGGATCTATGTAAAGTAAACGCTCAACTACTTTGTTATTTAACAGAGTCTCAGAAATAATCTCTGCCACATCACTTGCCCTCACCTGCTGATAAAAGATTCTCTGAGGATGAGTTACCACCAGAGGTCCTCGCTCGCAAAAACCATGGCAACCTGTTATACGAATATCTATCTTTTCCTTTAAACCCTGTTTCTCAATCTCTGCCTCAAAAGCTCGAATAAGCTCCTCCCAGGCATAGGCTCGACATCCTGTACCTCCACATACAGTAATACAGAGTTTATTTGGATCCCGCTTCTTAACGAGAGAATCTTGGAAATCCTCTAATTGCTTCAGTGTTTTAATTTTCCCCATCTCTATTCATTCCTGTACCCTTTGAGAATTTTCTCTACCTTGCCCGGAGTCATTTTTCCAAAATACTTTCCGTCAACCACCATTAGCGGACCTAAAGCACAGGCCCCCAGACAATTGACTGTTTCTAAAGTAAAATTAAAATCTTCAGTAGTTTCCCCTGCTTTAATACTTAATTTCCTTCCTACCTCCTCCAGGATTCTCGGTGCCCCTCGCACATGACAGGCTGTTCCCAGACACACTTGAATAAGATGTTTACCTCTGGGTCTTAAACTGAAAGCTTTATAAAAAGTGGCTACCGCATAGATCCGAGGTAAAGGCACCCTGAGTCTGTCCTCCAAACGAAGTAGAGCCTCCTTAGGCAAATATTGGCATTCTTGTTGAATGTCCTGGAGTATCCCGATCAGCATACCCCTATCTTTATTATATTTGTCTATCACCCTGTCCACCTTCTCCAGAACCCGTGGGTTCATTTTGTCTTATCCTCTTGTTTTACCTTACCAGTCCACTCTTTACTCTGAACTAAACTCACCAGAAACTCACCTCTTCTCTGTCTGGCAAGTTTTTCAATCTCCATAAATTTTAATGCTCCTGTTGGGCAGGCCTCCACACAGGCAGGCTCTCTTCCCTCTTCTGTTCTTTGCTGACAGAGGTCACATTTGATTATGGCCTTTCCATCTCTTCTTAGCTTAATAACTCCAAAGGGACAAACCAGGATACACCATTTACAGCCTATACAAAGATCTTCCCTCAGACTTACCGGACTATCTGGAGATGGTTTCTCCAGAGCATGAGTAGGACAAACAGCAACGCAGGGGGCATCCTCGCAGTGCCTGCACTGCAAAGGAAGGATTAAATCTCCTGCTGTCTCAACTTCCACCCGGTACTGAGGGAGAGGATCCTCTTTAATGGCTTCGATTAAATCTCTCGATTGGGAATGCTCCACAGCACAGGCCAGCTCACAGCTCCTGCAGCCCAGGCATTTTTCAGTAGAAACTATAAGCATTCCTTTCACTTTATTCACCTTTAACTATTATTCTTACTGATACATCATCGGTTTTAGTTTTAAAGCGGCTCTTTTCTTATTTATATGATCAATCATTAGATGAGCTGCTTTTATGGGATCAGCCTCAAAGGCAAATTTTCCTCCCAGGATATTTTCTATCTCATGGCAAAGAAAATTAGTTACATTTTTACTTCCTAAAATTGGAAAAGGAACACCGAGCACGGTGAATAAACCCGATGCTAAAAAATAAGATGCTATGGATACAGCCTTTTCACTCATCCACTCAGGAGCTGCTCCTGCTGCGGGAAGATCACTTATATCCTCCCCCAGTCCCCCTTCAAGAACTACATTGGTAAGAGCCATTAAAATTCTACTGTTATCCACACAGGAACCAACATGAAGGACCGGCGGAATTCCCACTGTCTCACATATTTCCTGAAGCCCTTTTCCTGCATATTCAAAAGCTGCCTCTGGTTGTAATAATCCTGCTTCAGCATCAGCAATAGCCGTGCACCCGGTCACTACTACCAGAACGTCATTTTTAATTAATTCTTTGCTCATCTCTACATGACCAAAGTTATGTTTAATTTTAGGATTGTTACATCCTACCACTCCAGCTAGACCTCTGATTCTTCCCTGAATAATAGCATCATTTAAAGGCCTGTAGGTGGCACGATAAGTTCCCCCCAAAAAATTATAAACATTCTCTGCCGCAAATCCAGCCACCAGATCTTCATTTTCCTCAGGAATCTGAATATCGTGGCCATTTCGATTGGGGAAGTTCTCAACCGCCATTTTTATTATCTTTTTAGCTATATCATAAGCCTCTTCCTCTTTAAACTCAACATGGGTCACGCCGGGTGCTTTATTTTTAGGAGAAGTTGTCACCAACTTAGTGTGAAAGGCAGTAGCAACACTGGATAGAGCTGGCATTATACACTGGACATCCACCATCATCAAATCTACTGCTCCGGTAAGAATGGCAAGTTCCTGTTGCAAGAAATTACCAGCTACCGGAATCCCATGACGCATTAAAATCTCAGTGGCAGTACAGCACATCCCCACAAGATTAATCCCTTTAGCTCCATTTTTCTTGGCCAATTTGACAATTTCAGGGTCTCTTACTGCATCTACTACCACATCAGAAAGAGTAGGCTCATGTCCATGAACTACCACATTAACCTCATCTGGAGAAAGAGTACCTAAATTTGATCTTGCTAATATGGGTTCAGGGGTTTTAAACAACACATCAGAAAGATCGGTAGCAACCATAGAGCCACCCCATCCATCAGAGAGAGCAGTTCTGAAACCATGCATTAAAATATTTTTATAATCATTATCCACTCCAATATGGGTTCGGTGCATAGTTTCCACAATTTCTCGATCAATTCCTCTTGGCATAACTCCTGACTCTTTCCACAGTTTTACTCTTTTTTCAGGTGCCCTGAGAGGCATCCTTAGCTCACCGTGCTGGCGGCCGAATTCAGCGAAAATTTTCTCTGCAAGTTCTCTGGCAACTTCTTCTTTCCCTCTTTCATTAATTTTAATCCCGTATTCATCGGCCAAAGCCTTTAGTTTTACTTCATCCTTCACCCCATAGGCGTCTGCTTCCCCCTGAGCTGTTAGCATCAAAGCATGGGTAATATCTCTTCCATGGTCAGAATGGGCTGCTGCTCCTCCTGCAATCATTCTAATAAAGTTTCTGGCAACAATGGTATCTGCTGATGCTCCACATACTCCGGTTTGTTCTTCCTCGGCAAAAGGGTCGATTCTGCACGGTCCCATGCTACAGTTCCGACAGCATATCCCCAGTTTTCCAAAGCCGCACTGAGGTTGCATAGCGTCATGACGGTCCCAGGCGGTCATAATATCCAGTTCTTTAGCTCTTTTTAACAGCTTTTGGCTGGCGGGATCAATGGATCTTTCTTTAATCTCAGCCATATTCATTCTCCTTTTCGGTCAAGTTCTTTCTTTAATCTTTCCGGCAATTTGTTTTATCTCGGGTAAAATATCTTTGTTTAAATCAAAGAGTGAAACATTAGCCAGGTCCGCCTCTACAATTTTTTCTTCATAAGGAATGAAGCCTAAAAACTGAAAATCTGGCATATTGCTCATTAGAAACTCTCGATCAGAATCAGTTCTGATTTTATTTCCTGCTGCTACGATATTCTCTATTCCTATATCTTTAGCCAGATCTTTAATGTGATAAGCTGTCTGAATGCTTCGCCTTCCCGGCTCTACCACTACGATTAATTGATCCACTCCCCTAGCTGTTCCTCTTCCTAGATGCTCTATCCCTGCTTCCATATCTAAAATAACCATCTCTTCACGTTCGAGCATCAAATGGCTTAATAAGGCTCTTAAAAAAGCATTTTCTGGACAGGTACAGCCCAATCCTCCTCCCCTTACGGTGCCCATCACCATCAAGTTTATCCCCTGATGATGAGCAAAGTACTTTTCAGGAATATCATCAACCCTGGGATTTAGTTTAAAATAAGGATTTAAGCTGCCAACCTTAGCATGAGTTCTTTCTTCTATTAGTTTCTTTAGCTTAATTAAAGGCTTTATTGTGGAGGGGTTAGGGAATCCCAGGGTAAGAGCGAGGTTAGCGTCGGGGTCGGCGTCTATAGCAAAGACTTTCTTACCCTTACGAGAAAACTCACTAGCCAAACCAGCGGCCAGGGTAGTCTTCCCTACTCCTCCCTTACCGGTTACAGCAATTTTCATCCCCATTTTCCTCAAGGCAAAATCTTTCTATTTTATCATCCCTTCCGAGCTTGTCAAGGGCTGAACAAGCTTGAAAATCCTTATAGAGCCCGAAACTGCAAGCTTGTAATTATTTTCACAAGGCCAAGCAAAAAAACTTCAAGCCCTGGTGGCTCATAAATCAGCAAAGTGGATTCAGGGATATTGCTCCGGTGGGGCATCTTTGGGCACATACACCACACGATTGACAATTCCTCTGGTCGATCACGGCCAGATTATTCTGTAGCTCACAAGCATCAAAGGGGCAAACCTTGACGCATAAACCGCAAGCTATACAAGCCTTTTTACAAACCTTCCTGGCTTTTTTCCCCTTGTCTAAAGAAGAACAGACAACCCGGTAATGTGGCTCTCCATCTAAAACCTCGAGAGTGATTAGATTTCTGGGACACGCCTTGACACAATTTCCACATCCAGTACATTTAGCAGTGTCGATCCGGGGTAGACCCCCATGCATGCTAATAGCATCAAATGGGCAGGAAGCCTGGCAATCACCATATCCCAAACAACCATACCCACAGGCTAGATCTCCTCCCATCAGTAGATCGGCTGCCTGGCAGTTTTTTACTCCTTCGTATTCTGCTTTTTTCCCCCTCTCTGACTGTAAAGCCCCGCAGTAAAGCACAGCCACCTTACTCTGAGTAGACCCCGACTCTACTCCCATTAAAGCAGCTATTTTTTGACCCACATCATTTCCGCCCGCTACACAGGCGCTAGCTAAAGCCTCTCCCTTAACGATTGCTTCTGCGAGACTCCGGCAACTAGCGCGTCCACATGCTCCGCAGTTAACACCGGGCAGATATCCTAGAATTTGCTCCACCCGGGGGTCTTCTTCCACTTTTAATTTCTTGTGAGCTATAGACAAAAATAGGGCAAAGACAGCGGCCAGTCCTCCCATGGTTAATGTGGAAAGCAGGATTAAATTCATTTTTCCGCTTTTTAGCTAGCTGCCAATGAGGCCAGTAAACCCCATAAAAGCTAGAGCCAGTAGGCCAGCCGTAATCAAGGTAATGGCAGCCCCTTTGAGAGGTTCAGGAACCTCAGCAAAGTCCAACTGTTCTCTAATTCCGGCCATCATCCACATAACTAGAGTGAATCCTAAACCGGCTCCAAAGCCAAAAACGATGCTCTCAATAAAGCCATAATTTCTCAAGGGAATAAAAAGAGCTACGAAGAATATGGCGCAATTGGTAGTAATAAGGGGGAGGTATATCCCTAAAGACCGGTAAAGACCGGGGCTTACTTTACGAATAAACATCTCTATTAGCTGCACCAGTGAGGCAATAACCAGAATAGCCGTGACATACTGTAAGAAAGGAAGATGGAATTGAACCAGAATAAAGTGGTTCACCAGCCAGATAATAGTAGCAGTCAAGGTCATAACAAAGGTAGTTGCAAAGCCCATAGCCACGGCAGATTCTATTCTTCCTGTTACTCCCAAAAAAGGACAGATGCCTAAAAAGTATCTTAAAACAAAGTTATTAACTAAAGCTGCACTAAGGAAAAGCAAGATAAACTTCATGTCATAGCTGCTTTGACAAAGTCTCTGAACAGGGGATGGGGAGATTGGGGACGGGACTGAAATTCAGGGTGAAACTGAATCGCCACGAACCAGGGATGATCAGAAATTTCAACGATTTCTACCAGGTCTTTCTGGGGAAAGACTCCTGCCACCCTTAATCCCATCTGCCCGAAAAGACGACGATACTCATTGTTAAACTCATACCGATGGCGGTGACGCTCGTAAACTAAGGTCTTTCCATAAGCCCGGGAACTAAAACTATCCGGGTCCAATCGGCAGGGGTAGGCACCCAATCTCATGGTGCCACCTTTATCCCTTATATTTTTTTGTTCTGGTAAAAGGTCTATTACAGCATAAGGCGTATCAGGGTCAAACTCTGTTGAGTTAGCACCTTTTAACCCGGCCACATTTCGGGCAAACTCAATGGTAGCGCATTGCATTCCCAGACAAATTCCTAGAAAGGGAATTTTCTCTTCTCGAGCATACTGGATGGCCCTTATCTTTCCTTCCATCCCTCGGGAACCAAATCCACCAGGAACCAGAATCCCTTTCACCGAGGAAAGATATTTTGGTGGATCGGCCTCGAGCTCCTCCGCTTCTAGCCACACCACCTTAACCCTTACCCTATTGGCAGCCCCGGCATGAATAAAAGCCTCGCGTATACTTTTATAGGCATCTTTCATTTTTACATACTTACCCACCACAGCAATCCTTGTTTCCTGGTCAGGATTATTGACCTTTTCCACCCATTTTCGCCAGCTATCCAAACTCTTTTTGGGAATGGAAAGACCCAATTTTTGCAAAATATTGTCGGTCAATCCTTCAGTGTCGAAGCGAAGAGGGACCTCGTATATATTATCTACATCAATAGCCTGGATAACATCTTCTCTCTCTACATTACAGAAAAGAGAGATCTTCCCCCTTGCCTCAGAAGTTAAGGGAATTCGGGTTCTACAGAGAATTAAATCTGGCTGAATTCCTATCTCCCGGAGTCTGCCCACACTGTGCTGAGTTGGTTTAGTTTTAAGTTCATCCGAAGAAGCGACATACGGAAGAAGGGTTAGGTGGATAAATAAGGTATTTTCTCTGCCTATCTTGAGACGAAATTGTCTTATTGCTTCCAGGAAGGGAAGGGATTCGATATCTCCCACTGTTCCTCCTATTTCAGTGATGACTACTTCGGCCCTATCTTTTTCGGCCACCTTTTTTATCCTCTGCTGTATCTCATCGGTGATATGAGGAACTACCTGGATGGTCCTTCCCAGATATTCGCCCCGTCTTTCCTTCTCGATCACGGCACTATAAATCTGACCAGTAGTTGCATTGTTATGAGATGATAACTCAATACCCACAAAACGCTCATAATGACCCAAATCAAGATCGGTCTCGGCTCCATCCCTGGTGACAAATACCTCTCCGTGTTGATAAGGATTCATTGTTCCTGGATCTACATTGATATAAGGATCAAATTTAAGCATGCTTACCTTCAGGCCCCGTGATTTAAGAAGAGCTCCAATGGAAGCTGAGGCTATTCCCTTACCGAGGGAAGAAAGAACTCCCCCCGTAACAAAGATAAACTTGGTCATCTTCACCCCAATTAATCAGCCTCCTGACTCATTTTCTCGACCTCTTCTAACAAAACTCTGACTATATCTTTTTCCTTAACCTTTCTCAGCGGTTTCCCCTTTTTAAAAAGCGTCCCTCCTCTTTTGGTACAGGCTATGCCAATATCGGCTTCCCTGGCCTCGCCTGGCCCATTAACTTCACACCCCATCACGGCTATCTTTAAAGGAGTCTTGATTCCTTCTATTTCAGAGAGCACCTCTTTTGCTACTGATTCTAGGTCTATTCGGCACCTCCCACAGGTAGGACAGGAAATTAAATCAGGACCCCCTTTAAACAAGCCAAGAGATTTCAGGATCTGATATCCTATTTTGACCTCCTCCACCGGGTCATAAGTTAAAGAAACCCTGATAGTATCCCCTATTCCCTGAAAAAGAAGAGCCCCTATGGCAATGGATGATTTTATAATGCCTTCAGGAGGAGGGCCGGAAGCAGTTATACCTAGATGAAGAGGGTACGGAATCTTATCCGATATCAGTTGATAAGAAAGAATAGTGGTAAGCACATCACTAGCTTTAAGAGAGACAACAATATCTGAAAAATCCACTTTTTCTAAAAGTTTCACAGTGTTCAAGGCACTTTTTACCATAGCCTCAGCCACTGTGGTCCGATATCTTTCTTCCTCATCCTCCCTTACCCTTCCTTTTAAAAAATGGTCCTTTAGAACTCCTCTCTCTAAAGATCCCGAGTTTATCCCTACCCTAAGAGGAATTCCCTTTTTTTTAGCTTTTTCTGCTATCTTCAGTATTTCTTTTCTGCCCATATTTCCGGGATTGACTCTTACTTTATCTATCCCTCGGTCTATAGCTTCCAGGGCAAGTTTATGATTAAAATGAACATCAGCTACCAGAGGAATATCCACCTCGGCCCTGATTTTAGAAAGGGCCCTGGTAGCTAAAATATTGGGAAGAGCTATCCTCACTATCTTTGCTCCAGCCTGGGTGAGCTTTCTGATCTGGGCAACTGTGGCTGGAACGTCCTCGGTTTTGGTCTTGGTCATTCCCTGCACCACCACCGGGCTGCCACCACCAATCTTTAATCCACCAACCTTTACCTCTCGACTTTTTCTTCTTTTCACTTCCCTTCCCTCAAAATTTTCTTTATCCTTTTTGTATCCTTCTCACATAAAATCAGGCCAGGCTCGGCCCTTATTTAATATGGACAGCCTGGCCTGTATTGGACTATTCCTCTTTCATAGTGATAGCCTCAGAGGGGCATGCTTCTGCACAGGATTCACATCCATCGCAATCATCAGGCCTGACAAACTTAGCAACGTCATCCACCATCTCCAAAGCGTTATTTGGACACTCATCAATACAGATCTCGCATCCCGTACACAGCTCCTCATCTATGAGTGGCTTTTTCATCTTTTACCTCCTTGAGCGTCAGTTTTTGTCCTTTCCTCCCGTGCATGTAAGCTTTATGAAAGAACCAGGTCCAGAATTCTGATTAAGGTGGACCTAATTTTACTTCTCTCCACCACTAAATCAATGACCCCATGTTCAAGCAGTGATTCAGACTGCTGAAAACCTTTAGGCATTTGCTGTTTAATGGTTTGCTTTATGACCCGAGGCCCGGCAAATCCTAAAAGAGCTCCCGGCTCGGCGAGGACAATATCTCCCCGACTGGCGAAACTGGCCATTACACCTCCCATGGTCGGATGAGTAAGCAAAGATATATAGAGCAGTCCCAGTCTTTTGAGTTCAGCTATGGCAGCACTGGTCTTGGCCATTTGCATCAAAGAGATAATTCCCTCTTGCATCCTAGCTCCACCTCCTGAACCGGAGATAATTAGGAGTGGGTATTTTTTTTCCATAGCCTTTTCTATGGTGAGAGTTATTCTTTCCCCAACCACTGAACCCATGCTTCCTCCCATGAAGCCAAAATCAGTAACTCCAACGGCTATGGGTCTCCCTCTGATTTTCCCCTCTCCAATCAGAGCAGCCTCATCCAAGCCAGTGGCTTTTTCGCTTTTACTTAATTTCTCTTCATACCCTGGAAAGTTAAGCGGATTATCGGAATTTATCTTCGAATCGTATTCGATGAAACTATCTTTATCCAAGGTAATCTCGATTCTTTTCCTTGCCCGCAGGTAGAAGTGAAATCCGCATTTAGGACAGACCTTAAGGTTATCTTCCAGGCTCTTGTTGTAAACGATTTCAGAGCAGTTGGTGCACTTGGTCCAGAGCCCATGAGGAATGTCTATTTTCTTCTTTCCCCTTTTTATCCTGTTATAGGTTCTCTCAAACCAGCCCATTTGTGCCATCTTCGCTCAATTTAAGCGTATAATATCACATCAGACAAAAATGTCAAAATTATGAATTATGTCACGGGAAAGGATTAAGAGAAAAGTTTATAAGAAGACCTGCAGGCGTTCCATCACGACCGTTGCTAGCTACTCTTCTTCACCTTCGCCATCTTCGATCCCAGCGCTGTAGCCAACACCACCAGCGTAGTGGATATTACGATCATTACAATTCCTAGGGCTGAAAGTTTCCCCCACAATCCATCCTCAGCAAACCTGAGAATTTGTACCGCTAGTACCTCCGTACCTGGTCTAGAAAGCACAACCGAAAGGCTTAACTCCCTAACGAACATCGCCGCCATGAGAATCCAGCCTGAAACTATTCCTGGGGCCAATAGGGGTATTACTATCCTTCGAAGCGTATAAAGAATACCCACACCGCAAACTCTCGATGATTCTTCAAGCTCATTATGGACTTGAATAAAAGCGCTTGCGAGAGGTCTAACTCCATAGGGGAGGTATGTCGCTATATATCCTATAAGAAGAGCCCAGATAGTAGCATATAGGGGCGTTCTGACAAAAAACCACATAAACCCGACTCCGATCACTATCCCAGGAAAGGAAAAAGATAGAAAGACAAGGGACTCGAGCAATCCACCTCCCCTAGTCCTAATTCTAACGATGATATAAGAAACAAATATGGATAGGAGAATGCCTAGAGTTGCGCCCGCAATACCTAGAAAAATACTGTTTTTTAAGGAGATAAGGAAAATAGGATCCTTGAGAACCCATTTCCCTCGTTCCTCGGTGTAAAAGAGCTTTAGTTCCCTTTTCATTTGCATTATACTCATATGAGAGGACCACTGTCAAGAAGGAGCCGCCTTCCTCTGGCTAGAAGGACCCCAGCGATAACTTCTTAAATTATTCCGGAGAATAGAAGTAACATCAGGATAGAGAGGCTGGCTGCCAGAAGAGGGGATGGGTATGGACTGTACCCCTGTGACGCTTCTCGTTAAACATTAATAAGAATTGAACTTAAGAACCTATATAGTAAATAGGAAAACCCTGCTGCACAAGTGGGTGTAAGCACCCAACCTACCGCAATCCGAATCATCTGACGAACGTTAACTGCTCTAATTCCCTTTACCAATCCTACGCCGGCAACCGCTCCGACAATTGCCTGGGAGGTGGAGACCGGGATTCCCAGCATTGAGAATAGATGTACTCCAAATGCGGCAGCAAATTGGGCAGCAAAGGCTCCTGGTAAGTCAAGAGGGGTAATATTTTTGCCAACCGTATCTACGACACCTCCTCGAAAACTAATGGCTCCAACGGCTAAAGCTGCTGCACCAAATAGGGCAAGCCAGAGCCCTTTATCGGGATACTTATTCAGCAAGGGACCCATCGCATTACCAACAGTATTTGCTCCTAAGGAGTAGGCAACATAGCAGGCAGAGAGAATTACAACGATAGAAATGGTTCTATTCCAGAGAGTTATTCTTTCGGTCCTGCGCAAAAAATAGATTAATATGGCATATATAATGAAAGATAAGCCTCCGGTAAGTACCGGATTTAATATCCAGGCAAGTAGAATCTTCTTCAAAACCGTAAATTTTATGTATTCTGCCTGAAAACCAAAAATTCCTATTCCGACACCCAGAACACTGCCAATAATTGATTCTGAGGTGGAAACCGGGATCTTAAAGAATGTAGCCAAGGTGACAAAGGTACCTGCAGAAAGCATAGCAATAAAGATTGCCAGGTCTGGCAGTCTTGCCTGAATTATTCCTTTTCCAATTGTTTTCATAACCTGGTGTCCCTGGAGAACTGCGCCGAGCACAACACATATTGCTACCAGGAGGATAGCTCTTTTGTAGTTTAATATACCAGAGCCTACAGAGGTGCCAATGCAGCTAGCTGCATCATTAGCCCCGATATTCCAACCCACATAAAAACCTGCAACTAAAAGTATTGTCGTCACAAGGATCATCTTTTTTCAACACTCCTAATGCCCAGAATAGGATTTGATTAGCGATATAGTGGTTCTCTTCACTGATTATAGGAAAACATGTCCTGACCTGGGAAAGAAGCCGTCTATATCCCGGAAGTTAAACTCGTTTTTGGATAACTAAAGACTCCAGACAATCGGCGGCATCCTCGATAATGTCAGAAGTCTCAGCAAGGTGCCAGATGAGTTCTCCCAGGTGCATTTTTTGAGCCAGGGGTAACTTGCTCATAAATATTTGGTGAGTGATCTCCCACTCGTATACATCTACCTCTGATTCAAGCCGGTTTATATCAGCGACCTTAGCTCTTAAAATTGAAAAATCGCCAAACAGATGAGCTACTGCCTCTTTCATGGGTGAAAAAGTGGCTATGGAATGACCGGCTAATTCCAAAATGGTTTTCCCGAATTCAGGCGGTATTTCAGGGCGCTGGCAGAGAGTGAAATCACAGCAGGATTCTGCTTTGTCAGCAATCTTATCCTGTAGATCTACAAATCTTACCAAGCCTTCTCGGTGAATAGGCAGAAAAGCACCTCCATAGAGAAGATGAATGATATCTCTTCTCTTCTTATCAGCTTCAGATTCAATGACATGGGTTTTGTAAGAGAGTGTTTTTGCCTCCTCAACTTTTCCTTCAAGATAAATTTCCATGGTCTTATGCATAGATCCAAGACATTCCTCGATCTTCTCCAGATGTTCGGCGATCAATTCTTTCACTCTGGTTTCTTTTTTTCTTCCCAATAACATTTTTTTTCTCCTTCCCTCCGAACCCAAAAACAAGACTTTGCCAAAACTGCTCCCCCTTAAGCTCAAAGCCTTGTTAGTAAAGGGTCTTTAATAAAATGGTAGATACGGCTAAAGCTCCTGATCCGAGGAGGATGGAAAATCTTGGAAGCCGTGGGGCGGCAGCTCTAGAAACTAAATTCGTGGCTTGCATCAGCTTCATAGAACGTAGCCTCCTTTCAGTTACAAACCGCTCCTACTTTTGTGATTGCATGGCGATTCCCTGAGTAAAACTTTTCCTGAAAAGGATGAGGATCATTAAGGGTGGGAGCATAGCCATTACCGTGCCAGCCATGATAACATTCCACTCAGGCGCTATTTGTTCGCTGGCTAACAACATCTTGACACCGATTTGCACAACCCGCATTTCACCGGTGGTTATCACAATCAACGGCCATAAGTACTGACTCCACATAAAAATAAATTCTATGACAAACAGAGCTGCGATGTTGGTTTTTGAGACAGGGACTAGAATTTGCAGGAAATAACGCATGGGGCCCGCCCCATCAACCCGGGCTGCATCTGAAAGATCTCTAGGCACGGTCATGAAGAACTGTCGGAAAAGAAGTATGCCTGTTGTGCTGGCAAAGAATGGTATTGTGAGGGCATAGTAAGAATTTATCCAGTCAAAGCTCGCCATCAACTGAAAAGTTGGAACGATGCGGACCGGGAGAGGCAGCATTTGAGTGACCATGCACATAGGGAATAGCAGCCCCCGGCCCCGAAACTTGAAATGGGTGTAGGCAAAGGCAGCTAGCAGTGACAGAATGATTTTTGCTAACGCCACCACTATTGAGATTAACCAGGTGTTGAACAAGAGTCGACCCAACTTGATTCGATGCCAGGCTACGGCGGCATTGGCCAGGAATTGATTGCCCGGTATAAGTCTTGGCGGATATGTGTAGGACTCCTGGAAACTTAAGGTACTTGTAATTAGAGCATAAACCACAGGGAAAGCAAGAACTAGAACCAGTAGGATAAGGAGGCCGTGAACAAGAATTTTGTGTCGGTTTTTCCCAGACAAAGGCATCACCTCACCGAGCATAAATGGCTTTTCGCGTAGCCACTCGCAATTGAATGATTGCCCCAATAGAGATTACAAAGAATATTACGAAGGATTGGGCTGATGCGGATCCGGTGTTGAGATGGATGAACCCGTCACGATACAGTTTGTACACAAGGATCTCCGTGGCGTTCCCGGGCCCGCCCCGTGTCATAATATCTATAAGCCCAAAAACCTGGAAGAAAGCATAGAGCATATTAACAAACAACAAAAAGGTAGTAGTGGGAGAAAGCATAGGGAACGTGATACGCCAGAAGGCTTTCCAGGGCCCTGCCCCATCCACCCGGGCGGCTTCCATAAGTGCTTTCGGTACGTTTTGCAGCCCAGCTAATAAGAAGACAATATTGTAGCCCAACATCTTCCACGTGGCGGCAGCGACCACCACCAACAGTGCTATCCGGCCATTGGTCATCCAGTTCAGCACATACCCGCCGGACAACTTGGAGACGATGTAGGGGACGAGGCCAGTGGCCGGAGCGAACATTGAGGCCCAGATCACTCCAGCGATCGCCGGGGAGAGGGCATAGGTCCAGATAAGAGCAACTTGATAGAAGCCCAGCCCTCTAATCTTCTGGTTGAGCAGTTGGGCGATGCCCAGTGAAACGGAAAGTCCAATAATAATGACGAAAGCAGAGAACGCAAGCGTGGTCAAGATACTGTTTTGATAATCTGGCGAGGAGAATAGGCGAATATAATTGCGGAGTCCAACGTAGATGGTTTTCGTGCCAAACGGCGTTGAGATAAAGAAAGACCCACGTACGCTTTGAACGAAGGGCACAACCAGGAAGATTACAATTACTGCGATAGAAGGAGCTACAAGTAAATAAGGCAACCACTTATATCCAGGGAATCTCTCTTCCTGCATCGCTTCTCCCTTCGGTCTGCAAGAGCCAAGAGGTGGGGGGTAAGCTTTGGGCTTGCCCCCCACCGCAGTCTGTTCCTATCTATCCTCCATAGAGCTCAGCGTAATCTTTGAGCAACTGGTTCATCTTCTCCGCTGCTTCATCCAGAGCCTCTTTAGGAGAGAGATCACCAGCAATTGCCTTCTCCAGTGCAGCCCTGAAGTGCTCCCGCATGGCCACGAATGGACCCAGCCGAGCGCCGGTAGCCGCTGCCGTATCCCGCCTTCCGGAAAGGATCTCAAGGAAGGCGGTTAGGTAGGTTTGGTTGCTGAACCAACCCTCGTCCAGAAGCGCTTTGAGCGCTGCGTTGGTCACCGGGAAGTATCCCGTCCCCTTGTGCCACTGGATAGCGATCTCCGTTTGCCCAAGATACTTCAGGAACTCCCAAACGGCGCGGAGTTCTTCTTCGCTTTTCCCTTTTGTCACCCAAAGGCTCCCGCCTCCGACGAGGGAGTTCCCCACCGGATAACCCTCGAAGCGCGGGAGGAAGCTGGTGCCAACTTCAAATTCAGAGGCTTTCAGAATCCCAGCCAGCGACGAGGTGGACTGGATGAGCATGGCGATCCGGCCGGCTTTGAATGCCGAGTTCGCCGCGTACTCAGGTCCTCCATAGATATAGATCCCTTTGTCGTGCAGTCTTATCCAGGTCTCAAAGACCATGTGCCCGAAATCGTCGTTGAAGACTACCTTTTTGGCCAATCCGGCGCGTCCATTATCATTGTCCGCGTAGAGGTGATTATGGTAGCCAAGCGTCTGTTCCCAGATCCAGCCGGGCCAGCCTCCGGAATAGACATGATCTACTACGCCGCTCGCCAAGATCTGTTCTCCGTACTCCTCCATCTCTTTCCACGTTGTCGGTGGCTTGTTGGGATCGAGTCCAGCTGCTCTAAAGATGTCCTTGTTGTAATAGAGCATGGCCGAAGACGAGTTGAACGGCATAGACCAGAGATTCCCCTCTACGGAGTAGTAGTTGGTGATGGGGATTACATACTGCGCCCAGTCCCAAGCCTCCCCCAACATCCCGGGGATTTGATAGACCGGCAGAATGGCCTCACTGTCGATCATGGTCTGGGTACCCACTTCGTAGACCTGAATCAGATTTGGAGCAGTTCCGGTACGGTACGAGGCGATGAACTTGGTTAATGTCTCCGCATAGGTACCGGTGAACAGCGGTTTCAGCTCAATATCGGGGTGGGTGGCGTTGAAGCTCTCGACAACCGCATCCACCACCTTCAAACGCGACCCGCTCATGGCGTGCCACCAGGTGATCTCCACTTTCTCAGCTGCGAATACGGACACCGTTGGAATAGACAATAAAACCGCCAGCCCGACCAGCACCCACTTGTGTTTAAGACACAGATTTATCCGATTTTTGAGGCGAAAGAAACCAGTCAATTTTGTTTTAAGTTCCTTTAACATTGTCATATCCTCCATTACTTTCGTTGTTTTTCTTCCTTTAAATTCTCTTTTATTCCCACAAACAGAGCCATTGGCCTATCTCAGCCTCTCACCCCCCATCTGGCCCGATTGACTCTGGTAATTTAACCTGGCTTTTTCTCTTTTTTAGGCTCTATCTCTTCCCCTCTTTTTTCTATAGCTTTATCTAAAATTAAAGAATCACAGCTAAATTGACCTTTCCATTTTTGCCAAAAATATTGGATACATAATCGCATTTAGTCTTGAAAAGACAGGCTATCTTACCTCCTGCTTTAGGCCTGTATTCTGATAGAGCATAGTAGTTTGCTTGACCTTTCGCTATCACTATATCGGCAGTTTGAAGATTTTCTCTCAACTCATCAGACATCTCCTCTGAAGAGATGCCCAAGGTATCTGGACTCTTTTCATCTTCTTCTTCCAGGTAATCTCTTAGAGCTACTTCATAGCAATAGTTTCTTACCGCAAAGAAACAAACCCCGGAAACCACGTCAGATTCTCCTCTTGATGGCTGCCTCATCCGCCTTGGTTTCCGTTTGCTCAAGCGGAATTGAGTTAATTTAACACATCCCATTTTGTCTAAATTTCCCCAGATGTCAACTCTTCACGCTCTTCGAATTAAAGCTGCCCCAACATTTCTGTTTTTTCGCCAACTTACCTTTGACAAAGTGTCTGGCAATGATAAGATAACCACTGGTGGCTGTAAATTAAAGAAAATAGAGCTTGAGAAAAAGGTAAGAAATAGGCAATAGGAAAAAGACGAATATAACAAGGAGAAAGAAATGAGAGAGTTTGCATTCGATCTAGCCAAGTTCATTCCCTATCGGGACAGACAAATCTGTGAAAAGGTGAGAGCCATTAACAGAGAGGATATCTGTAAACATCCTAAGGCGCAGTTTAAAATCAGAGTAATTGAAAATACCGATGAGTTTTACTTTGAGTTTGCCCTAGATATAGTCACCAGAATAAGACAGGCTCTGGAGGAAGGCAAAAAGCTGGTTTTGATTCTTCCGGCAGGGCCAATTTCTCAATACAGGATAGCGGCTCGTCTCATTAATGAATTAGGAGTTTCCTGTAAGCACGTTCATACCTTTAACATGGATGAGTACGCCAACGAGAACGGAGAAACTGCTCCTGAGAGCTGGCCTGGTTCCTTTAAAAAGTCGATGCAGGAGAACTTCTTCTCTCTCATAAATAAGGATCTAAAACCTCCTCAGGAGCAAGCCCATTTTCCTTCTCACAAAAATATAAATCATTATGGTAAAATGATAGAAGATGCTGGCGAGGTAGATGTATGCTACGGAGGAATTGGTTGGTGCGGACACATTGCCTTCTGGGAGGCTCATCTGGGAGCGGAATTTGGAGAAGATATTGGAGCATATAAAAAAGCAAATCCTCGTATAGTAGAACTTCATCCTATGACCATTATGCAAAATGCTCTTCACTCATTTAGTGGGGACTGGTCTTCTGTTCCTCCTAAAGCGGCCACCATAGGGCCTTGCCAAATCGTGGGAGCAAGGATGAGAAGTTTTTGGCTTGATGGTTATCTGGGGGGCGGGGTTTCCTGGCAGAGATTCATAGCCAGACTTGTCGCCTATGGCCCGGTAAACACCCTGGTTCCCGGATCTATCCTTCAAACTGTTCCTACTACCTACACGCTTTTAGGAGGAGTTGCTGATAACTGCGAGATAAAGATAAAATAAGGAACTGAAAACGCTTTTTTTCGGCAAGTGGAATTTGACAAAAAATTTTTTAAGGATTATAGTTTGCTAATTAAGAGCTGAATATTTATGACAAATAAGAGAAAAAATATTACCAGACCAGAATCTGTAGGCCCCTTGCACTAAAGAAGACCGAGACAATCACCCTCTGAGAGAGAATAAAAGAGCACCCTTTTAAATTTAGCTGCGTTAAGGAAGTCCTGCAGATTAAAAAACTATCAGACAAAGAGGAGGAATAAAAATGGAAGAGAAAATTTTCCCCAGAAATTATCCAATGAAAGGGAAAAAATTTCTGGAGATTTGCGAAGAGTTTCTGGAAAAAATAGAAGAAGGACAGGCTGAGAATTTCAAAAAAGCAGGCCAGCTTATCGGAGACAGAATTATGGAGGGTGGTATCGTCCATGCAGTTGGTACTGGGGGTCATACGTGTCTTCCAGCATACGATATGTTTTATAGAGCCGGCGGATTGGTACCAATAAATTACATTATTCCCGTCGGCGCTTTGTATGGAGCTTCTGGAGCCACCCATGGAATGAGAATTGAAAGAACCCCGGGTTATATGAACCAGGTCATCGACTACTATCGTGTGAAAAAGGGTGACGTGGCTTTGATATTCAACAACATTGGCATCAATGCGGCTACAATCGATGCGGCATTAGCTTGCAAAGAAAAAGAAGCCACTGTAATAGGTGTGGGAGGCTCAGTCTGGCAAGAAGAAATACCGAAAGGTCATTGTACTAGACATCCTAGCAATAAAAACCTTAAGGATATGGTAGACTTATTCATCGACGACTACAATCCGGTGGGTGATGCAGTGATGGAGCTTGAAGGATTTGATCGACCCATTGCTCCCATATCCAATGTCACTGATGCATATATAGTACGACGTATAGAAATTGAGGCTATAAAATACATGCTTGATAAAGGATTTACTCCGCCAGTTTGGGTTAGCGCTAATACCCTCGGGGGAGATGAGGCTAACAAAAAGTATCAGGATGAGTATTTTTATAGAATTAAACTTCTCTGATCCTCTGCTAGATCTTGTCTTTTCCTGTTTCTAAGAGACAATTCGTAGGCTCATAGAATTAAAAGCTGGGTGAACAAAATAAACGACAGAAAGGGTCTTAAAAGAAAGGAGGGGGAGGTGATGACATAGATTTACCAAAATAAGACCCTGATTTAATAGAAAAGGAGAGAAAAAGATGTCATCAAAAAATGAAAAAGTGAGAGGAGCGTGGATAGGGATAATAGTAGGTTTGCTAATCTTCTCTTTCCCAGTAACGATATGGGCCCAGGAAACCACTCAACTTACCTATTGGCATCATGAGGCTCCTGCTCACCGTGTCGCTGCCCACCAGCAAGTGATAGACATATTCCAAAAAGAGCATCCCGATATTAAAATCACTCAAGAGGTGGTGATGTGGGGAGATGCCTGGCCCAAGACCCTGGCAGCTATAGAGGCGGGAAATCCACCTGATTTTCAGTATTCCATTCCTGATCTTTTGCTAACCGTTTACCGCGCCAATGCCATTGTTCCTGTTACCGATGTGGTGTTGGAGATGGATGAAAAGTACCACTTCTTTCCGGGTCAAATAGCCCCTTATCATCACAAAGATGAGTACTGGGGCATTCCTATCTGGACAATGGTTTTCCTGCTCACCTATCGACCGAGTTACTTTGAGGAGTACGTAGGGACTACTGAACCCCCCAAAACCTGGGAAGAATTTTTAGACTACGCTGAGAAATTAACCCAGGCGCCAGATCTATACGGTATTGGATTGGGTGGAGCTAAGAACCTTATGATAGATGAACAAGCCTATTGCATTATGACCACCATGGGAGCTAAATTCTTTGATGAGAAGGGGAATATAATATTTGATAGTCCCAAAACGATAAAAGCCTTAAAGTTCTATAAAGAGATTTTCCAATACACTCCTCCTGGTGCTGATGCCTGGTCCTGGGGGGAGATGGAGCTTAATATCGCAGCAGGAACGGTGGCCATGGCACCTTATTTCCCCTCTGTTCAGAAAAGATTTCACGAGGAACTGGATACTAGTGACTATGCCGGTGCCCATATGCCCTATCCTCCGGATGGAAAGCCAGGTACCATAACCTATCCCAATGAGATTCATGTGTATAAGCAGACAGTAGCTAGAGGTCACCTACCTGCGGTTGAAAAATACATTGAATTTGTCCTCAGACCAGAGATCAATTACATTTTGACAGCAGTTCAGGAACCGGGAGGTTTTTATCCCGTTACTGAGGCAGCTTCCAAGGCACCTGAGTTCTGGAAGGACCCCATAATCACCCGCTTCAAAAAGACGAACGAGGTTGCCATGAAGGCTCTGGAATATGCAACTCTTTATGGTTTTGAATATGGACGCTGGGTCAATCTGGGAATAGGCGATATCACCGGAGCAGATGTGCTGGCTGATGTTGTTCATAGAATTGTTACCGGACAGATGAGTGTTGAGGAGGCGGTGAAATGGGGTGCCAAGCAGATGGAGAAGTACTCTGAACCCGTAGGATAAAGAAAATCTAAAGGAGGGTAGCTTACCTTAAGCTACCCTCCTTTAAAGAGCAAAATAGTGAGAAGAAAAATCATCGGATACCTTTTCCCCCTGCCCCTTCTTATACTAATCCTGGTGATTTTTCTTTATCCTCTCCTATCTACGGTGAGATACTCTCTCTACGATATCCCCTTTGGCGCAAAGGAAGGGCCCTTTGTAGGGCCTCAAAACTACAGGATCATTTTTGGCGAACCTGTATTCTGGCAGGGGTTCAAAAATAGTATTATCTGGGCTCTAGGAAACTTAGCTCTCCAGCTGACCATTCCCTTTGGGATAGCTATTGTTTTAAACCATCGACTTAAGGGTATCAACTTTGTCCGGGCCACAGTTTTAATACCCTGGATAGTTCCCGCAGTAGTAGTAGCTATATGTGCCAGATGGCTACTTTTGCCAACCATGGGTCCTGTTAACTATTACCTTATCAAAAGTGGTATCATTACTCATAGGCTCAATTTTCTGGGTTCACTTGGGCTAGCTATGCCAACTTTAATTGCTTTAAATTCCTGGAAATTTTTCCCCTTCGGAACTCTTTTGATTCTCGCTGCCCTGCAGACAATACCTGTTGAGCTTTATGAGGCAGCCAGGGTTGATGGAGCAAATCCCTGGCAATGCTTCACCCGGATAACCTTCCCCCTGGTTGGTAGAATGGTGTGGTTCATTGGCTTTCTTGTCTTTGTATGGAACTATAACATTTTCGACTTAATCTGGCTCACTACCAAGGGGGGACCGGGAAACACTACCCAGACCCTGCCTGTTCTTATTTACAGGAGGGCTTTTAAAACCTTTCGTCCGGGGGAAGCATCATCTATTGCTGTAATTATAGTGATATTTTTAGCCGCTCTGGGCCTAGTTTACTTTAAACTCCTCGCTCCAAAAAAAGAGGAGAGAGTTATTGTTTAAAAAGAGGTAGAATTTGAACATAAGAAGACCAGTTGAGCTTTCTATGGATTATCTTGTGGTTGCTATCGTGCTGGTGGGAGTTTTATCTCCCTTTGTTTATGCAGCATTCTCATCTTTTAAACCTTTAAAGGAGATAATGACTGTGAGACCCGCCTTCTTTCCCCATCAGCCCACTTTAAAAAATTACCAGACTCTTCTTTTAGCCAGAACCCCCATCAGGAATTTTCCCCTGTTTTTGTACAACAGTTTTAAAGTTTCCCTGGGCACAGCCCTGTTCACTTTAGCTCTGGCCTGTTTGGGAGGGTATGGTCTGGCTAGATACAGGTATCCGGGTAAAGAACTTCTGGCAAGGATGATGCTATTTATCTATGTTTTCCCTACCATTTTGCTCCTTATTCCTGTCTACAAAATGTTTTCCCATTTTAATCTGTTGGATACTCATTTTGCTCTCATAATTGTATATACTGCACTGGCGGCTCCATTCTGCACCTGGCTTCTTAATTCTTTCTTCCGGGGGATACCTGCTGAACTTGAGGAAGCAGCTATGGTTGATGGGGCTAAAGGGTTGACCATCTTTTTTCGGATCGTCTTTCCTCTGGCAGCTCCTGGTATCCTGACTGCAGGGGCGTATGCATTTATAACTGCCTGGGGGGAGTATATGTTTGCCCTGGTTCTTTTAATGACCAGTGCTCGAAGAACCGCCCCCTTAGGTCTGGCCACATTCACGGCGGAACAGTATATTGAATGGGGTCCTCTTCTAGCAGGCTCCTGGCTTATAATTTTGCCCATTGTGGTTTGTTTTCTTCCTCTGGCAAAGCACTTTATCAAAGGGTTTGTGGCTGGAGCGGTAAAAGGCTAAGAGCTAGCTAACTTAAATTTTGTTTAAGGAGGGTGAAAATGGTAAGATTAAGAAAAGTAGGTCTTATGGGTATGATGCTGTCTTCTTTTCTACTATTTATCTCCTTTTGGAGCTGTGAATCTGCTTTCGGTAAAACCTCACTCTCTCAGGGGGTAAAGGTAAATATTCTCAAAGATGTGTACATTCTTCCTGCTGCTGAATTGGCAACTACCAAGACCCACCCCGATGTCATTGAGATAGCCAATGAGTATCTGAAGGTTTCCGTGGTTCCTAATCGTGGACGCCTTATCTTTGACTATTTTTTTGAGCCCACCCACCACACTCAGATCTATAATAACACCAGACCATCTCCCACCATGACCCCAGCTGGATACATAGTAGAATTTGGAGGATATTACCTTTCCATTCCCTGGAATCCAAGAGCTCGTCAACCCTATGATCTAGAATATAAGATCGTTGAACAAACCCCGGCAAAAGCTAAAGTTTACCTATGGGGCAAAGATCCCCTCAGGCATATTCTTATGGAAGGCTGGCTAACTGTAAGACAACTCTCCTCTCTGGTAGAGATAAAAATTAAACTAACTAACAAGGGCAAAAGAAAGTGGAATATTAAATTAAGCGACTATGTGATTATTGCTCCCGGAGGAGGACTTACCCCGGACAGTATTTTTGTGATTCCTACTTCTAAGGTTAAGATTGGTAAGAGTGAGAATGAGTGGATGGGGAAGGAAGGAAGTGTGGTGAATTGGCCGCAGAGCTGGTCTGATTGGGGTAAATTCAAACAACCAGGTTCATTTTCGACAGGGGCAAAAGAGATGTCCGCGCCTTTTATAGGGATGATAAACTACAGTAGTAAGGATGCCTTCATTAAATTATGGGAACCAGCTAATTTCTTTGACGAGCTTAAAATATGGAGCTGGGGTGCAAGCTTCGAAGAGGTGAAAAACGGGACCCCTACTGCCACTCTTGAAAATAAAAAACGAACCTTCTCCCTATCTCCCAATGAATCAGTAGAATTCTTTACTTATTTTTATGCTCTGAGAGACATGGAAAATTTAACTATGGCTAGTATAGACTTTGCAGGGTGGATAAGTCCTGATAGGACTTCGTATAGGCTCGATAAGGATAGATTTCTGAATGTAAAATCTCAGGTAGGTACGAGCAAGAATCACGAAAACTTAAACTTGGTTATTTACCTATTAAATCAAAAGGAAGAATTGTTAAAAGAAGTACACCGTGAGCAAATCGATGTAATATCGCCAATGGGGCCTTATTCAGTGGCTTTTAGGATCCAGCTACCAGACTTGCCAAATACGGAAGGGAGGTATTTTCTTAAAGCGCAACTATCTGACGCTCAGGGTAATATTCTTTTTACGGCGAAATCAGCGTTATTTACAGTAAAGTAAACCCCGTTAGAGATTTTCTCTCTAACGGGGTAAATGTATGACCCCCCGGTGAATTTTTATTCAAATGACCCTAAAGCATTGCGGGGAGAATAATTATTCAGGAAAGGGGTCAGATCATGGAAAGAACATGGGAGAAAGATTAGACAAACCTAAAAAAGGAGCTAAAAATGCGTATTTTAGCAGTGGGGGCTCATCCCGATGATCTTGAATTTCTCTGTGCTGGAACTTTAGCTAAATTCAAAGAAAAGGGAGCCAAGATCTTTATGTCCTATCTCTGTGATGGGAGTATGGGCCATTTCAAGATCCCAGGTCCTGAACTAGCAAAAATTAGAAAAAAGGAGGCTGAGAACTCAGCCAAAATCTTAGGAGCCGAGATTCAGGGAGGAATGTTTCCCGATCTTGATATTCATCCGGATAAAGAATCAAGGAAAAAGGTGGTGGACCTCATTAGAGTTGCTCGACCAGACCTCGTCATTACTCACTCTCCCCATGATTATCTATGCGATCACACTGCAGCCTCGAAGCTAGTTGTTGATGCCACTTTCATCGCTACTTTACCTAACTATAAAACAGATCATAAGCCCCACAGTTTAATTCCCCCTATCTTCTTTATGGATACCCTCGCCGGGGTAGATTTCATCCCTACAGAATATGTTGATATAAGCGAGTTTATCAAGATTAAGGAGAAGATGCTCCTTTGTCACCAATCCCAGTACAATTGGCTTAAGGAACACGACGGAATTGATTATGTAGATTTCATGAGGAAGGTTGCCTCTTTTCGGGGACTACAATGCGCAGTTCCTTACGCCGAGGGCTTCCGAGCCTATTCAGTCTGGGGTAGGATCAAACCAAAAAGACTGCTTCCCTGAGCCTCTCTTGCTCTTCAAACTCATCTAAACTGCCGAGGTAGGCTCTGGGGAAATTACATTTCTGTGGAGTATATCTTTTAACTTTCTCTTGGGTACATGAAGCAGCCCTTTTTTATCTTTCCAGTATTTAACTGAATTTTCGAAAGGTTCGAGAACTGGACTTTCGTCGGGGTAGCCTAAGGCAATGACTAAGTCAATTATGTATTTTCTGGGAATATTAAGTCTTTTTCCCAATTCTTCTCTATCAACGGAACCAAAACAGCAGGAACCCACCTCCTCTTCAAGAGCCGTTAAGATGATGTTCTCTACCGCCATCCCCACATCATATTCAAATCCGTTCCTCTTCACGTCTTGATTGATCAACACGATGATGTAAGCGGTGGGCCTCTGTGAGGCAGGTGGTGAGCCGTCCGAAATATACCCGGCCCACTGTAGAGTACCGAAAACTTCATCCAATAGATCCTCCTTATCAACGATCAGGTACTCACAGGGCTGTAGATTGGCCGCTGATGGAGCAAGTCTGGCCGCATTGACACATTTCTCCAAAACTTCATAGGGAACTTTTTTCCTTTGGAAACGCCTAATTGTCCTGCGTTTGAGTATCATCTGGTATATGTTCATTTCAATCCTTTCAACTTAGCCTAAAAGATCCCAGGACCCTTCCACCTCATATTCTTCTTTGATCAAACGTTCCATCTCCAGGGCCACCTTCTTCTGAGCTGCCTCAATATCATCGGGATCTTGAGCAAGGGAACGCTCATAAGCCTGTCTGATAGAGGTTCCAATATTGATCTTGCTTATTCCATTTTGAATAGCCTTCATTACGTATGATTTTTGAATTCCCGATCCCCCATGAAGAACTAAGGGAACTCTGGTTACTTCCACCAATCTTTTAAGATGTTCTATATTAAGGCGGGTGAAAATTTTTTCTTTATCCTTAGCTGCTCCACTTATAGCTCCATGGACATTCCCTATGGCTACTGAAAGCCAGTCTACCTTGGTTTCTTTTACGAAACGCTCGGCTTCCTCGATCCTGGTAAATCCTTTTCCAGTGTCGAAAAGCTCCTCATAGGGAGGAAGAGGGCCTTCCTCATGACCCAGAACTGCTCCCAGTTCAGCCTCAACTGGTACATCTTTTTGGTGAGAAAGCTCCACTATTTTTCGGCTAGCAACAATGTTTTGCTCCAGAGGCAGTCTGGAGCCATCAATCATCACCGAATCATACTTTAGTTCCAGGGCAGCTCGTATTAAAGACTGCCAATCTACCCGCAGGTCATCCTCATCGATTACCGGGATATGATCCAGATGAAAACGGCTGAATCTTCTATCGGCCAGGGCATAATACTCCTCGGCAACTCTTTGAAAACTCTGGGCTCCGAATTTCTCTACATCTGGACGGGCAACTTCTACCAGCCCAAAGGTACGGGTGGCCTTCAAGGTATCCACTATGGGTCTGACCATAGGAACATAGGCAACATTGAAGGCAGGAATAAGAATTCTCTTTTGGTAGGCCTCTCTCATAATCTTAGCCACGGGGGTCTTTTCCGTAATCATTATGATCCACTCCCTTCAAGTTTCAGAAATAAAATCCAGCCTTAGTCTATCATAGGTGAGGGTAGACTGTCAAATGCCTTATTCGTATCTCAGGGCTTCGACAGGGTTGAGTTTGGAAGCCTTGTTGGCCGGATAGATGCCAAAGAAAAGACCCACCACCGTGGCAAATCCCAGGGCCAGAGCTATTGCCGGAAAAGAGACTACAGTAGTCCATCCCCCGATCGAGGCAGTTATTATTGATCCTATCCAGCCAGCAGCTATCCCAATGACTCCTCCTAACAGACAGAGAACCAAAGATTCCCAGAGGAACTGAAGGAGAATATCCGACCTCTTAGCCCCCACGGCCATCCGGGTACCGATCTCCCGAGTTCGTTCGGTAACTGAAACCAACATAGTATTCATGATGCCAATTCCTCCCACCAAAAGAGAGATTGCCGCAATACCCACCAGCATCACGGTGAAGGTCTGCATGACACTCCCCATAGTGGAAAGAAGCTCCTCCTGGCTGAAAATCCTGTATTTGGTGTCATCCTGAAATCTCCGGTAGAGGATGGCATCGATCTGTTCGGTGGCCTCACTGGCAGCTTCTTTACTCTTGGCCTGGATCGAGAAACTATTCACGTATTTGGTCTGGAGGAGTCTCTTCTGAGCGGTGGTAAGAGGAATAAAGGCCTGCTCATCAAAGTGAGAGAACATCACCTGTCCCTTGGACTCCATCACCCCAATCACCCGGAACTTGTATCGACTTGACGGGCCGTTTACCATAATACTCTGGCCCAAAGGATCCTCGTCCCCAAAGAGATCAGTAGCTACTTCCTGACCGAGGACAATGACGGTACGAAGACTCTTAAGGTCCCGATCATCGATGAACTTTCCCTCCTCGACCCAGAAATTCAAGACCTCCTGATACTCAGGAGTAACGCCATTGACCTGGATTTCTGCATTTTTGTCCCGATACTGAAGGAGAAGTCTTCTATTTACTACTGGTACTACCCGTTTGACCGCTGAGGCTCCCTTGAGAATCTTCTCTCCATCCGCCACGGTAAAAAGGTCGGTAAGTGTTCGAGCTCGCATTCCTCTAGCTCCTCCTCTTCTTCCGGGGCTGACATTGATGAGATTCGTTCCCAGAGCCTCAATTCTTTCCGAGATACTCTTCTGGGAACCCTGAGTTATGGAGATAATGATAACCACTGCCGCTATACCAATGATAATTCCGAGCATAGAGAGAAAGGACCGCCTCCGATTGGCATTTAACCCTTCTAAGGCACTGGTAAAGGTTTCAGTAAACTTCATTTTTGGCCTTTAAACTCCTCAAAGCATGAGAATTCCTGAAAGACAGAAGTCAGGTTTACCTTCGTCTTTCATCGTGCTCAATTAATCCGTCTCTTAAATAAACGGTTCTTTGTGCAAGTTCACTTACGTATCGTTCGTGAGTGACCACAATCAGAGTGTGTCTCTGTTGGTGAAGTTTTTGAAAAAGCTCCAAAATCCCTTCCCCGGTTTTGCTGTCAAGATTTCCAGTGGGCTCATCTGCCAGAATAAGAGAAGGATTAGTTACCAGGGCTCTGGCTATGGTAACTCTCTGTCTTTCGCCTCCCGAGAGCTCATTGGGCCGGTGATAAAGGCGGTGAGCCATTTCTACTCTCTCCAGAGCAACCCTCGCCCTTTCGGCTCTTTCCCTCCGATTTACCCCCGCATAAGTCAAGGGAAGTTCCACATTTCTAAGGGCTGTAGAGCGAGAAAGAAGATTAAACTGTTGAAAGACAAAACCGATTTTCTTATTGCGGATCTCCGCCAAGGCATTATCTTTTAACTTTCCCACTTCCAGATCGTCTAAGAAAAGTTTACCCGAGGTGGGCCTATCCAAACAACCCAGAATATGCATCAGAGTCGACTTACCCGATCCCGAAGGCCCGGTTATGGAGACGAATTCTCCCTCTTTAATCTCGAAACTTATTCCCTGCACTGCCGCTATTTCGATCTTCCCTACCCGATAGGTCTTATTAATGTCGATTGCCTGGATCATATTCTTTTTTTCCTCCGCTGAAAATCTCCCTCAACGTCTTCTCGGTCAGTGAAGGGGAAATCTCATTCCCGGTCGTCTTTCTTCGGCCTCACGCTGCTTCCTTCGCTCTTCAATTAGCTTCTCGAGGCCGGAAGAGAAGACCGTCTCTCCCTCCTCCAAACCCCTCTTGACCTCAACATTGGTTCCATCAGAGATCCCCAGATTCACCTTACGCTGAGTGGGACCACCTTCTTCAGATACCATCACGAAGTTGCCTCTCTCAGTTTCGCTGACCGCCTCTACCGGGAGAAAGAGGACACTTTTGGCTTCTCCCACAATGATATCGGCACTGGCAGTGAATCCTGGCTTTAGCTTGGGGTCTGTTTTTTCGAGTTCAATTTTGACTTCTACCACCACCAATCCCTCAGAAGTGGTGGTTTCTGGCGCAACATACACGAGATTCCCCAGAAAAACCTCCTCCGGATAGGCATCAATCGTCACCTCTGCCTTTTGTCCCAACTGGATTTGGGCAATATCGACTTCATCCGCGGTAACCTCGGCAAAAAGTCTTGAGGTATCAATCAGTCGCAAGATTGCTTTAGAACCGGAGACCGCTTCTCCTGCAACTATTTCCCCCTTCTCAACGTAGGTTTTGGAGACCATCCCCGAAAAAGGAGCCTTCAAAACCGTATCTTCTAAATCCTTTCTCTCAAGCTCGAGTTCAAGCTTTCTTTCCTTGAGCTGCCTTTCTTTTTCTTCAACCACATTCTTAGGAGAACCGAGTCTGGCTGACTCTAACTCCGATTCTGCTTCCTTGAGGGCGTTTTCTGCCCTCAGCAGGGATAATCTTTCCTCTTCGTCCTCTAATTTAGCCAGAGTCTGTCCTTCTTTTACATAATCTCCTTCCTCGACTACAATCTCCTTGATTCGGCCAGCTTTACTGAACTTCACTTCCTGACTCGCCTGGCAGGAAAGAGAACCAGTGGCGGAGACAATTCTGGCAATATCTCCTCGTTGCACCGTAACTAAAGACCCTTGCTGCTGAAGCTCCTCTTTTTTGGAAAATAAAAATCGGGAGCCAAGACCTATTCCTCCGACGGCTACGATCACGCCAATTATTATCCATAAAATCCATTTCTTCACTAAATTCTCCTTGACTGTTAAAGCTTCCTTCCTAGGCTTTTTAGAAATGTTGATCGGGCAGTTTCATAATCCAATATTGCATCTAAAAGGTCTATCTCGGCCTGTTTAAAGTTAGTCTCTTTTTCTCTAAGCTCATTCTCGGTGATACCACCACCGGAAAATCTTCTTTGGGCTATCTCCAGACCTTTTTCAGACCAATTCTGCGAGAGTCTGAGAAGCTCAATTCTTCTCGACCCTCTCTGAAGATCAAAAAAGGAGTTTCTTGCCTCGGCTCTGATATCCCTTCTAAGCTTTTCCAAATTAAGATAAATCCCTTTTAATCTAGTTTCCGCTGTTTCAACTTCCGCTTTACCTTCTCCTCCATCCAACAGAGGAATCTGGAAGATTAAGGAGGCCTCGTATTCCCCCTTTTCTAGTTCAGTGTAGCTGTAGCCTCCAGAAAGATTGAGCGAAGGTGATCTTTTGCTTTTTACCAGGGCTAAGTCAAGCTCACCTTCCTTCATAGTGAGCTCTTCTTGTTTTATCTCCAGGCGATTGACCAAAGCTTCCCTCACTGCCTCCTCAAGATTTAGCTCCAGCGGTTCTGGCTCATAGTTAGATTCTGCTATCCATTCAATCTGAGCCTCGGGATTTATCCCTAAAAGATCCTTAAACTCTCCTGAATACTGAAAGAGCTCATCCTGGCTCTGGAGAATTACCTCTTCGGCATCAGCGACCTTCATTTGACCCTCCAATAGATCCACATCACTGGCCAATTGGTTCTCCCATTTATCTTCAACTACCAAAAGATCTTCCCTGGCTTGCTTCAGGTAAAGTCTGTTTAATTCGATTTTCCTTTGTTGCTTCAGAATCTCATAGAAATTGACGGTTACTTCAAGCTTCAAGCGATTTTTCTCTTCCTCCAGAGTAAGTCTTTTTTGCCTTAAATCGAGGAGCGATTTCTCCAGCGCCAAGTAAGAAGAATCAACTCTGGGATGAGGTAGAATCTTCTGAGCAAGAATTAAGGACCAACTAGTATTGATTCTTTCATCCTCCCCCTGTTCCTGCTCTAAGGTGAGACTGTAGGTGGTTCCCCCTTTGGTCAGGAGACTGGCCGTCAAACCAGCCTGGGGCTCATAGTGAAGTGAGTCAAGCTTTCCCGCCCAGGTGGCCGGAGCAAGATCCAGGTTTAGTTTTGGCATGAAGGAGGCCTTGCTTTGAGCAACTTTGGATTCCGTCTCCTGAAGCTGGATTTCAGTAATTCTAATATCGAGATTATGATCAAGTGCCTGTTTGACACTCTCACTTAAAGTTAGCTTAATCGGTGGTTGGGCA
>Ga0307438_1000494_pt1 | contig 30320 bp, 25 predicted proteins | sample SalMarWE160110MG_FD_202144 | JGI IMG/M metagenome (GOLD analysis project Ga0307438, IMG submission 202144) | Salt marsh sediment microbial communities from the Plum Island Ecosystem LTER, Massachusetts, United States - WE1603-110 | ecosystem: Environmental > Aquatic > Marine > Intertidal zone >... | reverse complement strand
AGGTCATGAAATTGTAGGAACTGTAGAAAAGATTGGTTCTGAAGTTAAGAATCCGGAGTATAAAGTTGGAAGTAAGGTAATTATAGTTACTTCAATAGGTTGTCAAAAAAAAGAATGTAGAGCGTGCAGAGAGGGAAATTATAATATGTGCAAGAATAACCGCCCCATTGGCTATTATTATCCTGGCGGTTTTGCTGAATATATACTGATCCAGAAAGCTGCTGTTAAGCAAGGTGCCATCATACCTGTTCCGGAAAATTCCACTGTTTCAGACGAACACCTGGCAATGGTGGAACCACTTTCCTGCGTAATAAATGGTCAAAATTATCTGAACATTAAAGAAGGAGAATATGTTACTGTAGTAGGAGCAGGTCCCATTGGTTTGATGCATAGCCTCTTGGCAAAAACCAAAGGTGCAAAAGTTATATTAGCTGAATATTCTTCAGCAAGACTTACCACGGCTAAAGAATTTGGCTTTGACCATTATATTGCTACTAAAGATACTGATTTTGTTCAGGCAGTCTTAGACTTAACCCATAAAGAAGGAACAGATGTGGGAATAGTTGCTTGCTCGGTGAACAAAGTTGCAGAAGACCTTTTAAAGGCGATGGCCATGAAGGGTAGATTAAGCTTTTTTGCCGGGTTTCCCAAAGAAAATTCTATCCTAAAATTAGATGGAAACATCATTCATTATAAAGAGGTCTCAATTTACGGGGCATTTGCCTCTAATAGAGCACAATTCGAAGAAGCTCTAGAGTTAATTGTTAGGAGGAAAATCCTTATGGATCGCATAGTTACCCATGTCTTCCCCCTGGAAAAAATAGCCCAGGCGATGGAAAAAATGTTGGATAAAGAGGGAGATGCTTTAAAGGTAGTTATAAAACCTTGAATTTAAGTATAGCAGATACAAAAACTATCTTCTGTGGAGGTGTTGAAAATTAAAATGTCATGGTTGGACTTAGAGGAAAAAGTCGTAATTGTAACTGGTGCTGCCTCAGGAATTGGCAGAGAAATAGCTACTGTATTGGCTGAGAACGGTTCTAATGTCGCTGTAGCTGATATAAGCCAAAAAGGCCAGGATGTTATTAGTAAGCTCCCCGGAGGAGCTACAAGGCATCTATATATCCAGACTGATGTTACCAAAAGGGTCAGCGTTGAAGAAATGCTAAAAAAAACTACTGCTACTTATGAGAGAATAGATGTTTTAGTTAATAATGCAGGGATTAATATGCCAAGGTTGCTTGTTGATCCTGAAGGAAAATATGAACTGCGTGAAGAAGAATTTGACAAGATGGTTGCCATAAATCAAAAAGGTCCTTATCTATGCACCCAAGTTATGGCTAAGGAAATGATTAAAAGAGGAATTAAAGGAGTAATAATTAATATAACTTCTGAATGTGGTCTGGAAGGATCAGAGGGTCAAAGTTGCTATGCAGCCACAAAAGGAGCCTTATACACATTTACCAGATCATGGGCCAAGGAACTTGGAAAATACGATATAAGAGTAGTTGGGGTTGCTCCAGGTATAATAGAAAAAACAGGAATCAGAACTTTAGAGTATGAGGAGGCTCTTGCCTATACCAGAGGAATAACGATAAAACAGCTTAGAGAAAGCTACGAGAAGGTATCAGTTCCATTAGGAAGAGTTGGGAAACTAAGAGAAATTGCTAATTTAGTCTGTTTTTTAGCCTCTGATAAGGCAAGTTACATAGATGGAACAACATATAATATATCAGGAGGAAAAAGCAGAGGGTAGTTTTAAATTAGCTTTAAAAAGGGGGGGGATAATTCAAATGTATTACGACTGCTCCCCATCTCGCAAAGTGGTATCAAAAATGACTATCCGCTCCATACGTGGTTCCTTCGGTTTCCTATTGAATTTTCTTTAAGAAACTTTCTGGAACTAGAGCTACTTCTTTTCCTTCTATCTTATTTACCAAATCCATAAAATTTTTATCCCGAGATATGATATAATTCCCTATCTTTCTAAAAATTGCGAAATAAAGGGCATCAAAGGGATCTAAGTTAAAAACAGTCTGCAAGTTGTATCCAGAAATTATATCAGATTCACCGGGAATCGATATATTAAGGTTCTTTATTTGCTGGATTCTTCTTATAGTGTTAGATATATTTTCTTCGGTCCATTTTTTCTTCCTTCTCAAGACAAAAATTATTTCCATTAAGTTTATAAGAGTTGTAAAGCCGGAGAGCTCACCTTTCTCTATTCCTTTCAAGATATTGTAAGAGTCTCTCCAAAGTTCAAGCTTTGTCTTTGGATCTATTTCTTTGACTAGCCAGTTTATTATTACATCCGTATCCAGAAAGACTTTAGTATTTACCATATCCACTCTCCCTTAGTTTCTTTAAATATTCAGTGCTGGTCGTCTTCTCAGGGATCGCTCCTTCATATTTTCCTAGGAGGTCATCTACAGGACTTGTTCTCTTCATAATTTTTCCGGGAGTTATCTTGTAACCAAAGTTTTCAACAAACTCGATCAATTCTTTTAAAAGTACAGGCATCATCCTCACCTCCCTTGAATTACTTCCCTTTGTGCTCATAAATATACCTTACATTTCCTCTTCCGTCAACTGTGAGACTTCGGGACTTTTTCAGGAATTTAGAATTTTAATGAGAGAGTTTGTCCAAGGTGGAGAGGCTAAGCTAGGATAGGGTTAGAGGTATGGACAATTCGACATTTTCAAAACGTAATGTAAACAATGTCTTGTGATTATCTTTTTCACTTCTAGATGGAATAAACGAACAACATCTTTCTTTGTCAAAGATAAAGCATATCTTGTGAGGACTGAACCTCAAGGAGTTGCGCATAAAGTATTTCGAGCTGTAGGCCTTCGGGTTCCTCCTCAAGTGCAAGGGTTGTAACATTAGGCTTTTTGTCAAAGATCAAGAAGTGAAACCTAGTGGTACACCTCATTTTTAATCGCTGAAATCACGATGAATAAAGGATCTTAACTGTCAAAGTCGAGCTTGACAGAGATTAAGAATAGTATAGGATAGCCACTGGGGAGGTGAAAAGCTGTGAAATTACAGAAACTCAGGAGGCGTTCTAAAGATGCTCTTGAAAGTTTAAAGAAATTTGGACCGGGTTTTAAGGGCGGAGTAGCAGCTATAGAACCTGACGGTGAGGAATATTTTTTAGGTAAAACCGTGCTCGAGACATTCCATAAAGAAAGCAAGAAAAGAATACCCAAACGTGATGTTCTATTTTATTAGAATTGGTTATCCTGCTGTGGACTTTCATAAGGGAGGTTTAAAGAAACTATGAAGACCATCGTTTCAGGTTGGACCGAAGATTTTATTCAAAATTAATAGGTAATTCGACAAGAAAGCATTGAGGAGGAAATAAAATTCTAAAAGGATTTACACGTAATTTTCCACCTCTTAAGATATTAACTGAAGAGCAAGTTGAAACAGTCCATAGAGGAACGTTAGATGTTCTCCGGGAAACAGGGGTGAGGTTTGAGAATAAAAGAGCTTTAAAGATCTTTGAAAAAAATGGCTGTCAAGTAGATTGCAGTAATAATCGGGTGAGATTTCCGGAAGGGTTAGTCGAGGAATGCCTGCGCAAATGTCCTAGTAGCTTTCGTGCTAGAGCAAGGAATCCGAAAAATGATATGATATGGGGTGGGAATACTACCTATTTCCAGGCTTTAGCAGGAACACGGAGTGTTGATTTAAATACTTGGGAGCCTAAAACACCAACGAGGAAGGAGTATTATGATGCTGTGACGGTTCTTAATGCATTGGAAAACGTTCATTCTATTCCTTGGTATACGCCATGGTATGGATTTAAAAATGTTCCTCCTGCTATGGCGATGCCGGAGGGTCTTGCAGCAAGATTAAGAAACTCAAGTAAGTTTACATTCGCATCTCATTCAATGGGTTGCGAGGTATTTAATATACAAATGGCTCAAGCAGTCGGGACAGAATTGAGGATTCCGATGTCTGCTTCACCACCTTTAGCGTATTACAATGATGCAATCGAGGCCGGTTTTAGAACTATTGAAGCTGGATTTATTTTTTATATATCAACAGGTGATATATATGGGGGAACTTCACCTGTTACTATTACTGGATCGCTGATAAGCATCAATGCTGAGGCAATAGCTGGAATAGTGTTAGCGCAGCTAATAAAACCAGGAACTAGAGTAATAGTTTCTGATTTTTCATTTCCACAGGATATGAAATCAGGTTCTCCTGCATTTGGTGCTATAGGAATTTCATTGCACCAAGTAGCGTTTAATCAGATTCGGCGAAAATACGGAATTCCTACTGATAGTGGTAATTATCCCAATTCCAAGAAGATAGACTATCAAGCTGCTTATGAGAAGACGACTCTAGCGTTGATTGCTGCTTTATCTGGAACAAATACAATATGGATTCAGGGTGCTATGTATGGCGAACTTGTATTTCATCCTGTTCAAGCTATATTGGATGATGATATAGCTGGGATGATAGGTCGTTTTATAAAAGGAATTGAAGTAAATGATGAAACCCTGGCTATAGATTTAATAAATGAGGTTGGACCAATTCCTGGCCACTATTTAAATAAGGCTCACACCAGAAAATGGTGGAAGAAAGAACAATTTGTGCCAAAAGTAGCTGATAGATTGACTTATCCAGAATGGATGAAGATAGGCAAGAAAAGTTGTATTGATTATGCAAAGGAAAGAATGGATGAAATTTTAGCTACCCATAAGGTAGATCCTCCTTTAACTGAGAGCCAGGAGAAAGAAATAGAGAGGATATTAAAAGAAGCAAGAGAATACTATAAAAAGAAGGGATTAATAACAGATACAGAGTGGAAAGCTTATATACAAGATTTAGAATCATCTAATTATCCCTATGCTTAATGGGGAGCATTTTAAGTATAGAAGGGAAAAATGGGATTTTATAGTGTTGACTTTGAACCAGTAGGGAGGCGAGAAAAATGTAGAGATGATGAGTCACTTTTGGATTGTGCACATCGCTTAGGAGTAGGTATAGTTAGTTTATGTGGGGGACGTGGAAAATTTCACTGCTGCAAGATTCAAATTTTAAAAGGGCTTGTTTCAAAACCAACTAAAGGTGAACTTGATAGTTTCTCATCTGGAGAATTAAAGGATGGGTACCGTTTAGCTTGCCAAACTTACATAAAAAGTGATTGTAAGATTGGAGTTCCTCTTGAATCATTAACTACACCTCAACGTGTTCAAGTAGAGGGATTAGAAGTTAGTGTTAAAGTAGAGCCATCTATTAGCTCTTATCGTATACAGCTATCATCTCCATCTATGTCAGATTTGCAGGCCGATGATGAGCGTGTAATACAAGCATTAAATAATCAGTTTAAGCTTTCCTGCAAAAAAATTGACATCAATGTTCTTAAAAATATTTCACCTTTATTGCGCTCTTGTAATTGGAAAACTCAAGTTTCACTGCGAGATGATGAGATAATAGCTATTAATCCTTGGCAAAGTTCTCAATTAGGGCTGGCTGTGGATTTAGGTACTAGTAAGATAGCTGGTTATCTATTCGATTTAACCAGTGGGAAAACTCTAGCTTCTGAGGGCGTTATGAATCCTCAAATTAGTTATGGAGAGGATATTATTTCTCGTATTACTTACGCTGTGGAATCTCCAACTAAAGCAGCAAAACTGCAAGAAGTAGTGATAGAGGCTCTTAATCAATTAATAGCTAATCTGTGCAAAAAGGCTAACGTTAAATTAGAGGAAATTGTAGAAACAGTAATAGTAGGTAATACCGCTATGCATCATTTGTTAATAAATCTTCCCGTGCAGCAGTTATCAATTCCTCCATTTGTACCTGCAGTACAAAGAGCCCTAGATGTTAAAGCTTGTGATATAGGTTTGCACATCACTCCAGGAGCCTATGTGCATCTTTTACCTAATATTGCTGGTTTTGTAGGTGCTGATCATGTAGCTATGCTGTTGGCTACAGAAAAAGCATGGGAAGAGGAAAATTTAGTGATAGCCCTGGATATCGGTACTAACACAGAGATTTCTTTAATAGACAATGGAAAGATAACCAGTGTCTCCTGTGCTTCTGGTCCTGCATTTGAGGGAGCTCACATTAAGGACGGTATGCGAGCTACTAATGGGGCTATAGAACGAGTACAGATAGTAGATAGTCAGGTTGAATGTCACACTATTGGAAAAGTACCACCAGTTGGCCTTTGTGGCTCTGGTATCTTAGATGCTATAGCCCAGTTGCGTTTAGCTGGAGTAATAAGTGAAGATGGTAGGATAAATGATCATTCCCGGGTGCGTAACTATAACAATCAGCGGGAGTTTGTATTAATTAGTGAAGAAGAGCGAGATGGTTCCCCAGCAATTACAGTTACTCAAAAGGATGTGCGAGAGATACAACTCGCTAAGGGAGCTATACTTTCTGGTATTAATGTCCTTTTGCAGGAAAAGGGTCATTCTGAGAAAGAGATTGAAAAGGTAGTTATTGCTGGAGCTTTTGGCAGTTATATAAATGTAATGAGTGCTATAAGCATTGGGATGTTTCCATCTTTGCCTTTGGACCGTTTTCAGCAGATAGGAAATGCCGCTGGTATGGGAGCTAAACTTGCCTTGTTATCTAATAATAAACGAGTTGAGGCACAAGCCATAGCTCGCAAAGTTTCCTATATTGAGTTGTCAGCTGCTCCCAACTACGAGGATATTTTTGTTAAAGCAATGTATTTACAATAATCATGAGAGAGTAGATGAGTGGAAACTAAATTAAAAAGTACGACAAAAGAGGTAATTATTGGCGGCCGTAGGCCTACAGTTCTTATTGGTGAACGTATTAACCCTACAGGCAAGAAGAGATTAACCGACGCATTGAAGAATGGTAATTTGGACCTCGTGAGTAAAGAGGCTATATCTCAGATATATGCAGGAGCAGATATTCTTGATATTAATGTAGGTGCACTTGATGTAGATGAGGTAACTTTGCTACCCCAGGTTGTGCAAAAAATTATGGATACAGTAGACATTCCCTTGTGTATTGATAGTGCTAATCCTGTAGCTTTAGAGGAAGCTCTTAAGGTTTACCGAGGAAAACCTCTCGTTAACTCAGTTACTGGCGAGGATAATTCTTTAAAAAAAATTTTACCTCTAATTAAGAAATACAAAGCATCAGTTATTGGACTAACAATGGATGATAAAGGTATACCTAACGATGTAGAGCAAAGAGTAGCCATTGCTCATAGGATTGTAGAAAAAGCTGCGGTAATAGGTATTCCTCGTGAGGATATTATCATTGATTGTTTAACCTTAGCAATAGGAGCGGATGATAAAGCTGGCACAATTGTTATTGATTGTATCCGTAAAGTTAAAGATGAGTTGGGAGTGAATTTAACATTAGGGGCAAGCAATATTTCCTTTGGCTTACCCGATCGCAATTTACTTAACAATACTTTTATAACTATTGCTATTGCTATGGGAGTAACTTGTCTCATTGTAGATGTAGCTAAAGTACGGCCAGCTGTTTTAGCTACTGAGTTAATATTAGGTTATGACAAGTACGCGAGGCGTTACATTAAAGCCTATCAGCAACGTCAAGACGTGGATACAAGGATAAAGTTTTAGCTTATGCTGATGGTGAGAACAATCCAGACATTGAGCCGTTGGAGAAATCATACAAAAGGTATGTGGATCACGGTTATAAAATAATAAAGACTCATATCCAGCCATACTATGGGGACAATCCTGTTGAGAGAGTTATAAAACAGGTTAAAATGATAAGGGAAGCTGTAGGGAAAGACACGCTTCTTGCAGTTGACTTCTACAACAAATATACGCCAGAAATAGCAACCAAAGCTGCACTAGCAATAGAGAAATATCATCCGTTCTGGATCGAAGATCCAATCTACAGTGACAATTATATTGATGGTTTGTCAATAGTACGCTCCGCTGTTAGAGGGAGGATAAACATAACTGGCGGAGAGGAATTTAGGACATTGTATAATATCAAGAGACTGTTTGAAGCTGGAGCTGTGGATATATTGAATTTATATCCTTGGGGAATTGGAGGTATTACACCTTGGATGAAAGTTGCTGCATTAGCTGAGGCATATAGTGTTCGCGTCAATACATATGGAGGCGTGGCTCTTGAAGTACAAAGTCCTCTTATAGCGGCTACACCTAATGGGCTTGCGGTTGACACGTTACCTATATTCTGTCCAGTTTATGGAGGAGTAAGGTGGCCGGAGCTATACATCGAGCCGATCGAGCCAAAAGATGGCTATATTGAGATGTCGAGGAAGCCAGGTTTAGGAATAGAATTAAATGAGAAAGAAATAGAGAAATACAAAGTCGCAGAATACTGATAAAATGGACGGTATCTCCTATAATTGTACAGATTGGGTTAGAACAATCTGAGAATGGACAGTTGATTTTTGACTTTTCACCAATAGCTCCTCAATCTCATTTGGCGGACGATAGCCCAATGATGAGTGTAGTCTCTTTTTATTATGCACATCCTTGATAAAATGGAAAAATCTTCTTTTCGGCATCTTCTATGGTCCTATATTCCCAAAGATAGACCTCTTCATCCTTTAATGTCTTCATGAAACTCTCACACACAGCATTATCATAAGGATTTCCTTTTCTAGACACGCTGATTCGGAAACCATATTTTTTAGCTTATTGACATGCTCAGAGGAGGCATATTGAACGCCTCAATCAGAATGGTGAATGCAACCTAGATCCAGATTTTTATCTCCTATAGCCATACGCAAAGTTGAAAGAGTTAGCTTCGTATTTATACGTTTCGATAGGGTATATCCAATAATCTTTCGAGAGTAAAGATCCAAGGTGATGGCCAAATAGATAAATAAGAATGCTCACTATTAGTAGTCTTAATTCTTTGCCTTTTAATCCGGCAGAGTAAATTATTTTCTCGCATCATCCTGAGCATTCTTTTGTAATTAAATATCCATCTCTCTCGTTGTAGCTCCTTGGTTACTCCACGATACCCATATCGGGGGAAATCCGAGCAGATTTTCTTTATTTGATTACGTAGGCCCATCTTCTCCTTTAGCTGCTCTAAATATTTTATATTTTTTCCTTAGGTTTATAATAAAAGGCGAGGCAATTTATCATTAGTTCCTTTCCAAGGTGAGTTTTTCTTATGCAGCCTCTGGTTACCACTAAGAACTCAAATATATCTAGGACTGATCGTTTTCGTAAGAAAGCTCGGAAGCGGATGCGGGTGACGACATCGATAAGGGTCCACTGATAGGTAGCTGTGAGCTTTCGAGGTAGGCATAGACCTCTTTCGGAAGTGTCCTCTCGTCCAAAATCTCCTAATGCATTGCCTGAAGCTCCTGAAAGGGGAAAAGTGATTTTATATCATAGTTAGGGGGAAGGTGGAAACTTGGGCAAGACTCAATTTTGCATTTCTTTTTGCATGGATACCCTCCTTTTAGCATTTTTATTGGGTACCATTTACCATAATTATCATTATTTTACCACCAAGAATGCCCACATCAACTCCTGATCCTTCCGAATAGTTTCTTTCAACACTTCTCATTTATTTTCTTACCACATATTTTATCATAGAGCCAAGGATTTTTGACTTTTTCTTTCCCTGTGTTATAGTAAAAAGACCTTGGAAAAGGAGCCGTTTATGGAGCAGATAGTTATTTTTGATACTACTTTGCGAGATGGGGAGCAATCGCCCGGAGCAAGTTTTACAGTCAAAGAAAAGCTTCAGGTTGCCAGGCAGCTTGAAAAACTTGGCGTTGATGTGATCGAGGCCGGTTTTCCTGCTTCGTCTAGCGGGGATTTTGAAGCTGTAAAAAATATTGCTCAAGAGGTTCAGGGTCCCATCATTGCTGGTCTTGCCCGGGCAGTTCTTTCCGATGTCGAGGCTGCAGCCAAGGCTCTAGAAGGGATCAAAAAGAGTCGAATCCATGTTTTTGTCGGTACTTCACCCATTCACATGCGCCATCAACTACGAAAGTCACCCGAAGAAGTGTTTCAAATGGCCGTGAAGGCGGTAGAAGCAGCAAAAGGATATGCTTCTCAGGTAGAGTTCTCTCCCATGGATGCTACTCGAAGTAATAAGAATTTCTTATACCAGATTCTGGAAGCAGTTATTGAAAAGGGAGCCGGAGTAATAAACATCCCCGACACGGTGGGATATTCTACTCCTGAGGAGTTTGGATGTCTTATACGCGATATTATAGAAAAGGTATCTAACATAAAGGAGACTGTGGTCAGTGTCCATTGCCATGACGACCTGGGGATGGCCACGGCTAACTCTCTTTCAGCCATAAAATATGGAGCCAGGCAGATAGAGTGTTCCATAAATGGAATTGGAGAGAGAGCCGGTAATACTCCTTTAGAGGAAGTAGTGATGGCTTTGAAAACCAGGGAAGATTTCTTTCATCTTTTCACCGGTGTCCATACTGAGGAGATTTATCGGACTAGCCGCCTGGTATCTCGTCTAGCTGGAATTCCTGTCCAGCCGAATAAAGCCATTGTGGGTCAAAATGCCTTCCGTCACCAATCAGGAATTCACCAGGATGGTGTCCTAAAAGAAGCTACTACCTTTGAGATAATGACTCCTTCCTCCATCGGACTTGAGGAAGGAGAATTGGTTTTGGGCAAGCTTTCCGGGCGACACGCCTTTCGAGAAAGACTAAGAAAATTGGGATTTGAATTAAAGGATTCAGAACTAGAAACAGCTTTCAGAGCTTTTAAGAAACTGGCTGACAAGAAAAAGGAAGTCTTTGATGAGGATCTTGTCTTTATTGTGGAGGAAAAGACACTTCAGATTCCGGAGGTTTATTTCCTCGATTATATTCACACAGTTACCGGCAATAAGATCCTTCCTACCGCCACGTTGAGAATAAGGAAAAATGACAAAGTATTTCAGGAAGCAGCCTGCGGGGATGGACCCATCGATGCTGCCTACAAAGCCATAGATAGAATTACTGGACTAAAAATAACTTTAGCCGACTATTCACTTCGCGCCGTTACGGGAGGAAAAGATGCTCTGGGTGAGGTGATGGTGAAGGTTGAGCAGAAAGGAAATCTTGTTACCGGTAGAGGTGTAAGTACCGATATCATTGAAGCCAGTGCCAAGGCCTACATTAATGCCATCAATAGACTAATCTATCGAGGGGAAAGGCTGAATGAGAGAGAAGCTGGAAAGATTAAGGCTGGAAGCTAAGAGAAAAATAGACGAAGCTACCAATGAAAAAGAGCTTGAGGCCGTACGGGTTGAGTTTTTAGGAAGGCGCCAGGGTAAAATTACCCAAATTTTGAGGAACATAACTGATCTTTCTCCCCAGGATAGACCCCTGGTAGGAGAGTTAGTAAATCAGATAAAGCGGGCAGTTCAAGAGGATTTAAAAAGAAGAGAAAAGGAGATATCTCAAGAGGAGGAAGAGGAATGGGTTGATATAACTCTTCCAGGAAAAAAACCACTCCTGGGCAGACTTCATCCCATCACTCAGACCCTGGAGGAGATCAAAAGAATCTTTATTGGCTTGGGTTTTCAGGTAGTAAGAGGTCCGGAAGTGGAGACTGAGTATTACAACTTCGAGGCCTTAAATATGCCCCGCTATCATCCAGCCCGGGATGAGCAAGATTCTTTTTACCTCGACGATACCCATCTTCTCAGAACTCAGACCTCCCCGGTTCAAATCAGGGTAATGGAGAAAAAATCTCCTCCCATACGCATAATTGCTCCAGGCAGGTGCTACCGACGGGATGCAGTGGATGCCTCTCACTTTCCCATGTTTCATCAGGTAGAGGGATTGGCTGTTGATAAGAGCATAACCTTTTCTGACCTTAAGGGTTGTCTAACCTATTTTGTCCACCAGATGTTCGATAAAAAAACTCGTCTTCGCTTTCGTCCTAGCTTCTTCCCCTTTACTGAACCCAGTGCGGAAGTGGACATTAGCTGTATTATGTGCAAAGGCAGGGGCTGTCGGGTCTGTTCTGGAAAAGGATGGCTGGAAATCCTGGGAGCTGGGATGGTGGACCCGGAGGTTTTCAGGAAAGTTAATTACGATCCAGAAAAATATCAGGGCTTTGCCTTTGGGATGGGGGTAGAGCGCATCTGTATGTTAAAATACGGGATCGATGATATTCGACTTTTCTTTCAGAATGACCTACGATTCTTAAGTCAATTCTGAAAATCAGACCCCAGGTCACTGAAATCTGATGAGGGGATTTTTAGATGATTGAATTTGATTCCGGTGTGGGTAAGTCGGTGACTAAATCTGTGCCTAGTACAAAATCAGCGGGGGTGCGGATAAAAGTCTTAGGAATCGGGGGAGCCGGATGCAGCATACTTTCCCGACTGACCCGTGATTCCTTGCCAAAGATAGAGTTCGTTGCCCTAAATACCGATAGAAGTTCCCTGGAAAGATGTGGAGTAAAAAAGAAGCTGCAGTTGGGAGGTAGTGTAACCAGAGGATGGGGAACAGGCGGTGATCCCGAGATGGGTAGGCAGGTTGCTCTGGAAGAAAAGGAGAGAATTAAGGAAATTTTGCAGGAGACAGATCTTGTCTTTCTGGTTTCAGGTCTGGGCAAAGGTACCGGTACAGGGGCTTCTCCCATCATAGCTCAACTGGCAAAAGAGATGGGAAGCCTTACTATAGGATTTGTAGTTCTTCCTTTTTATTTCGAGGGAGAAAAAAGAGCGGCCATGGGAAAAAGAGGTCTTCAAGAACTGGAAAAAACTCTGGACGCCTTGATGGTTATTCCTAATGACGTTTTACTGAAAAATGCTCAAGCGCATCCCTCCTTAAAGAAAGGATTCAGTGCAATAGATGGAAACTTGGATCAGGTTATTCAAGCCCTGGGAAATCTACTTCTACATCCTGGTTTAATAAGTTTAGATTTCGCCGATATCAGGGCGCTTCTCCAGAACAAAGGTCGAATCCAGATAGCTATGGGTAAAGCATCTGGTAGGGAGGCAGCTCAGGAGGCAGCTAAGCAGTCGGTTTCTTTTCCCCTGTTAGGCAAGATTTCCTTGAAAAAGGCAAAAGCTGTACTCTTTAATATTAGAGGAGGAAAGGATCTAAGTTTATCCGAAGTGGAAGCCGCCACTCTTATTGTCAAGGAAAATAGCTCATCCCAGGCGGAATTTGTCTTTGGCGTGAGTATTGACGAGACCATTTCTGATGAGGTGGTGGTTGCTCTTATTGTCGCTGGAGGCAAGATCACTGAAGAGGATAAGAAACCACCGCCCAGCTCAAAACAGCTAGATCTGGGTATTCATGCGGGTGATGAACTGGATATTCCCACCTTTTTGAGAAAGAGAAAGAATTGAAAAGGTAGCCGGTATGTGGAATTCTTTAAAAAGAAACTTGGGCAAAATTATGGGAGGATTTGGGGGCCTTTTAATAGCTTTACTTTTGATTTTTGCCTGGCCTCTGGTGTTGATTATTTTTTTGGTGGTGATGGGGGTCTTTTTGGGTGGGATTTTTGATGTGGTTCGTCGAATAGGAAATTTCTTTGATCGGGTTTTCCCCAAGGAAAGATCCCAAAAAGATGAAGATAGAAGCGGTTAGGGTCACTTCTCCCCTCAGCGGAACCACAGCTCAAAGCTTGAGGGTGGGAGATGAAGTCCTAATTAGTGGAGTCATCTATACGGCAAGGGATGCCGCCCACACCAGATTAGTCAACCTCATAGAAAAAGAAAAGCCTCTTCCTTTTCCCCTGGAGGACCAGATTATTTATTATACTGCTCCCACTCCGGCTAGGGCGGGAAGACCCTTTGGGTCTTGTGGACCTACTACGAGTGCGCGAATGGACAGGTGTACTCCGCGTCTTTTGTCCAAGGGCCTACGAGGAATGATAGGCAAGGGACAGAGATCCGGAGCAGTAAGAGAAGCTCTAAGGAAATACAAAGCAGTTTATTTTCTTACTTTTGGAGGAGCGGGAGCCTATTTATCCAAGAGGGTAAAGCGGGCAGAAATTGTAGCCTTTTCCGACCTGGGGCCTGAAGCGGTCTGTAAGCTATGGGTTGAGGACTTTCCCGCCATTGTAGGTATAGACACTCAAGGTTGTGATTTATATGAAAATTTATGGATGAGAGAAAGCCATGCTGAGAAGGGATGGACGCTCAGTCAATGAGCTGCGAAAAATTACCATAGAAAGAAACTTTGTTAAATATGCCCAAGGCTCGACTCTTATAAGCTTTGGAGACACCAAAGTAGTTTGTACAGCCATGGTAGAGGAGGGCGTTCCTGCTTTTCTTCGGGGAGGAAATGAGGGCTGGCTCACAGCAGAATATGGTTTACTCCCCTACTCAACCCCTACGAGAAGCCCGAGAAAAATAGATCAGCGAAGAGGCAGGTCTTATGAGATCCAGAGATTGATCGGTAGGTCTCTCAGGGCAGTGGTTGATCTAGCCAGGCTGGGAGAACGCACTATCTGGATTGACTGCGATGTCCTTCAGGCAGATGGAGGAACAAGATGCGCTTCTATCACCGGAGCTTTTGTGGCCCTGGTAGACGCTGATAGATGGCTGATGGGAAAGAGGATAGTAGAGGATTCTATTATTAAAGAGTCTTTAGCGGCAGTCAGCGTTGGAATTAGCCGGGGAGAAAATCTTCTCGATTTATCTTTTCAAGAAGATTCTCAGGCCAGTGTGGATATGAATGTAGTAATGACAGGCAAAAAAGAATTAGTGGAGGTACAGGTAAGCGGGGAGGGAACTTCTTTTTCCCGAGCTATGCTAAGCGAGCTACTGGATCTGGCCGAGGCCGGGATTGCAAAGCTTATTCAAGTGGAGAAAGAGGCAATAGGAATAGATGAATGGAACTGGTGTTAGCCACCCGCAACGAGGATAAAATCCAAGAAATAAAGGAAGCTTTGCGAGATCCCTCCATAAGAATTTTAACCTTTAAAGACCTTCCCAAATTTCCTCTCCTGGTTGAGGATAAGGATACCCTCAATGGAAATGCAAAAGTCAAGGCCAGGGGGGTGGCAAAATTTACCCACAAAATTGCCCTGGCAGATGATACGGGACTAGAAGTAGAAGCTCTAGGGGGAGCTCCAGGCGTTCTTTCTTCTCGATTTGCCGGCGAGGGAGCTTCCTATGAGGATAATAATAAAAAACTTCTTTCCCTTTTGAAAAAAGTCCCTCTTCACGGACGCCGGGCAACCTTCAGATGTGTAATGGTGATCAGCGATGGAGCTGGAAGAGAAAAAGTAGTAGAGGGAACTTGCCAGGGAAGAATCGTTCGGCGCAGGAGAGGACGCGCTGGGTTTGGCTACGATCCATTATTTCAGCCTCAGGGTTACGACCGAACCTTCGCTGAGCTAAGCCTGAAAGAGAAAAACCGTATCAGTCACCGGGGTAAGGCTTTGGAGAAGGTAAAGAAGATTCTTGAACTATGGCCAAAAAGTAGGGTAATCGGGCTTACCGGTAATATTGGCTGTGGTAAGACCACCGTAGCCCATATGTTCGAGGATTTGAGGGTGGAGGTCATTGAGGCAGATGGGATAGGGCATCAGCTTCTTGAGAAAGAGAAAATTAAAAAAAGAGTAGTGAGCATTTTTACTGAGTCGATCCTGAATGCCCAGGGAAATATATTACGAAAAAAGCTAAGAAATCTGGTCTTTAAAGATAAAAAGAAACTGGAACTACTAAATTCAATCCTCCATCCTCTCATGGTTAAAGAAATAAAGAAGAAAATAGGGATGAGCCGATCAAATCTGGTCATTATAGATGCGGCGGTACTTTTAGAAGCAGGATGGGATTCTCTGGTAGATAAGATTCTTGTAGTTACCACACCCTACCATACTCAATTGAAAAGGATTAAAGACCAAAGCGATTTTAGTGCGGTAGAAATTAAGGGAATAATGAAAGCTCAGTTTCCTCAGAGCGAAAAAATAAAAAGATCTGACTTTGTCATTGAGAATGAGGGGAGTATTGACAGGACAAGACAGCAAGTGAGAAAGATATGGGAAAAGCTAAATGAAGGTAGACTCGGCTAAAATCTGTTCAATTTTTAGGGAAATGGCTGATTTTCTTTCTATCAAAGGAGAGAACCCTTTTCGAGTGAGGGCTTACGAGAAGACGGCCGAGACCTTAGAGCACCTGCCAGGTAATCTGGAGGAACTTCACCGTCAGGGCAGGCTGGCAGACATTCCAGGAATAGGTAAAGGAATGTTGGAGAAGATCGATACAATCCTTAATACCGGCAGGCTTCCAGCTCATGAGAAATTAAAGGCCGAAATTCCCGAGGGTGCAAGAGAACTCCTTTTCATTCCTGAGATAGGTCCAAAGACAGTAAAGCTGCTTCACGAGACAGCAAAGGTCAAGAATATCTCTGATCTGGAGCACTTTGTCCGATCCGGTAAGCTACGAGACCTACCAGGTATGGGAGCGAAAACTGAGGAGAATATCTTACGAGGAATAAGGCTTTATCGAACTAGCAGGACTCGCATCCTACTGGGGAAAGCTCTACCCATAGTGGAAGAGATAGTTGCTGAATTGAAAAATAAGGCTTCCGCCTGGACAGAAAGAATATCTCCTGCAGGGAGTCTGAGGAGGGGAAAAGAAACCATTGGGGATATAGATATACTGGTCTCATCTGCTAATTCCCACCCCATCATGGATGCCTTTGTTCAGCTTTCCCCGGTTGAGGAAGTTCTGGCCAAGGGGGAGACCAAGTCAAGTATCCTGACCCGCCAGGGCCTTCAGATAGACCTCAGGGTGGTTTTACCGGATTCTTTTGGAGCTGCTCTTCAGTACTTCACTGGTTCCAAACCCCATAACATAAACTTAAGGGAAAGGGCCATAAAAAGAGGCTTAAAGATTAATGAATATGGCGTTTTTACTCAAAGCGGGAAAAAACTGGGAGGAAAAGAAGAGGAGGAGGTCTATAACCTATTAGACCTTCCTCTCATTCCACCTGAGTTGAGGGAAGATAGAGGAGAGGTTGAGGCAGCCGAAGCGGGAAAACTACCCAAATTGTTAGAAAACCACGAGATAAAGGGTGATCTACATATTCACAGTCAGGCAAGTGATGGCAATGCTTCCATTAAAGAACTGATTGAAAAGGCAAAAGAGAAAGGCTATGAGTATATAGCCATAACTGACCATTCCATCTCTTTAAGAATAGCAGGGGGTCTGAGTGAAAAGATGCTTCTGGCTCAGATCAAGGAAATAAGAGATATAAACTCTCATCTTACCAACTTTCAGTTATTGGCAGGTAGTGAGGTAGACATTAAAAAAGACGGGAATCTTGACTACCCTGATGAGATTCTAAAACACCTGGATATAGTAGTGGCTGCCGTGCATACTGGTTTTAAACAGGATAAAAAAACCATTACCGATCGGGTGGTTAAGGCCTTGCAGAATCCATTTGTCCGTATCTTTGCTCATCCTACCGGTCGGCTTTTGGGCGAAAGGGAACCTTACGCTGTTGATTTAGATAAAGTCTTAGAAGTAGCCAAAGATAGAGGCATCTGGCTGGAGATCAATGCCCAACCAGAGAGGTTGGACCTCACTGATGTCTGGGTGATGGAGGCAAAAAAAAGGGGCGTGAAACTGGTCATAAACACCGATGCCCATAATTTACGGGGATTGGATTTGATGACCTTCGGAGTAGTTACTGCCCGACGTGGATGGCTGGAAAGCTCTAATGTCATAAATACTCTCCCTCTAGAAGATCTTTTAAAAAATCTTCGCTAATACCAGGAATATCTCGGAACTCTTCCCCTCCGTCGCTGCATTAGTATAGCGGGTAGCGTAGAGCGTATAGAGTAAATCTGAAAGTGGTAGTCGCTTAGGATTTTACTATCCGCTAAACGCTATACGCTCTCTTTGGGGAAAGTCCCTCGATACGCGTATAAACCTTCTGAAGACTGGTATAATATAGGTAGTGAAAAAGCTGGTAGGGCGGTGCCGAATGAAGTGAGGCTTATCCAAGATGAACGAGAGGCTGTTTAGGATAGGTTGCGCTGGTTTAATTTTATCCTTTCTGTTTATGAGGCAAGTTATGGGCGAAGATTTAATAAAGAAAAACCTGCCTAAATCCATGTGGGGAAATCATGGTTCCATCCTGGTCATTTCGCATAGAGGCGCTTCAGGAAGGTATCCCGAGAATACTATGGCCGCTTTCCGGATGGCAGCCGAGATAAAAGCCGATATGATAGAATTGGATGTACGTCGAAGTAAGGATGGACATCTGGTAGTGATCCACGATGTCAAGCTCGGTAGGACAACCAATGGGGAAGGACGAGTGCGGGAAAAAACCCTGGCTGAATTGAAGGCTCTCTCGGCCGGCGCTTGGTGGGGTGAAAAATATGCTGGGGAAAGGATTCCTACCCTGGACGAGGTTCTGGCTTGGGCGCAAGACAAACCCCCTATTGTTATCGATGTAAAGACACTGGGAATCGAAGAAGAACTGGTAAAATTGGTGGAAAAATATCAGATGGTGAATCAGGTAGTAATTAGATCCTGGGGAAAAAGGGTTTTGCAAAAATTGAAATCGCTCAATCGAGCTCTAATAACTTTAAGCCTGAGCAACAACACTAACGGCTTGGAGGACATTCTAGGAGTTCGCTATGGTGAGATTACTTCTGAGCTGGTGGCCGAAGCTCATCGCAAAGGTAAACTTGTCTGGGTCTGGACGGTCGATGATAAGCCAGCCATGCGCAGGTACATTAATATGGGAGTAGACGGGATCATTAGCAATTATCCTGCCAAAGTGATAGAGGTTTTAGAGAAGCACTCTAGTGCTGAGGAGCCAAATCACTAAAAGAAATTGATTATGCACAAGACTGTTAAAGCTACTCCGAGTGAGTGGCCGAGACTTCTCTTTCACATTGGCTCCTAGAGTAGATAACCTCACTATTCCCATTCTTGGCGGTCTTTTGCTCGCCATGGGAGTGTGCCTTATTCTTCGTGTCCTTTTCCCTTTCACTCATTTTTCTCTTTTCTAATTTTCTGATAGACTGTGCCCTGACAATCAGCTATTAACTTACCAGAAGTGTTTCTTACCTCTATCTTATAGACACTTATCCTCTTCCCAAAATTTAGTTGATTGGCCTCAGCTACAAGCTTATCTCCTACCCGGGCAGCAGAGATATAACTTATGTTCATTTGCAGGCCCAACGCTAAGATTCCCATCGAATTTGAAGCAGCAGCAAAAGCCTGATCAGCTAAGGAAAAAATCACACCTCCGTGCACATAACCAGAAAAATTCTTGAATTTATCTTTTATCTTAAGACTTGCCCTGGCATATCCTTTCCTAACCTGGTCAATTTCTATCCCCAGGAGCTGAGCAAAAGGATCCCGGCGAACCCTTTCCTTAAATTCACCCAGAGGTAGAGTCTCTTCTTTGTTCAAATTATTCTCCCTTATCTATAAAGTGCTATTACAATAATCCAACAGGCTGCAGCAGCTATAGAACCCAGAGAGTAGTACCATTTGCTTTTTATGGAAGAAATTTCAATCTGTTTTACCAGGACTACAGTAGGAAAAACTACTCCTCCTATCAACCCGGCAATGACACCCTTGGATAATATAGTAGGAATGAAAAGAGCCAGATTGCCGAACTGTAGGTTAGCCGCCGAAAAGAATAGAGGAGTGACAATCTGACTCATAACATAGGCAAGAGTATAACAAGCATAAGCGGTAATTATACCCGCACTTACCATAATACTCATACTTTCTGCCTTTTCTACATCCGAAGAGAAAGCAAACCACACCAACTCAAAAATAGCTCCCTCGACGGCAATGGCTATAACTGAGCAAACTACGGATCCTCCTAATGGATTGACAGCCCTCAGGGATGCTGCTACCAGACCCATTCCCAACTGCATACCTTTTTGATTATAGACAAGCCTCGTAGCTGCCATCAGCCCTAAAGCTACGATTCCGGTCAGCACCGCCCCCGAGACATAGCCTCCAAGAACACACTCCGATAGACCCCATATGGAACCAAAAACTATGACTCCAAGCAATATCTTTGTTTTACTCATTTTTGCTCACCTCAATTCTTGCTATATTTTTTATCCAATACTGTTTGGGTAAATCAGAGAGGATGGCTCGTTTTTCCCTGGTGAATATTCCCCCCTGCATACTCTCCCACTCTACTATTTTTTGATATCCATCTTCTGCTATTATCGTATATTTCCGTTCTTCCGGATTTTCTATTCCTGCTTTGTTAATAACTTCTGCCAGAGCCACCCCTTGATGTTCTCCTACTGTTATTAGCTCTAAAGTGCCAAAAAGCTGATCAAGAGAAAACTCCATTTCTCCAACCACCAGGCCTTCGGTTTTCTCAGAGCCCTTAAATAAAGTTACGTAGAGAGTAGACCCGATACCAACCACTAGCAAAATAACAGCCAAGAGAATGAGAAATTTTTTCTTTTCCCTCACCTTCCTTTTGCTCTGGTTCATCGCTCACCTTCTTTCAGACAATCTTGTCTTAACTTCTAAGTTCTTAGTTCTTCTTTGCAGTATCAGGATTTTCAAATTACAAAACTGTTAAAAAAAGCCGATCCCTCGTGTCGGTAAAAGATCGACTCATAAGTTCTTCTCCTTTCCAAACACGGGAGGCATAGCAGTTTCCCGCCATGCCCTATCGGCCAGGTCCCCTGGGAGTGCCTTTAGGGACTTTGACTCGGAGAAATCTTCTCCTAAAAATTGACAAAATCTGTAAAAGAACTTGTAAATAAGATTACCTTAGATTTAAATATCTGTCAAGCGAACGTGGTAAGTCCCTTAGACCCGGGGGAAGGACAGTCGATAGATCCTTTTTAATTTTCCCCTCTTTGAGGGAAGTTTTTGCCGGAAGCTTTATCCTACTTATAGCCTAACAAAAACTTTTCTCACTGACTTACCCTTTGTACCTTTACTGCGCACACTTTATATTCAGGGATTTTGGCAATAGGGTCCAGGGCGTCGATAGTTAAAAGATTAGCGGCTGCTTCTTTGAAGTGAAAAGTCATAAAAACTGTGCCAGGGGAGGATTTTTCGGTAATCTCTGCCTTTGCTACTACTTTGCCTCGTCGCGAGCTCACCTCCACCAGCTCATCGGGGGTAAGACCAATCTTCTTTGCATCCTGAGGATGGATCTCTACCAGTCCCTCAGGGTATATTTCCTTCAGTCCCCTTACTCTCCGGGTCATTGTCCCTGTTTGCCAATGGAAAAGGACTCTTCCGGTAGATAAAATAAACGGATATTCCTCATCCGGTAGTTCTATAGGCTCCCTGTAAGGAGTAGAATGGAATTTACCTAATCCTCGGGAAAATTTATCCTTGTGCAAAAACCTCGTCCCCGGGTGCTTTTCATCTGGACAGGGCCATTGTAAACCTTTTTCATTTAATCTCTCATATTTAATGCCACCATATATAGGCGTAAGGGAGGCTATCTCGCGCATCACTTCTGCCGGACAGTTGTACTTCATCTTATATCCAAATTTGGCTGCTAGCTCAAGGATTATCTGCCAGTCTGCCTTTGCTTCACCGGGGGGATCCAAAGCCTTATTGAGCTTCTGCACCCTTCTTTCTGTGTTGGTGAAAGTCCCATCTTTTTCAGCAAAACAGGCGGCCGGTAAAACAACATCAGCATACTTTGTCGTCTCGGTGGGAAAAATATCCTGAACAACTAAAAAATCGAGCTTCTTCAGAGCTTCCCGACTGCGATTAGCATTAGGATCAGAGAGAGTAGGGTTCTCCCCCATTATGTACATAGCCTTAATCTTTCCTTCTTCAATAGCGTGAACCATCTCTACTACAGTAAGACCGTTTTTGTCAGGCAAATCAACACCCCAGGCTTTCTCAAACTTCTCCCGTATCTCTTTGTCTTCTACTGGCTGGTAGCCAGAGAAAACATTGGGCAAAGCCCCTAAATCGCAGGCTCCCTGGACATTATTCTGTCCCCGCAGAGGATTGACTCCCGAGCTTTCTTTGCCCACATTACCGGTGAGCATAGCCAGATTAGCCAGAGCAAGAACATTGTCAGTCCCGGTGGTATGCTGGGTGATACCCATAGCATAGACTATAGAGGCGCTCTCTGCGCCGGCGTATTTACGGGCGGCAGAAATTATCTCATTAGCAGGAACACCAGTTATACTCTCCACATAATCCGGGGTGTATTGCTCCACCACTGTCTTAAGTTCTTCAAAACCTTGGGTGCGTTTTTCTATAAATTTCTTATCATAGAGCCCCTCAGAAACAATAACATTCATCATTCCGTTGAATAAAGCAACATCTGTGCCCGGTCTATGACGAAGCCAAAGCCAAGCAAACTCTGTCATTTCTATCTTTCGTGGATCGGCCACAATCAGTTTGGCAGCATTTTTTCTCACGGCCGCCTTAATCTGAAGAGCAATTATAGGATGGGTCTCTGAGGTATTGGACCCGGTGACCAGGATACAATGAGCATACCTGAGTTCTTCTATGGAATTAGTCATTGCTCCACTGCCAAAAGCTCTAGCTAATCCAGCTACAGTTGAGGCATGACATAATCTGGCACAATGGTCTACATTATTGGTGCCTATGACCGCTCGCATAAATTTCTGAAAGAGGTAATTTTCCTCATTGGTGCATTTAGCCGAAGATAGTCCGGCAATGCTGTCCGCTCCATACCTCTCCTTAATCTCTTTAAATTTATCAGTCACTAGATCCAAAGCCTCATCCCAGGAAGCGCTCTTGAACTCACCATCTTTCTTTATCAAGGGAGTAGTCAGCCTATCTGGTGAGTGAATAAACTGAAAACCAAATTTTCCTTTTGAGCAAAGCCATCCATCATTGACTGTACTTCCCGGTTTAGAAGTGACCTTGACAACTTCCCCTTCTTTAATATTCAGCACGATCCTGCAGCCACATCCGCAGTAAGGACAAATGGTGGATACTTTCCTTAGTTCCCATTCTCGACCTTTAGACTTTCTCCCCTTTTCCGTAAGCGCTCCCACAGGACAAACCGCTATGCACTGACCACAAAAAACGCAGGGGGTCTCGGTTAAGGGTTTATCAAAACCAGTGGAAATTTTGGTCTTGAATCCCCTCTGGGTATAATCTAAAACAGAACACATCTGCACCTCGTCACACACACTTACACATCTACCACAAAGAATACATTTATCATTATCTCTTTCGATGAAAGGATTGCTGGCATCAATTCCGCGATGGCTTTTCTCTCCCTTAAATCGAGAGGAAGAGACTCCTAACTCATAGGCATATTTTTCCAGTTCACAGTCACCGCTTTTCTCACAGGTCAGGCAATCAAGAGGATGATTGGAGAGAATAAGCTCCAGAATTAACTTTCTTGTAGTTTGAACTCTTTCTGTATCGGTCTTAACTACCAGGCCCTCTGATGCTGGATAAGAGCAAGCAGTGACTAAATTTTCCAAACCTTCCACTTCTACTACACACAAACGACAGGCACTGGGAGCGGTAAGCCTTGGATCATAGCAAAGATGGGGAATTTCAATCCCTATCATTTGGGCTGCCTGCAGGATAGTCGTTCCTTCCTCCACAGCCAATTTCTTACCATCTATAGTTAAGGAAATTTTATCCATTATATCTACCTTCCCTGTTGTTCCAGGTGGCACTTTAGACATCTTTTTGCCTCTTCAATAGCCATATCACGGCTAAAACTCTGCTCTATTTCCTGGAAACTCTTAATTCTTTCTTTCAAAGGCAGGACCGGCATAGGTAGACGAGGTTTTTCTACAGGTTCTGGGATCGGTTCTCCTTCAATCTCTGAAAGCGGTTTTTTCTGTAGTACAGGAGCTCTCTGAAGGGGTTCACCTCTCAAATATCGGTTTATGGATACAGCCGCTCTCCTACCTGCGGCTATGGCCTCCACCACTGTAGCTGGACCAGTTATCACATCTCCTCCGGCAAATATTCCTGACTGTTTTGTAGCCAGGGTATGAGGATCAACAGAAAGACCGCCCCCATTATTGGTGATTAAAGAAGAAGGAAGAAATGATAAATCAGCGGACTGACCCACAGCCGATATTATGGAATCTGCCTCTATCATAAACTCGGAGCCAGGGATAGGAAGAGAACGTCTTCGGCCGCTCCTATCATATTCCCCCAATCTCATCCGAATGCACTCTAAACCACATACCTGGCCATCCTTATTTAGAATTCTCACCGGAGCAGCTAAATAGTTAATCTCTATCCCTTCTTTCTCCGTTGCCTCTACCTCGGAGTCTATAGCCGGCATCTCTTGTCTAGTTCGGCGATAAATGATGATCACTTCTTTAACGCCCATACGCAAGGCAGACCTGGCCGCATCTACAGCCGCATTACCCCCTCCGATAACTACCGTTTTCTCACCCAAATCGAGCCTCTTCCCCAAATTTACCCCTCTCAAAAATTCCAAACCAGAAAATACACCCTTTAGATCCTCACCAGGAATATCTAACTTTCGGCTCTTATGAGAGCCAGTAGCGACAAATACTGCCCTGTAACCTAAAGAGAAGATGCGTTCAAATGGTAAATTCTGTCCGATGCAAACATTGGTCTTGATCTCAACTCCTAGATTCTTTACCGCGGTAAGAATCTCTTCCTCAAGTATCTTCTTGGGCAGTCGATAGTCAGGAATGCCCACTCTGAGCATTCCTCCGGCCCAGGGTAAAACTTCGAAAACAGTGACCCCGTATCCCCAGCGAGCTAGGTAATGGGCGGCGGTAAGTCCAGCTGGACCAGAGCCAATAATAGCCACCTTCTCCTCTCTTCTCGCTGGTGGAGGGGATATTCTTCTTTTCTCCTTTGGAACCCAATCGCTGACAAATCTTTTTAAGGCATTTATGGCTACTGGCTCGTCTATCTCGCCCCTCCGGCATTTTGCCTCACAGGGGTGATGGCAAACTCGCCCACAAATAGCCGGAAAAGGATTTTTCTCTTCGATCAAAGCTAATGCTTCTCGGAACCTCTCCTGGGTAATTAGTTCAATGTATCCGGGAATATCTATACCTAAAGGACAGGCATGTTGACAGGGAGAGATAAATAAAGCTTCACAGCTACAGGCTGGACAGTGTTTTTCTTCTATATGGCTCCGGTATTCGGATAGAAAATAGCGAAGAGTTGAAAGGACGGGGTTGGGAGCAGTTTGACCCAAACCACATAGAGAAGCATCCTTAACCATTTTCGCCAATTCTTCGAGTCGTTCAATATCCTCGGCCTTTCCTTCTCCCTGGGTTATTCGTGTCAATATCTCCAGCATCCGTTTAGTTCCTATGCGACAGGGTACACACTTACCACAGGATTCGTCCTGGACAAATTCTAAAAAGAACCTGGCTATATCCACCATACAGGTGTTGTCGTCCATAACCACCATTCCACCTGAACCCATTATAGCTCCGGCTCCCTTCAGAGAGTCATAGTCAATAGGTAAATCTAAATATCTTTCCGGTATACAACCTCCAGAGGGACCACCTATCTGGACAGCTTTGAATTTTCTTCCCTTAGCAACCCCACCTCCAATATCAAAAACGACCTCTCTTAAGGTTGTCCCCATAGGCACCTCTACCAAACCGGTATTGTTTATTTTGCCAGCGAGAGCGAATATTTTTGTTCCTCTGCTTTTCTCTGTGCCTATCTTTACATATTCATCTACCCCTTCAAGAAAGATATAAGGAAGATTAGCCAGTGTTTCTACATTATTAATACAGGTGGGTTTACCCCATAAGCCGGACTGAGCAGGAAAGGGAGGTCGAGGCCGAGGCATGCCTCTCCTACCCTCTATGGAAGCGATAAGAGCCGTCTCCTCACCACAGACAAAGGCACCTGCCCCTTGTTTGATTCTTATATCAAAGCTAAAACCGCTGCCCAAAATGTCCTCACCCAAAAATCCCAGCTCTTTTGCTTGCCTAATAGCGATCTTTAAATGTTCTACGGCTATGGGGTATTCCGCTCGTACATAGATATAACCCTGCTTCGCCCCAATAGCATAGCCACCAATGATCATCCCCTCGAGAACGCTGTGAGGATCTCCTTCCAATAGAGCCCGATCCATAAAAGCACCAGGATCACCTTCGTCAGCATTGCAGATAAAGTACTTAGGACTGCCTTTAGCAGCTCTGGCAAAACTCCATTTTAGACCAGTAGGAAATCCTGCCCCTCCTCGTCCTCTTAAGCCAGATTTTTTCATGATTTCGATTATGCCTGCTGGATCACCCAGGCCAAGTACCTTGCCTAAAGCTGCATAACCATCCCGAGCAATATAGTGGGAAATATTGGTAGGATCAACCCTGCCGCAGTTGCGAAGAATATTCCTTGTCTGCTTTCTATAAAAGGGAACATCGCGGGAATGAACTATTTTTTTGCCGGTGGTGGGATCCTCATAGAGAAGACGTTCGAGTATCTTTCCTTTTTTTAAAGTCTCGGAGACGATCTCAGGAACATCCTGAGGAGATACCTGTTGATAAAATATATCCCTGGGATCAATAGTCATAACTGGAGCCCGGGCACAAAAACCATGACAGCCAGTAGAAATAATCTCTACTCTATCCCCCAGGCCTCTCGTATTAATTTCATCTTCTAAGGAGGTCTTAATCTCCTTTGCTCCATAGGCTCGACATCCGGTCATACAAATTCGTACTCTAATCTTTTCAGGATCCTCTTGCGTCAAAATCAATGTTCGATAAGACTCTAGTTCTTGAGTGCTAGACAGTTTCTTCATCGAGTTCCCTTCCGTCTAATACTGTCCCAATATACTACTTACTCTCTCCGGAGTAAGTTTACCGAAGTAGTCGCGGTTAATCATCATCACCGGAGCCAAAAAACAGGTTCCCAGACATCTAACTATTTCCAGAGTAAATTTCAAATCAGAGGAAGTCTGGCCAGCTTTGATTCCTAATACTCTTTCCAGCTTCGAGAGTACCCGCTTTCCTCCTTTCACATGGCAGGCTGTCCCCTGACAGATCTTGATGGTATTTCTTCCTCGAGGAACTAAAGAAAACTGAGCATAAAAGGTAACTATGCCGTAGATTTTACTCAAAGGAACCTTTGAGTGCTCGCTTATATAAGTCAGTATCTCTTCAGGTAGATAACCATGAATCTTTTGCACCTCCTGCAGGATAGGGATTAACGAACCGGCCTCGTTTTCATATTTTTCTAGAATTTTATCGACTTCAACCTTGTTTAGCTTAACTTCAGCCTTACCCCACTCATTAGACATTCTAGTCTCCACCTCGAAAGATTAAATAATTCCCTCACCAAAGACCCTTGCACCTATCCAGAAAGGGCTTTTTTCAGGATCTCTCCTGTATAGGAACGCCGATTTCGGCTAATCTCTTCTGGGCAGCCACAAGCAACCAGCTCCCCTCCCTCATCTCCTCCTTCGGGACCCAGGTCGATAATATAATCGGCCACTTTAATTACATCAGGATTGTGCTCGATGACAAGAACAGTATTTCCCTTATCCACCAGCCGATTAAGTACATCAAGAAGTTTTTCTATGTCGGCAAAATGCAGCCCCGTGGTAGGCTCATCCAGTATGTAGAGCGTTTTTCCTGTTCCTATCTTGCTTAGCTCTTTAGAAAGCTTTACCCTCTGGGCTTCGCCTCCGGAAAGAGTGGTTGCCGGCTGTCCCAGACGGACATATCCTAATCCCACATCGTGTAAGGTCTTGAGTTTTCGCTTTATCTGGGGGATATTGCGGAAGAAACTAAGAGCCTCCTCTACCGTTAGCTCCAGGACATCGGCAATATTTTTCCCCTTGTACTTTATCTGAAGGGTCTCTTTGCTATAACGCTTTCCTTTGCAGACATCACAGGGGACATAAACATCAGGTAGAAATTGCATCTCAATCTTGATCATCCCTTCTCCTTTACATTGCTGGCATCTACCCCGTCTCACGTTAAAGCTAAATCTACCCTGATTGTAGCCTCTCATTCTGGCCTCTTCTACCCGAGAGAGAAGCTGCCGGATAGGGGTAAAAAGGCCGGTGTAGGTAGCTGGATTAGATCGGGGAGTCCTCCCAATAGGGGATTGATCAATCACTACCACCTTATCAATGTATTGAAGACCCTCTATTTTTTCGTGTTTGCCCGGCCTTATCCGACTATTGTAAAAATGTCGGGCCAGGGCTCGGTATAATATCTCCTCCACCAGGGTGCTTTTTCCTGAGCCTGAGACACCGGTAACGCAGACAAATGTTCCCAGAGGAATCTTGACATCTATTTTCTTTAAATTGTGCTCTCTTGCTCCAATAACCTCCAGGTATTGACTATCTTTAGGATGCCGACGGATTAAAGGAAGGGGTATCTTTAGCTCCCCCTTTAGGTATTTACCGGTCAGACTACGCCCGCAGGAAAGAACCTCTTTCAGAGGCCCGGATACCACTACCTCCCCTCCCTGCTCCCCTGCCCCGGGTCCTAAATCTATTATGTGGTCGGCTGCCTCGATAGTAGATCTATCATGCTCCACCACAATTATGGTGTTCCCCAGATCTCTCAGACCCTTTAAGGTGCGAAGGAGCCTCTGGTTGTCTCTTTGATGCAGTCCGATGGTAGGCTCATCCAGGATGTAGATTACCCCAACCAGACCCGATCCTATCTGGGTAGCCAGTCGAATGCGCTCTGCTTCACCTCCCGATAAGGTTCCCACCCTTCTATCCAGAGTAAGATAATCGAGCCCCACACTTACCATAAAACCTAATCTTTTCCTTATCTCCTTCAGAATCTCCCCCGCTATAAGCTTTTCTCGGGGGGTGAGCTTCAACTGAGAAAAGAACCTCTCATTTTCCTTGATACTTAGTTTAACAACCTCATAAATTGATTTACCTCTCAGAGTAACCGCCAGACTTTCCTTGCGCAAACGAGCTCCTCTACATTCAGGGCAGGGTGTTTCTCTGACGTATTTAGAGATCTCCTCTTGAACGTAATCGGAGTCACTCTCCTTGTATCTTCTTTCCAGGTTAGGAATCACTCCTTCAAAGGGAGTCCAGTAATCATAGAACTCACCCCCTCTTCGTTCGGTAAATTTAATTTCCTCAGAATTTGAGCCATAAAGAAGAATCTTTTGCACCTTATCTGGTAGATTCCGAAAAGGTGTATCCAGAGAAAAGTTATAATGTCTTGCCAGGGAGGCAATTTTTCTAAAATAATATCGGGAAGCGGTTCTCGCCCACCGGTAAAATCCAACTCCTTCTTCCCAGGGGACTATGGCCCCTTCTCTCAAGGATCTGGTTTTGTCTGGTACTACCAGCTCAGGATCTATAGTCTGCTTGGTTCCCAGTCCATTACAGGCAGGACAAGCACCATAGGGGCTGTTAAATGAGAACATGCGGGAGGAAATCTCCTCATAACTGATACCGCACTCTGGACAGGCAAAGTACCGGCTAAATACATGTTGTTTTTCAGCTCCGTCTATCTTTTGAATGACGAGAACCAATCCTCCACTACGGTTAGAGGCTGCCTCTAAAGAATCAGCCAGGCGAGTCTCTATTCCTTTTTTTACTTTCAGTCTGTCCACCACCACCTCGACAGCATGTTTTTTGTTTTTATCCAGGAAAATATCTTCCTCCAGAAGATGGATTTCCCCGTCTACCCTGACCCTCAGGTAACCTTCTCTTTGTATATCTTCCAGAAGATCTCGATACTCCCCCTTCCTTCCTCTCACCAGAGGGGAAAGGATGAGAATTGAACAGCCTTCTTCAAGCCTCATAACATGATTGGTCATATCCTCTATGGTTTGAGGGCGAATTCTTCTTCCACACTTATAGCAATGAGGCTCACCAATGTGAGCAAATAGGAGTCTTAAGTAATCATAGATCTCAGTTAAGGTGGCTACTGTGGATCTAGGGTTTGACGAGGCCTTACGTTGTTCGATACTAATGGCGGGAGATAGACCCTCAATGTAGTCCACTTTGGGTTTGGACATCTGTTCCAAGAACTGGCGAGCGTAACTGGAAAGCGATTCCACATATCGACGTTGACCCTCCGCATATAGGGTATCAAAGGCAAGAGAAGATTTTCCTGAGCCACTTAAGCCGGTAATCACCACTAACTTGTTGCGAGGAATCTCAAGATCAATGTCCTTTAGATTATGCTCCTTGGCTCCTCTTATGATGATCTTATCTTGACTCATTAGACTACCCCATTTTATTTTATTCCCTTTGAACCCTGTTGTCAAGATAAATGGCTGTGCTATTATAGATGTAGGAAGGAAAGAATGAAGACCAAACATTTTAAGATCGTGGAAAAACAAGACGTAGCACCCCAGATCAAACTCTTCCGTATCAAGGCTCCCTTAATTTCCTCTAAATTCCAGCCTGGCCAGTTTGTGGTCATCCGAATTAATGAAAAGGGAGAACGTATCCCCCTTACCGTTGCTGAGTCCAATCCAAAGGAAGGAACCATAACTA
>Ga0307438_1000493_pt1 | contig 30330 bp, 30 predicted proteins | sample SalMarWE160110MG_FD_202144 | JGI IMG/M metagenome (GOLD analysis project Ga0307438, IMG submission 202144) | Salt marsh sediment microbial communities from the Plum Island Ecosystem LTER, Massachusetts, United States - WE1603-110 | ecosystem: Environmental > Aquatic > Marine > Intertidal zone >... | reverse complement strand
AACCCAAACCGCTATGCTGGGCTAGGTGGTGTTGGCCTTGAAACGTAACCAGTCAAACGACTGGTTACGCCTTTTCGTATCCAGTTCGTAACCAGTTCGTAACCAGTCCTGACTTGTCCAACCCTCTACTAGTAAGACCATCACACGTCTTAACGGCTTGTTCTGATCCATACTAACCTCGATTCTACTATGGCAGTTCTGGCCCGCTACCTTGCATATCGGTGGCTCGCTGGTCTTCGAGATGTCTACTCCACTCCCTTCATCGTCAACCCAATGCGCCACTTTTGCCCCCGCCGCTCCACGTTCAGCACCTTCACCCGCACCCGCTGGCCGACCCGCACCACGTCCTCGGCGCGAGCCACGTGCTCCTCGGATAGTTCCGAGATGTGCACCAGCCCGTCGCGTCCCACGCCCACATCCACGAAAGCGCCGAAGTTGACGACGTTGCGCACCCTTCCCTCCAGTACCTGGCCGGGGCGCAGGTCCTCGGGGCGCCGGGGGTGATCCTCGGGCGGTGCGGGTGTGCGTTCAGGGCGTTCCTCCCGCCGTGGCGGAGCCACCTGCGGTTCCTCACCGGCCACAAAACCGGCCAGTTTGACCCGTACCCAGCCCAACGGCAGGGCCGGCTTGCCGCCTCGCAGCACCAACGTGCGGCTCTTGGGGAAGGAGTCACCGGGCTGGCGATTCCGTTCCTTGGTCATCCGGTAATCACGCAGCATCCGCTCGAAGGCGAGGTTGTCCTGGCGCAGGAGGCCCGAGCCCAGCGTCTTGGATTCCCACCCTGTGCCCCAGCCCACCTGCAGCATAAACTCGTCTTCGGCCAGTTCGTCCTCGACGACTCGCTTGACCAGCGCGGCGTAGAAGCCCAGGGTCGCCTGGGGGCCGCCGTGAGCCTTGAAGAATTCGGCCTCTGTGATCAGCCGCTCTCTGGCGTACTCTTTGCCCAGTGCAACCAGTTGACTCAACCAGGCCCGCTTCCCCTGCCACCCCAACTGGCGGGCTGCCTGCTCTTGAAAGCCGTATTCATCCACGGTGATAGCCGTGCGGAACACCGTCCCCTGCTCCACCGCTTCCACGTCCATGTTGAGGCCGGGGCTGTCCCTGCTCTCCGTGGGATAGACCCGCACTGTATGCAAGGCCAGGTGGCCGTCGGGCTCCAAAGGCTGGCTATCCTCCACGTGCAGCGCCCGCAGCCAGTCGCGGTTGGGGTCCCGCCCGAAGAGGTTCTGCTCCAGCGGCTGTGCCGCCCAGGAGCGGCTGCGCTTCAGCCGGCCCAAATCCGGCTTGCGCTTCTGACTGGCGTAAATACCCCAAGCCAGCACGGTGCGCAGTGCCCCTTTCAGCGATGAGCCGGGCAGGTAGAGACGGTCGTAGACGTCTTTGATCTGTTCGGGGATCTTGCCCTCGCGCTTGACAGGCTCGCCAGCCAGCACGTAGCGGAAGAGCATGGGGTTGTCGAAATCCGTGGAGTTCAGGAGTTCCGCCGCCGGCCGGCCCGTCAGCACGCGGTTGACGGCGTCGGCACTCTCTCCCTCAGCCCGGGCCAGCGTCTCATTCAGCAGGGCGTCCTCGTTCACCCGGTAGGTGTGCCCCTGATGCGGCACCAGGTCGTAGCCCAACATCAACTCGGTGCCGGTGCCGACGTGCAGCGGCGAGAGGGTTTCGATCTCGACGGTCCATTCGGTGCGCAACTCATCCATCGTCTCCACCTCCCTGTGCCCGGTGATACCCCACAGGCAGGGCCAGCCCATACCGCCACACGGTGTGGGCGTCAAAGATTTCGGGGGTCACGTCGGCTAGCCCGCCGTAGGTGGTGTGTCCGGGCAGCGCCCGCAGTACCGATCCAGGCTCGAGCATGTGGACACTCTTGCGGCGCAGGTTGCGCCCCTCGGGCGAGTCCATCCACCCGCGCCGGTTCTCCAGCCGGTAGGCAGCGCCTGGCCCTAGTATGCCCTCCTGGCCCGGCAGTGGCCAGCAGGAGGAGAGTGTCACCCAGCAGGCCGCTCCTTCCACGCCTGGCAAGTCCGCCGGTTGCGGCTCCAGTGGCGTGAAGAGGCCGTAACCGCTGCTGCGCTCCCCGCCGACGCCAGCGTCGCCCAACACCTGGAGCACTTCCCAGAAGCGGTCACACCACCCGTCGTCCCGCCAGACCACCAGCAGGTAAAGGCCCGCGCCCGGCGCGAAGCGCACCTGTCCGGCCTGGTAGACCGACGAACTGCTGCTGACACGGTCCACTGTGACCCGGCCCACGTCGCCGACCGCCCACATCCGCACCTGGCCCGTATCCTCGTCGAGGAAATGATCGAGCAGTGCGGCGCGTTCTTCCGCAGTGACCCAGACCCGCCCGCCGTGGAGCAAGTTGTGGTGATTGGGGCGGTCGTAGTGTTGCAGCACGTCGCCGCCGCTGACCCACGCGCGGAAGATGGCCTCGGACACGAAGGTGATCTTTTTTTGGTTTTTCTGCTCGGTGGGCTCGCGCTCCAGGCCCGGCACCGGCAGAAAAGGACGAGGATAGAAGCGAACGTCCCCCGCGTAGGGCAGGCCAGCCGAGAGAAGCAGTGGCGGGTCCCGGTTGGGGGCTTTGTCCGTGGGGAACTGACTGACAAAGCTCTCCAGTTCTTCAGTCCGGCCGTACAGTTCACGCAGCGTGATGCAGAGGGCCGAGAAGAGCGTGTCGGAACGGGCTGTCAGGGCCGTCGCCTCTACTCCCACCCCGCGCACGCCAAAGTGGAACGGAGCATGTGGTCGCAGGGGATAAGCCGTCGTCTGCATGACTCACCCCCTACATGCCGTAAGGCTCAAATGAGATCTGCCCTTTGAGCCAGGTGACCAGTCTCTCCCGGTTGGGTTCCTCCAGCACCAGGCTGACCTGGGTTTTCTCTTTGGTGGCCAGGGGCATCTCCGGCCACTCCTTTTCGTCGCCATAGTTATTGCGCGAGCGGACGCTGACGCTCAGGTTCTCGAAGACGACCTTGCCGCTGCCACGGGAACCCAGCCCACCCAGGTAGTCATCCTGCAGGAGCTGCATGGCCTGCAGGACGTGGACGAAGCGTTCCAGGTCATCCGGATCGTAGATGGAGAAAACCATCTCCATGCCCTCGAAGCAAGTGTCGGCAGGGACGCGCTCCATCGGACGCGGCGTAGCTGCCGAAGTAGCACGGTCAATGGCCGCTTCCCATTTGACCTCGGTGTACGGGAGGTCGGTATGGGCTTGTTGCTCCAGGCGGTCGGCCTCGGCGTCGCTAAGTAAGACATCGCGCACGACCAGGCGAGTAGGATTGGAGGACCCTTTGTCGCCGGGCACGCCGTAAATTGGGCAAACTGCGCAACCCTGATATGCCCCCAGTTCTTCGCAGACGTGAATGCGCACCTCCTTGCCCTTGATGCGCCCGATGAGAAAATTCTGCCTCGCACCGGTCATCTTCTCCCACAGCGAGCGCATCTTGCCTTTCAGGGAGGAGCCGGGGATGTAGGGGCGATTGGTCAGGGGATCGCGCACCACGGGATTGTCCACACCGCCGATCTCCAACGCTTCCTTGCCACGCCCGATATGGAGGCCTGTCACAGCCCGGATATCACCACGTACAAAAATGCGACCGTACAGATCAACCTTGATAGACATAGTTTACCTCCTAACTTGTCTTGCCGCCCTCGGCCACGTGATAGGCCAGGATGGCCTCAAAGAACTCGACGAAACGGCCAAAGCGCTCCCGGTCACCCTGCACCTGTTGAATAGCCGGGATGAGCACATTCTTTAGGCCCTCCACCGCCCTTTGCCGCCGCGCCTGGTACTCCAGTTTCGGTTGCAGGAGAAGCAGTTGACGCATTGCCCGTTCCTGCATCTCCTCTTTTGTCTCCTCGTCCTCTGTTATCTTCTCGGTCCAGCGCATCTCGATCCGACGCACCGTGCCGAAGATGCTTCGGATCTGGGCCATCGAGAGACCAGCATTTTTGAGATCTCGCCCGATCTCTTTGGCCCGCGTGATCAGCCGGTCTGTATCCCCTTTAACGATGATCGCCTCGACGTCTGACGGGCTGATCGTTGCTCGTGATGCTCCACGTTGCTGACTCATTTTTCACCTCCACGCAGTTGGTACTCGGCCCACCTGGCGGCGAGCCCCAGGAAATGGATGCGCTTCCCTGACTCGATCCACTCTCGCTGTATTCTCAGTATATCCTCCTTCTGCTCTTTAGGACAACCACGCGCCAGGCGTGTCAGGCTGTAAGCGGCCATCCAGACCCAGCGACCCCAATAGAGACGGCTGGGAGTCAGCTCCTGACCAGCCTCTCGCTCTGCTCTCAAGGACCGCCGTCTCTCCGCAGCGAACTGCGCGTGAAGCACCTGGGTCACCCGCAAGAGACTGCGAGGCACGCCGGCAGCGATCAGGCGGGAAAGCAGCCCTTCGGTCTCCCGCAGCAACTCCCACTCCTCCTCCCACTCCACCACTTGGCCCAGGAGACAGAAAGCGTCCTTCTGGTGGCCATCGGATCGTGTGTGCTCTTTGGCCTTCCCCTCCGCTTCCCCGGCCCGCTCGGCCGCTCGATAGAGGGGGAACTTACGCCCCTCCAGCGTTGCGCCGCCCGAGAGGGTCAGGTGTGGGTTTTGACCCGCATAGGCAGTGAAGTCCTGCCGGATGCGCTCCGCCAGCAGTGGCATCCGGTCCCACGAACCAACTACGAACAGGTCATCGCCGCCAGCGTAGATGACGTAGATCGTGTTGTCGTGCTCCCCCTGGGCGGCCACGTCCCGGCAGGCACGGTTCAGGTGCTCGGCGAAGAACAGGTCCAGCGCTGCGCTCAGCGCCGACATCTGCACCATTGAGCCCCGCAGGTACTGGTCGAAGATGGCACCCAGGTTGTCCACGTCCATCCGCAGCACTCCCACCCGGGGGATCCCCTGGGACTGGAGTGCCATCAGCGCGAAGTCCTTGATGCGCTCACCGGGCGGCACCTCCAGGTCTGGGTGATGTTCGCTCACCCACTCGCGGTCCGCCTCCTCGATCCGCGGCGTCACGTTGGCGACGAAGCGGGACCCGTGGGCATCAGTGCCTTTCAGGTCTGTGGTGTTGAGAGCGTAGACTCTCCCTAGCGTGTTCTCGTGCGGGGGATCGTGTACAAAGTCGTAGGCGAAACCGGTCAGCCGGGCCAGCGTGCCTTTCCAGCCTGCTTCCTCCCGTGCCTCTGCGTTCGCCTCCGTTACGATCATCCACAGGTGATCGTAGGCAATATCACGGGCCAGGGCCTCAAGACTAAGGCACTGTTCGCACTTCCGCACCGTTTCGCCCACCTCTGTAGTTTCCTCCACCAGGCTCTCTCCTGGCCGAGGTTCTCGCTGGCAAACCTGGCAATACTCCAACCCTCCCTGCCCCTGCGGTTCGAACAGTGTCGCCCAGCCGCGCCTTTTTTCGATAGTTTCCTCTGCTTCGACGACTTCGGCGAAGCGACGGCCCTTGGCAGCGGCGACTTTCGCCCCTAATTGTTCGCGTACATCGGCGAACCCCGATGTTCCAACTGCTGACTGCGGCAGTTCTTCCCACGCCAGCGCCAGGTACAGGTCGCCCTCGAACTCGTCCAGCAGGGCTCGATTGAACTTCACCTGCCATTTCTCGAGCGCACTCTCGCTGCCCGCGCGTGCCAGCAGCATGAAGTTGCCCCCCGCCGCGTAGATCACATTTGTCTCCGGAAGCAAGCCCAGCTCGCGGCGCAGCGCCCGCACCACTGCATCTCCCAGAAGCTGCAGGAAGAACGACCGCCCCCGTAATCCCTTGGCTGCGCCTTTAGACGTGATGGTGTAGACGAACACCTGGATGCCCGGGATGTCGCCTCCCACTAGGAGGAACTTCTCGTCTGACCGTTCAGCGCCATTGGAGGCATGCATCAGCGCCGCCAGCGCCTTGAACTCTTCGTAGAGAGACACTCCTGCCTCGCTATACGTGCATGGCACCGACCAGGCGTACTTGCGGAAAAGGTGGGTGAAGGTCTCAAACCGGCCATCCCCCGTCGGCAGTCGCCCGAACTCGCCGGCGAACCCCTCCCACAGTGCTGCACGGGTCACCTCCTCGCTCTCTTCATCGGGCAGCAGTGTCTCCAAGGAGAGGGGGCGTGCCGACACGAAGACTGGCTCTACTGCCTTGCCCTTCTCTGGTCGGACCAGCGAGAAGATGGTCTGCAGCCGGTCACCTTTTCCCTTTTTGGGGTCCCACTGCCGAGATAGAAGCTTGCCATAGTTGGAAAGCCACTCACCTGTCTCGGACGACATCGTGGCAGGCCGCTCACCCGAAGCCTCCGCCCAGCGGCTCAGCGCTTCCACGGCCCAGCCGATCAGTGCCTCTTGTACCTCTCCGCGATGTTGCTTTTCCACAAGTCACCTCCCTTCCATTTGCCTCCTCATCCAGTATACTATGCTCCCCCCTTTATTTTCAATAGAAGCGCCTCCAACAGATTTTAGAACTTGTTCCAATGTTTTCCACCCCCTTTCGTGCTATCATAAATCCAGCACCTGGAAATAGCGCCCGAACTTCTCGCGCAAGAAGTGATAATCCAATCGCGCGTCTTCTGGAAACTCCCAGGCGTTGCGACATTCGCTCAGGATGACCGTCTTGTGGGCGTGAACCGTCTTGACCGTCACGCACAGCGTTTCGGCTACTTCCTGAGGGCTCTGGCCGGCCGCGAAGGCCCGCAGCACGTCCAACTGGCGTGGGGTCAGCCGCTCCACCACCGTCCGGCAGCGGGCCCGCTCTGCACTGTCGAGCCAGCGGGTCTGGGCGGCGACAATTTCCATCGGCGAGGCCTGCGCCAGCGCTCGCAGCGCCGGGAGATAGGCCCCCCAGGGTACCAACGGCACCTGGAGCAGCCGCACGCCGTCCTCCGGCCGGGCGTGCATAATGGCACCATTGCGGGCCCGCTCCAGAAACTGGGATGGCGTGTACATGTGCCAGAGCCGGTCGCGGTGGTCAAACTGCAACGTCGCCGCCGACATAGCCAGCAGGGCCAACATCCGCCGTCCGCCAGCGATGCATACGTGCAGGCGTCGCCTTTGTGTTTTTAAGGAGGAAATCAGTTCATAAATAGCGCCCCACGCCACGTTGACCGCCGCGTCATCGCGAATGTCATCCAGTCTTTTGCCATCCTTGCGGATGGGAAAAAAGCGCAGGCGACAAGGCTGGTCGGCATAGCGATCATCGGGGAACTCGGCCGTCAGTTTGGCCAACGCCTGCCCGGCGCGCGGCTGTGTCTGTGGGGAAAGGTGGACCACAATCACCTCGTGGATCACCTCGCCCCGTCCGAGCAACTCATCCAGGGCAAAGGTGACCACCTGCGGGCCGCCGGCCATAGTGGCTACCAGGGTGCTACCGGTCGTCTGTTTCGTCGTCATATATCTTCCTTACCTTGGAAGGAAACGGTGTTATGCAACTTTTTCCGGCCGTACTGGTTGGGGGACCTCCCAACAGTGGCAAGTCTGTTTTGACCTACAACCTCACGCAGGCACTGCGTGAGCGAGGTATTCAACATTACGTCCTGCGGGCAGCCCCCGATGGCGAGGGGGATTGGGCCAGCGAAGCGGATCAGAGTCTGATGCGCACCATCCTGGTACCCCAAGCCTGGACTCCTGCTTTCGTGGACCACGTCTGCGGGAGCCTGGCTCATCGCCCCTTGCCTTTGATCGTGGACGTGGGCGGCTGCCCCACCGCCTGGCAGGAAGCCATCTTTGATTACTGCACCCACGCCGTTCTGCTCACACCTGACGAGTCTGCTCACGCCACGTGGCTGGACCTGGTCAACCGGCACAACCTGATCCTGCTAGCCGATCTGCGCTCGGAATTGCACGGTGTGAACCAGGTGGTGGCCACGCAGCCGGCGTTGAAGGGCGTGATCGCTGGCCTGGAATGGGGAGAGCGGATCGGTGGACCAACTTTCGAGATTTTGGTAGAGCGAATCGCTCGCCTCCTTGCCTATGACCCCGACAAACTGCGCCGCTTCCACCTGACCTGCGCACCGGTTGAGACTGCCATTGACCTGGATCGCCTGGCTCGCATCTTGGGCGTTCCATTTACCGGCGATAAAGCCGTCTGGCAGCCGCACTACTTGCCCCATCTACTCGACTACCTGCCGGAGGCCACGCCTGTGGGCCTCTATGGCCGGGGGCCCAACTGGCTCTACACGGCCGTAGCGTTGCTTGCTTATCCTGAGCCTTTCTATCAATTCGATGCTCGTTTGGGTTGGGTGACACCGCCAACGTTGCGCCTGGGTGTGCCCCCCGCCGACGCCCCTGTGCAGGTTCACTCGCAGCCCCGGGGGGGGCATACTCACCTGGCGTTCACGATCACAAAGGCATACCTGGACTACATGGAGGCCGAGGGGTTGGTCACGCCTCCCGTGCCGCCCGACCAGGGCGTGGTGCTCAGCGGGAAACTCCCCCTCTGGCTCTACACTGCTCTGGCACTGGCTTACGCTCCCCGTGCCCCATTGCCATGGCTGGCCATCTACCAGCCTCAGTGGGGGGATGGGGCCATCGTGGTGAGTTCCCGTAATCCTGAACTGCCGGCAGGGAATCTGGTGGTGTCGCCCCCCCCAGAAGCCGATGGCAACGTAGAGGAACATAGGTAGTGCAAGTAGTGCACCCAACTGGCATCCAGGGTCACATCCCTTCAATCAACGAGCGCCGCCCGACACACACGTGTCAACGGCGGCGCTCTTTCTGCCCATCAGGCCTCCTATGATGCCACACAAACTTGCGCGTATTCTCTACAAGCGTAGCAAGTATAGCCCGACTTGTCCCAAAGGTCAAATCCCTCTGTCTACGGGATTCCGCAACAGATACACTTATGTCAACTTTGTCTTTCTGGGCACGCGTCCCACCTGCAGCCGGCCGATGCTTTCGGCCGCCAGGGTAGCCAGACCAGGTGTGTCCTGCGGTGTGACCTGCGTTTGAGCAGGACGCGCAATTGTGGTACAATTACGTGGTAGACATAGCCTTTGCAGGAGGGTGAGGTGACGGTTAAGCGGACAGGTATATGGCCGGGAGTGATACGTGATTACGCCGAGGGCAGGCGGCTGTCGGGCGAGGGATGGATCGTCTGCCAGCACACTGGCGTCTGGCAGCCACCTACAGATGTATATGAGAACGATGATGGGGTGGTCGTGCGGGTCGAGGTGGCCGGCATGCGTGACGAGGATTTCTCGATCTCGCTGGCGGAGCGCAGGCTGGTTATTGCCGGTACGCGCGTTGATCCAGCGCCTAAACGAGCGTATCATCAGATGGAAATCCGTTTTGGCGAGTTCCGCGTTGAGGTTTATCTGCCCTGGCCGGTGAAGCCAGAGGGCGTGGAGGCCAGTTACGAGAAGGGGTTTCTCGAAGTGCGTCTGCCGCGCCCCAGCGTGCAGCCCGTGCTCGTCGTTGAAGCGGAACGGAAGGAGGATTGAGAAGACGGATGTCCGATAAGAAGAAAGAAAAGACAGGAGAGTTGCTGGATATACTGAGCCATCCGTTGATCGTGAAGGAGCGCAGCAGTTCGCCGGGCCGGGAGGCAGACAATGAGGTGCTCCGGCTTCCCGCACACCTTCCGATTCTGCCGTTGCGGGGCCTGGTCGTCTTCCCGATGACGGCAGTGCCGATCCGCGTCGGCCAGCTGCGTTCCGTCCGGCTGATTGACGACGCGGTGATCGGAAAGCGGTTCATTGGCCTTGTGGCCAGCCGTGACCCGGAACTGGAGACGCCGGGGCCGGATGACGTTTACCGGGTTGGGACGGTCGCAGCGGTTCACCGGTTGTTCAAGGCACCAGACGGAACAATCACGCTGATTATGCAGGGGTTGTCGCGTGTCCGGGTGGAGGAATTCGTCAGCGAGTTGCCCTATCTGACAGCGCGAGTATCTATGGCTCCGGAGGGAGTTGAAGAGTCGCCTGAGGTCGAGGCACTGCGGCGGAGTGTCGTGGAAGGCTTTCGCCGCCTGAATGAGTTGGCACCCACAGGCCCCGAAGAAATGGGCGCGCTGATCGTCAACCTGGAAGACCCATTGCAACTCGTCTACGCCGTCGCCAATCAGATGAAGAAGATTGACCTGAAGGATGCGCAGCGGCTGCTGGAATTGGACAGCGTCACCGAGAAATTGCGCATGTTGCTGGGCTTGCTGACGAAGGAACTGGAGGTGCTTGAACTGGGGCGCAAGATCCAGAGCGAGGCCCAGTCGGAGATGGAGAAGACGCAGCGCGAGTACTTCCTGCGCGAGCAACTCAAGGCCATCCGGCGGGAGTTGGGCGAGGCAGGCGAGCAGCAGATGGAGGTGGAGGAGTTCCGTGAGAAGATCGAGAAAGCGGGAATGCCGGAGGAGGCGGAGAAGGAGGCCCGCCGCGAACTGGACCGGCTGAGCAAACTGCCCACTGCTGCTGCTGAGTACAGCGTCATTCGCACGTACCTGGATTGGCTGACCAGCCTCCCGTGGAACGTCCAGACCGAGGACAATCTGGATATTGCCCACGCCCGGCAGGTGCTCGACGAAGACCACTATGACCTGGACGAGATCAAGGAGCGTATCCTGGAATACCTGGCGGTGCGCAAACTGCGAGAGGAGCGCAAGGAGGAGTTTGAACAGAAGGAGCCGGCCGACCTCATCCGGCGCGAGCGAGAGGGGGTCATCCTCTGTTTCGTGGGGCCGCCTGGCACGGGCAAGACCAGTCTGGGGCAGTCCATTGCGCGGGCGCTGGGACGCAAGTTCATCCGCCAGTCGCTGGGCGGCATGCGCGACGAGGCGGAGATCCGGGGGCACCGTCGCACCTACATCGGCGCGCTCCCCGGCCGGATCATCCAGGCGCTGCGGCGGGTGGAGTCAAAGAACCCGGTCTTTATGCTCGACGAGGTGGACAAACTGGGGACGGACTTTCGAGGGGATCCGGCGGCTGCCTTGCTGGAGGTGCTGGACCCGGAACAGAACCGCGAGTTTCGCGACCATTACTTGGACGTGCCTTTCGATCTCTCCCGGGTGATGTTTATCACCACGGCTAACCTGCTTGATCCCGTCCCGGCACCGCTGCGGGACCGGATGGAGATCCTGAGACTCTCGGGCTATACCGAGACGGAGAAGGTGCGCATTACCCAGGGGTACCTCATTCCCCGCCAACTGCGGGAGAACGGCCTGCGGCCCGACGAATTAAGTTTCACCGACGGTGCACTGCGTCAGATCATCCGCGACTACACCCGCGAGGCCGGGGTGCGTAACCTGGAGCGGGGGGTCGGACGGGTCTGCCGGAAGGTGGTGACCTGCATCGCCGAGGGAAATGCGGAGCCGGTGCGGGTGACGATGCGCGATGTGCTTGAGTTCCTGGGGAGGCCGCGCTACTTCCCGGAGACGGCGCTGCGCACCCAGTTGCCAGGCGTCGCCACTGGTCTGAGCGTCACCGTCGCTGGCGGCGATCTGATATTCTGCGAGGCTACCAGGATGCCGGGCAACAAGGGGTTTATGGTCACTGGCCAGTTGGGCGAGGTGATGAAGGAGTCAGCCCAGGCGGCCCTTAGTTACGTGCGCTCCAAGGCCGAGGAACTGGGCATCCCCGAGGACACCTTTGACAAGACCGATATCCACCTGCACGTGCCGGCGGGCGCGGTGCCCAAGGACGGGCCCTCGGCCGGCGTCACCATGGCTGTTGCGCTGACCTCGCTTCTGACTGGTCGTAACGTGCGTGACGACGTAGCGATGACAGGGGAGATCACGCTGCGCGGGCAGGTGTTACCTGTGGGCGGTATCAAGGAAAAGGTGCTGGCGGCCCACCGGGCTGGCCTCAAGACCGTCATCCTGCCCAGGCAGAACGAAAAGGACCTGGATGACATACCTGAGGAAGTACGCAAAAGCCTTGAGTTCGTTCTGGCCGAGCGAGTAGATGAGGTACTCGAGGCTGCGTTGGTATCAGATGGGCGGGAGCAGTGTACTTCCGCAGAGAATAGAGAGGCAGAGCGGTGAGCACTGTTATCGTAGTAGACGATGACCCAACCTTCTGCGGGCTTCTCAAAACGGTATTCGAGTTAGAGGGATACCAGGTAGCGCTCGTGCCCCGTCCGGATGACGTGGTGCCGGCGGTACGCCGGGTGAAGCCGGTGCTCGTGCTGATGGATGTGCACTCCGGGCGTGGGGACACGCTCAGTGTGTTGCGGGAACTGCGAGCAGACGAGACGTTGAACACGGTACCGGTGGTGATGACCTCGGGTATGGATCGTTCTACAGAATGTGTGGCCGCTGGGGCCGATGTCTTTATCCTCAAACCTTTCCGCCCATCCGAGTTGCTAACCGTAGTCGCCGGCCTGGTTGACAGGCAGGCTGACTAATGACGTCCGCTGTGGCCAGTCTGGGGATACATCTGCTGTGGCCGGTCTCCTGACTGGGCCACCACCGGGCACGGTCAGAGACCGGCCCGAGCCGGGAGCAAGACGAACGGCCGTAAGGTGGCCGGGGTAGTTCGTGCTTAAGCCTTTTCTACCCGATCAACTGGTTGAGACGATCGTCGGCCTATTGGGACAGTAGGGCGGGTTTCCATACCTGCCTCTTATTTAGATACGAATGACTGGGGAGAAGGATGACAAAGAATAAAAAAAGACAGGCAAAACCCCGGTGGAGGCGGGTGGATCTGCATCTGCATACGCCCGCCTCTGCTGATTACCTGGAGCCCGGCGTCTCTTACCTGGACATTGTGTGCCAGGCGGAGCGCAAAGGGCTGGATATCATCGCTTTCGCTGATCACAACACGGTGGCCGGCTACCGGGCGATGATGGAGGAGATTCGCCAACTGGAGTTGTTGGAACAACTGGGGCGGCTGCGCCAGGAAGAGAAACTGCAGATCAAAGAATACCGTCGCCTGCAGGGGAAGGTGCTGGTGCTGCCGGGGTTCGAGTTCACTGCTACGCTGGGCTTTCACATTCTCGGCCTCTTTTCTCCTGGTACAGACGTGCGAGAATTGGAGTTCATCTTGCGCCGGCTCAACATCCCGCTGGATAAACTGGACGCTGGCAGCGGCGAGGTGGGGGCGACGACCGACGTGTTGACGGCCTATCGGGTCATTGACGAGACCGGCGGTATCGCCATCGCGGCCCATGCTAACTCTGCCCACGGCGTGGCCATGCGCAGGTTGGGATTTGGCGGGCAGACGCGCATTGCCTACACTCAGGATCCCCACCTCCACGCGCTGGAGGTGACCGACCTCGAGAAGAAGGGGCGGCGTACTACGGCGCGCTTCTTCGACGGATCGCGCCCGGAGTATCCGCGCCGCATGCATTGTATCCAGAGTTCCGATGCCCACCGGCTCGTCCGAGACCCCAGGGATGCGAAACATCTGGGCGTCGGTGATCGGGTGACGGAGGTGCTTCTGCCCGAGGTCAGTTTCGCCGCGCTGCGGGAGGTGTTTCTGGGCAACGACTTTGCCCGTACACGGCCCTACCACGCAGCGAAAGCACCCGTGGATTACATCCAGGCGGCGCGGGAGGAGGGGGCCACGATTGTGCAGGACTTCCACGCTGGCTATACTCAGCGGGGTGGGCGACTCTACGCTATTCTGGCCGACGTCTGCGCCTTTGCCAATACCAACGGAGGTACCCTCTACATCGGCATCAGCGCCGATCTCCAGGAGCACCCTCCTGGGGTGAGCAATCCCTCACGGTTGGTCAGAACGCTGCAGGGGGAAATCGAACGCCACATCACGCCGCCACTCGAGGTCACTGTGGATGTACAGGCGACACAAGGTGTGAAGGTGGTGCGGGTGGGAGTGCCCCGGGGCAGCGATCCGCCTTACGCCATTGATGACAGCAAGATCTACGTGCGCAGCGAGGTGGAGACCAGCCTGGCAGTGCGGGATGAGATCGTGAATCTGGTTAAGCGGGCACATGCTGGGCCCATGATCGTCCCGATAGGAGAGGAACCTGTGGGCCGGATCGAGCCACCCCGGACAGGGGTGGAGATTGTGGAGACTGGGGAGCGCAAGGGCACGCTCTATCACACGATGCGTGATCTGCGCAACGGCAACGTGGTCAAGAACGTCACCCGGCAGTCGGCACGGCGGCTGTGGCACTACGCCATCACCCAGGCTGAGGAGCACCCGGTAGACGCGAGCAAGGTCGAGTGGCACGGTGACGTCGGCCTGCTGAGGCGACGGGAGCATAGCGGCCGGGCGCGCTACGACCTGGTGCAGCGGGAGGATGGCAAACTGCGCGTCTACTACGGGGTGACGGAAGATGGCATTCACGGGGAGTGGGCGCGGTTGGTCGGGCTGGAGATAGAGGATGAACAATGAACAATGAACAATGAACGATGAACAATGAACAATGAACGATGAGCGATGAACGATGAACGATGAACAATGGGAGGTCCTATGAAGCCTCGCAAGTCTCGCTACCGCTGGTTCGTCGTGTTCGTGTTCTTCATGTTTATGCTCCTCCACCAGGCCGACAAGTTGCTGATTGGGCCGCTTACCACTCCCATTATGGAGACGTTTGGCATTGACGAGGCGCAGATGGGCGCGGTGTTCACTGGGGCGCTCGTCGTCGCAGCGGTGTTCTATCCGCTGTGGGGCTATCTATATGATCAGTACGCGCGGTCAAAACTTCTGGCGTTGGCCTCGTTCTTATGGGGTTCGACCACCTGGCTCAGCGCCATCGCGCCCACCTACCCGGCTTTCCTCGCCTCGCGCGCTTCAACGGGGATTGACGACTCCAGTTACCCTGGCCTGTACAGCCTGATCTCTGACTACTTCGGCCCGGCAATACGGGGCAAGGTCTACGGACTGCTGCAACTCGCGCAGCCGTTGGGCTACATGTTGGGGTTGGTCGTGGCTACGCTGCTGAGCGGCGTCGTGGGCTGGCGCGGTGTGTTCTACATCACCGGGTCGCTCGGCCTGCTGCTGTCTGTGGTGATCTTCTTCGGCGTGCGCGAACCCCCGCGTGGCAAGAGCGAGCCAGAACTGGCAGACCTGGAGCAGATCGGCATTTATCGCTTCGACAAGAAGGTCGCTCTCGGTCTGTTCCGCAAGCGCAGCCTGCTTCTCTTGTTCGCCCAGGGTTTTGTCGGCGTCTTCCCCTGGAACGTCATCACCTATTGGTTCTTCCGCTATCTGGAAACGGAGCGCGACTATACTCAGGATGCTGTGTTGACGACGATGGCTCCGGCGGTGCTGGTGTTGGCCTTGGGATACTTCGTCGGCGGCGCGGTGGGCGATTTCTTCTTCAAGCGTACCCCGCGCGGCCGGCTGCTTGTCTCCATGACAGCCGTTCTCCTCGGTGCGGTCTTGCTGATGGTCACCATGAGCGTCCCCGTGGAAGACCAGACTCTCTTCCTGGTGATGCTCATGATCACGGCCCTGTTCATCCCCTTCGCCTCGGCCAACGTGATCTCTACGGTCTACGACGTCACCCTGCCGGAGGTGCGCAGCACGGCGTTGGCGGTCCAGTATTTCATCGAGAACGCTGGCGCGGCGCTGGCGCCCTTGCTGGCCGGTCTGATCGCTGTCCGGTCGTCCCTGCATGATGCGATCCTGCTCATCTGCGTCTCCGCCTGGGTGTTGTGTTCGATCCTCTTCGCCTTCGCCGCCCATCTGGTGCCGCGTGACATCGAGACGCTGCGGAGCCAGATGCGTGAGCGGGCGAAATTGGAGAGGATGGCGAATAGCGAATAGCGAATGGCGAATGGCGGGTGGTGCGGCTGCCGACGGAGGCGGAGTGGGAGAAGGCGGCCCGGTGGGATGGCTCGACGAGGCTCGCCACAGGTGGCAAGCGAACCCGGCGCTACCCCTGGGGGGACGAATGGGAACAGGCGCGGGCCAACACGCTGGAGGGGCGGGTGCTGACCACCACCCCGGTGGGGGTCTACCCTGAGGGAGCCGCCCCCTGCGGCGCATTGGATTTGGCCGGGAACGTGTGGGAGTGGACCTCCAGCCGCTGGGGGCCGGAGGTGGAGCGGCCGGCCTTCGGCTACCCCTACGACCCCGAAGACGGCCGGGAGGAGCCAACCGGCACCGATCTCCGGGTCGTGCGCTCCGGTTCCTGGTACGGTGAAGCACGGAGCGCGCGGTGCGCCTTCCGCAACAGGAACAACCCCGACCTCAGGAACAACATCCTTGGGTTTCGGGCGCTCCTCCGACTCTCCTGATCCTGGGCTGCTGAATTCCTGGATTTCTGGATTTCTGAAGATGACCAGAAATCAGGTTTTTTCCTAAAAACCCGGTTTCTTGGCGGGGCACTCCTTGCTTGCTGTGCCATCTTGTGGTATCATTCGACCCGTTATGAGCAGGGGGAAACAGTCGCCCATCTTCGTCAAGACCTACGATTTCCTGGTCTGGCTGCTGGGCCGCACCGCCCGTTTCCCCAAGAACGAGCGCTTCCGCCTGGCCAAACGGCTGGAGGAGAGCGCTTTCGCCTTCCACGATCTGCTCCTGCAGGCCGGCCGCCTGCCAGCCAGTCAAACCAGGGAGAAGAAACGGCTTCTGGTGCGAGCCGACCTGGAATTGGACCGGCTGCGGTTTACTGTCCGGCTGTGCCAGGACCTGAAACTGTTCAGTTTCAAGCAGTACGAGTATTGTGCCGAGCGGCTGGTGGAGATCGGTCGCCTGTTGGCAGGAACAACACCGACAACAGGAACAACAACCTTGGGTTTCGGGCGCTCCTACAACTCATCTGATCCTGGGTTGCTGGGGGGCTGGAACGATTGTCGGACGCCCGGCTTCAGCCGGGGCAATTCCCGCTGAAGCGGGGCGTCCGCCTTTTTCCCCCAACTCGTCTTGGCCGGGTTCTCCTGATAGGCGCGGAGACGGCCGTGCAGGGCTGGGTGGCCCACGCCGCCTATGGCGACACCTGGAGCCTGCGCCGCAGCCTGCTCAGCACGATCGTCGTGTGATGCCTGCGACAGATGAACAGTGATTGGTATTGAAGATTATTGCCTATGGGCTATAATATGTGCCGGAGGTGAGAGGGATGGCTGTGGCGAAGGTGATGATCTCCCTGCCCAGGGAGTTTCTGGAGAAGATTGACCGCGTGGCCCAGGAGGAGCATCGTACTCGCAGTGAGTTGCTTCGCGAAGCAGCCCGCCTGTACTTGCGGATGCGACGGGCCGTGCCACGAGATGATCCTTGCATACGGCGGGCGGTTGCGGTGCAAGACCGGCTGGCGGCAGAAGATCAGGCAGTTGGTTGGGACAGCACGGCCGAACTTCGGCGTTGGAGAGAGCGACGGTGAGCCACGTCCCCTCAACTGTGGCAGTCCTTGATACCTCAGTGGTCCTCAAGTGGTTCCGACGGGATGAAACAGGCGCGGAGGAAGCATTGGCGCTGCGCGAGGCTTATCTGGGCGGTACCCTCAGCATTACGGTGCCCGACCTGTTGCTCTACGAACTCGGCAGTGTGCTGCGCTACAAGCCTGACCTCGATTGCGGCAAAGTGAGATCAGCGGTCGAGAGCGTGCTGGCAATGGGCCTATCCTTGCACGCTGTGACGCGGGAAGGGCTGATCCGCGCCGTAGAAATCTCCTTTGCCCACGATGTGACCGTCTACGATGCTGCTTTCATCGCGCTGGCGGAGGAACTGCGGTCCGATTTCATTACGGCGGATGAGCGGTTGGCTCGCCGGCTTTCTGGAATAGATGGCGTGTACATGCTCCAGGAGATTGCCCCCCCACCTTTCCCGCGTGCTGCCTGAAGTCAGGATTTAAGCTTTGAAACGTGACTTGGCCGCTCTGGGCATTCTGCTTCTGATCATCCTCGCTTTCTTCTGGCCACTCGTCTTCGCCGGCCAGTGGGTTCCGCGTGGTGGCGGTGACCTGGTCTCATTCCTCTGGCCCGCGTACCGCTTTGCCGCTCGCAGCCTGCGGGCGGGCGTCGTCCCTCTCTGGAACCCTCATCTCTACAGCGGTGCCCCATTTGTCGCCGATAACCAGTCCGGCGTCTTCTACCCCATCAACCTGCTGACCTTCGCCCTCTTCGGCGAGCCCTCCTACGCTGTGATGGAGGCGCTGGTCGTCTTCCACGTCTGGTTGGCCGGCGCCGGCCTGTTCGGTCTGGCGCGGGGATTGGGCCTGCGCCGGCCCGCGGCGCTGTTCGGTGGGCTTGCCTTTGCCCTCTCCGACCTGTTCGTGACCCACGTCGGCAACCTGAACCTCAACGCGACGGCGGCCTGGTTGCCGCTGCTCCTGCTGCTGGCCCATCGCGCCCTGACCAGGGGGAGCCCTGGCTGGGCGGCCGGGGCGGGGGTGGTGCTGGCGGTGGCGGCGCTGGCCGGGCACGGCCAGATGCTGCTTTTCCTGGCCCTGGCGCTCGTGCTCTACCTGCTCTACCGGCTGGCGGCGGATTGGCAGCGGGGCAGCCACGAGGACTGCCCCTACTGGCGACACGCAGGGCGCACGCTGGGGCTGGCGGCGCTTATCCTCGCCGTGGGGGTGGGGGGGGCAGCGCTGACGCTCCTCCCGGCCCACGAGATGGCCGCGCACACCGGTCGAGGTCGTCTGCCCTACGATGAGGCGACCCGTTATTCGCTGCCGCCGCAGGCCCTGATCGGTCTCCTTGCTCCCGGCTTCTACGGGCGTGGCCCGGCCGGTTTCTGGGGCCCCTGGGACCGGGTCGAGGTGGGATACGCGGGCGTGGCGACGCTGGTGCTGGCCGTGGTAGGGATAATCCAAAGCCCAAAACCCAAAGCCCAAAACCCAAAAACTGAAACCCAAAACCCGCCGCCCGCAATTCGCAATTCGCAATTCGCAATTTGCAATTTCTTCGCCCTCCTGGTACTGCTGGCGCTGCTCCTGGCGATGGGGCGCTACACGCCGCTCTACGGGCTGCTGTACTGCTACGTGCCCACCTTCGACCAGGTGCGGGCACCGGCGCGGCTGATCCTGCTGGCCGACCTGGGCCTGGCCGCGCTGGCGGCCTACGGCCTCGACCGGCTGCTGCGGGGTGGGGTGAACCGCTGCGCTGTGCCTGTCCTGAGCCCTTCGACTTCGCTCAGGGCAGGCGTGGTCGAAAGGTGGGCCGGGCCGGGTGCGCTGGTCGCCGGGGGGATACTGTTGGCTGTCGGGCTGCCGCAGGCGCGGGCGGTGCCGCCTCCTGGCCGTGTGCCGCAGGCCACGGCAAGTGTCATCGTCGCCGCCACGCTGCTGGGGCTCAGTGGGTTGCTCGTCTGGCTCGCTCGACGGCGACGGTGGGCGGCCTGGCTGTTTCCACTCCTGCTGGCGGCCGACTTGATTGGGCTGGGCTCCACGCTGGAGGCCGAGCCTAACGATCCCACGCTGGGCTTCCGCCACGAGGACGTCGTCGCCTTCCTGCGGCGGGACGGGGAACTCCCCTCCGCTTCGGGGGGGGGCGCTCTCTTCCGCATCGAAGGGGTCGCCGGGGCCTGGCAGCCGGATGCAGCGCTGGTGCACGGCCTCTACGACATCGGCGGCGTCTACAACCCGCTGGAGTTGGCACCATACCAGGCCTACCGGTGGGCGGTGGGAGAGCGGGGCGTGCCGCTCTACAACCTGCTGGGCGTCAGGTACGTCCTGGCCAGCAAAGGCCAGCCGCCCGGAGACGAGCGGCTGGTGCCGGTCTACACCGCAAACCCGGAAATTGACGTCTACCGGAACACGGCGGCCTTGCCCCGGGCGCTGCTGATCTACCGCTCGCAGGTGGTGCCCGACCACGCAGCAGCCTGGCAGGCGATCCACGCGCCGGGCTTTGACCCCACGCAGACGGTGGTGCTGGAGCGGGGGCAGGTTGAGAATGGCGAATGGCGAATGGCGAATGACGAATGGCGAGTTGCAGGTGGCGGCCACGTCTCGTTTGTACGCTACGGGTTGAATGAGGTCGAATTGGCGGTGCGCACGCCGGTGAGCGAAACCCTGGTGCTGAGCGACGTGTACTATCCGGGCTGGCGGGCGACGGTGGACGGCGTGCCGGTCGAGGTATTGCGGGCCGATTACGTCTTCCGGGCGGTCCCGCTCCCGCCGGGTGAGCACACCGTCAGGATGGAGTTCACCCCGTGGACGTGGCGCGTGGGCCTGGCGGTGAGCATCGTCACCTGGGTGGGGTTGGGGGCCTGGGGTGGCGTGGGGTTCAAGAAGCGTCTTCAGTGTCTCCGATGTGGCCTTGACCTGGCTGCTGGGTGCGGTTATAATGGAATAGATGAAATCGTGCCTTAGACGAAGTAAGGTGTTGACAGCGGCAGGAGGTGAAGATATGGTAGGGATTGGGGAGAAAGTTAAGGAATTGCCGCCTGAGCTCCAGCAGGAAGTAGAGGATTTCGTGCAGTTCCTGATCGAGAAGCGGGTACGGAAACCTGGGAGAAAACTTCGCCAGGATTGGGCCGGCGCGCTGAGGGACTACCGTGACCAGTATACGTCGCTGGAACTTCAGAAAAAATCTCTCGAATGGCGGGGTGACTGAGCCATGTACCTGGTAGATACTAATGTATGGCTTGAGTGGCTGAGGGATACGATCTCACCCTGGTAAGTTTTGATGGCGACTTTGATCGGACGGAGCGCGGAAGGAGAACCCCGGCGGAGGTGTTGCCAGGATAACTGCGCTGACTACGTCTTCCGGGCGGTCCCGCTCCCGCCGGGGGAGCACACCGTCAGGATGGAGTTCACTCCCTGGACGTGGCGCGTGGGCCTGGCGGTGAGCATCGTCACCTGGGTGGGGTTGGGGGCCTGGGCCGGCGTGGCCCTGTGGCGCAAGCATGCTATTTACTCAACACCTGCCGCGCGATGACCAGCCGCTGGATCTCGTTGGTGCCCTCGCCGATGGCGCACAGCCGCTGGTCGCGGTACATGCGCTCGACCTCGTACTCGCGCACATAGCCGTAGCCGCCGTGGATTTGGATCGCTCTATAGCAGGCACGTTCCGATACTTCGGTGGCGAAGAGTTTGGCCATGGCGGCCTCTTTGGTGAACCGCTTTCCCTGCTCCTTGACCCAGGCGGCCCGGTGGACCATCAGGCGGGCAGCCTCAATCTCCGTGGCCATGTCGGCAATCATCCACTGGATAGCCTGGAACTTGGCGATGGGCCGGCCGAACTGCACCCGCTCCTTCGCATAAGCAGCGGCCTTCTCGAACGCGCCCTGCGCCAGGCCCACCGCCATCGCTGCGATGGCGATCCGTCCTGCATCGAGCGTGATCAGGAATTGCTTGAAGCCCTCGTTCTCCTGGCCCAGCAGGTTCTCCGCCGGGATGCGGCAGTCCTCGAAGAATAGTTCTGAGGTCACGGAGCCGCGCAGCCCCATCTTCTCCTCGTCCCGCCCTGGCTTGAAGCCGGGGGTGCCCTTTTCGACGATGAACGAGGAGATGCCCCGGCTACCCTTTTCCGGGTCGGTCATGGCGGTGATGACGACCACATCGGCGATGGAGCCGTTGGTGATGAAGCACTTCTGGCCGTTGATCACCCACTCGCCCGTTTGAGGGTCGCGGACGGCGCGGGTGCGGGTGGCTCCGGCGTCGGAACCGGCCTGTGGCTCGGTCAGGCCGAAAGCGCCGACCTTATCCCCCCGGGCCAATGGCAGCAGGTACTTCCGTCTTTGCTCCTCGGTGCCGAAGAGGTGGATGGGCTCGCAGCAGAGCGAGGTGTGGGCGTCCAGGACGATGGCCATAGCGCCGGAGGCGCGGGCGATCTCCTCCAGCGCGATGGCCTGGCTGACGTAGTCGCTGCCGGAGCCGCCGTACTTCTCCGCGATGGGCAGGCCCAGCAGTCCCACCTGGCCCATCTTGCGAAAGATGTCCCAGGGGAACTCGTCCGTCGCGTCAATCTCCTCGGCGCGGGGCGCGATCTCTTGCTCGGCGAACTCGCGCACCATGCGGCGAAACATGCGTTGTTCTTCGGTCAGTTCGAAGTCCATCGTTGTTACTCCTTTTTGACAACACAGGCCCATGAATGGTACACAGATCAACACGGATGGCACGGATAAACACAGAAAAACCAGTGAAAATCCGTCTGATCTGTGACTATCCGCGTCCTATTCTGAGTTCTTAAATCACCCCCTCTTGAGGAAGAGGTGCTCGGGATCAATCGTATTCCGCAGCAGGTCAATTTCCTCGACCGTCGGTGGCTCCGTCTCCGTCGCCCTTGAGGTGTCGAGTTTGAACTCGGTGTTTGCCAGAACCTGCTGAATGGATACACCGGGGTGATGGGAGACCAGGTACATCTCTTTAGTCTGTTCGTCGAACCGCATCATCCCCAGGTTGGTGATCACGGATACCGGTCCGCCCCGGATCAGCCCGGCTTTCTCGCGCCCTCCAGGCCCGCCTACCCAGCCGGGGCTGGTCAGATAATCCACTGTTTTGGGGAAGCGACGCTTCTCGTGGAGCATGATGACCACCGTGCGTTTGGAGAGACAGGCAATGTCGCCGGCACCGCCGCTGCCCGGCAGGCGCACCCTGGGGTGGTGATAGTCGCCGATGACGGTCGAGTTCAGGTTGCCGTAGCGGTCAACCTGAGCACCGCCCAGGAAGCCCACGTCTATGAAGCCCCGCTGGAGCACGGTGGCGAAGATGTCGAAGAGCCCCCGGCACGTCGAGGCCCCGTACACGCAACGCGAATCGCCCACGCTGGCGGGGAGGTGCAGGAGGGCGCTGTCAATCGTTCCGGCCTCGAATATGATGACGCTGTCTGGGGCGTGGGTATATTTGGCCAGCATAGACGCGATCATGGGCAGGCCGGTGCCCACGAACACAGTCTCTCCGTCGCCGATCTCTTTGGCGGCCCGGACGACCATCAACTCTGCAGTGGAGTAATCTTTTGCGTATTCCTGGCCCATCTCTCATCGCCTCCTCACGTTGGGGTTGTATCCCAGAGCCGGGTCCGCCTTCAGATCAGAAAGTCGTTGGGCTCCTCCAACCCGCTCCAGGTAATCCCAGTGATCTTTCACGCCGTAAACGTACTTCTCCAGGTAGGCCTGGAACGCTTCCGCGCCGGCCCTGGCCGCTTGCGCATAGACGGCGTAGTGGTCGGGATCGTAGTCGTAGTATCCGTGGCAGGCGGTGGGGTGCGTGCCGTAGGGGACGTGGACGATGCCGTCCACGCGGAAGAAGGGGATGCAGTTCTGCTCCGGGCAGCGGCGAATGAATTCCTCGGAGACGATCTCCTCGGCGGTCACCACGACTTTCCTGGCCGCCCGGGCCATGAAGTCGTCAGCGTAACTCTGCCCCAGGATGCGCACCGTTCCCTCGCGGCCCACCATCTGGGCGTGGATCACCGCCACGTCTGGGTTCACGGCGGGCAACAGCACCACTTTGTCACCGGTGAAGGGGCAGTCCATCAGGACGAGTTTCTTGTCGCTGGCCTTGGGGTCACTGCTGCGCTCCTCGGCCCCGAACCCGGACTTGGTGATCATGTCCGAGCCGAGCATCGTCCTGGCCGGGATGAACGGCAAGCCCAGCGCTCCCGCGACCAGCCTCAATGTAGCGCCAAAGTTGCTGTAATCCTCCCATTGGATCGAACCTTCCTCTATCGCTCTCCTGAAGTTGGGGCTGGGGCTGACGAACAACTCGTCACCGATGTAGGCGACCTCGACCCGCTTGACCGCGCCGGCCCCGATGAGTATGTCCGCGTCTATCCCTGGGGAGTGGCCATAGATGACCAGGTCACGCTTTCCCTGCCGGATCATCTCACGGATGAATGCCATCGGGTGGCGCTGCATAGTGAAGCCGCCAAAGGCGATGTGAGCCCCGTCGGGGATGAATTCTTCCACGGCTTCTTTTAACAAGATGATCTTGTCTGTCTTTGACACTCTGTCTGCCTCCTTGACTTTTTACCGCATGTCTATTTACCGCTCATCATCCCCGTCGGGTCAATCTCGCGCAGGATGCGGCGCAGGCCTGATGGCGGCGCAGGTATAGTCTTGCCGCGCCCAGGCCAGAAGGAACGCAAGTTTGGGGATAGGCTGGGGGGCTTCCGCGATGTGCGGGTCATTTACGTAGACTTGTGACGCGAGGACCATCTCCGCGCAGGCAGGCAAGCACCCGGCCTCTTCAGATTGCGTCCGGTGTGGTACGTCGAGCCAGGTCTTCGGCACGTGCAGCGATCTCCGTCAACGATGCTGAGGTAGCCAATACCTCGCTATTTTGCACGTCCACGTCAATGGTGCCGACGGTGCCAACCGGCCCGCTTGAGGGATAGGCCAATACGACAGGCACACGCCAATACAAACGTTGTTGCGGCGAGGCAAGGGAGGTGGAAACGACCAGGTCCGGTTCGCCGCCGTAGAGCAGGTTGCCGATGCGTTCCATGAGAAGTTTGGTGACTTTCTGTTGGGCGACAAAGTCAGGCAAATATCTCCTCAACGGCACAAGAGAAACCGGATATCACGTCCTCACCGTCTAGCGTATCGCCCGCTTTCAGCACATTGACTTCTTTTAGAGAGCGATAAACGTGGATTGTCTGTGTGTCGGGATACACCACCCAGACGCAGCGCACACCCGCGTTCAGCCATTCCTCAACCTTGTCTTGTACATCCGCCGCGCTGTCGTTGGGGGACACCACCTCTACCACGAGATCCGGCGACAACTCCCAATAGCCGCGTGGTATTCCTGTGGGGGGGATGCGCTCTTTGGCCACAAAAGCGACGTCGGGCGCACGCACGGTGTCGGGGTCAACGTGGATCTTGAATCCCGTCTCGGCAGCGAGAACCTGGCCCAACTTGTGTTGGTTGGCATAAACGTGCAACATTGCCCCAACCGCCATCGCCACGCGCCCGTGTAACGCTCCGGCTGGTGTCATCGTCAGTAGTTTTCCTCTCTTTAATTCGTACCGTTTCCCCCGACTCGGCGGCAGGCGCATCAACTGTTCCGCCGTCATCACTGTGGTTTCCATACCGCTCATCATATCCTCCATCTCACGTCCGCTCCATCGTTTTCCTCACCTGGGTTGATTATAGCCTATTGTGGCTCTGGTCGCAACTGGCTACTTCCTGATCACCATCCCCGTCGGGTCAATCTCGCGCAGGATACGGCGCACCTGCAGCGGCGGTGGCTCCGTCGTCGCTATATCGTCGGGGATGATGAGTTCGAAGCCGCTGTTGGCCCGCACGTCGTCCACCGTGACGCCGGGGTGGGTCGCCAGCAGCCGCATGCGTTTGTTCTCCTCGTCGAAGTCGTACAGTCCCAGTTGGGTGATCACCCGGTAGGGGCCGCTATCGGCTGGCAGCCCGGCCCGCTCGCGAGCGCCCGGCCCGTCCAGATACCCGGGCGTGGTGAGGAAGTCCAGGTGCTCCACGAAGCGCCGCTTGTCCTGGCGCATCACGATGATGGTGTGCCAGCAGAATGAGCCGATGTCGTTGGCCCCGCCGCTGCCCGGGAGGCGCACTTTGGGCGTTTCGTACGGCCCGATGACGGTCGTGTTGAGGTTGCCGTGGGGGTCCATCTGCGCTGCGCCGAGGAAGCCATAGTCCACGTAGCCGGCCTGTCCCGCCGACATCACGTCGTGCATGCTGGAGGCAGCACAGGCGTGGTAGAAGGTGCGGCTGTCGCCGACGGAGATAGGGAGCACCGGCACCTGCGGGCCGATGCCACCGGCCTCGAAGATGATGAGCAGGTGGGGTGCGTGGGTGCGCTGGGCCAGCATCCCCGCGATCATCGGCAATCCCGTGCCGACGAAGACCGACTTGTTGTCCTCCAGCAGGTTGGCCGCAACGTAGGCCAGCAGCTCAGTGGGGGTGTAGTCCTGGTTCATTTCTTCTCCTCCAGCCAGGGGGCGCGCAGCGGGGCCTCCAGGTGCTCCACCTGGCGCAGGTGCTCCAGTTGCTCCTTGCCCCCGATCAATTCCAGGTACTCGGCGAAGTCCTTGACGCCGTAAACGTATTTGTCGAAGTACTCGGCTGCTCCCTCGTCTGTCTTTGAGAGGTGCAGCCACTCGCCGATGTGCGCCTCGTCGAAGTAGTAGCGGTCGGGCATCAGCGTGGGATGGGCGCCGTAGGGCACCTCGATCACCGCGTCTACCAGGTAGTAAGGAATGGCCGTGCGCTGCGGATGCTCGCGGATCACGTCTTCGTCCACGATTTCCTCGGTGGTGACGATCAACCGGCGGGCAGCGCGGGCCAACTCAAAGTCCTCGACGGCGATGCCGTCAATCTGGCAGTTGCCGTACTCGTCGCAGCGGTGGACGTGCATCAGCACCACATCGGGGTAGCAGGCGGGCAGTAGGGCGATGGGCTTGCCGCTGAAGGGGTCCTCAATGACGCGGGCCGAACTCTGGGCCAGCGTGTCGGTGCCGAGCATCACCCGCGTGGGGATGCACGGCAATCCCATCGCCGCGGCCAGGAAACGCCATTGGTAGCCAGCGTTGCTGATCTCGGCCACCACCTGGCAGCGCCCGCCCTCGACGGCGCGGCGCGAGGCCGGCGAGAGCCCCCGCAGTTCGTGCCCGAAGGCGTAGGCCACCTCGATGCGGCTGACACATCCGGCACCGATGAGGACGTCGGAGTCGTGGACGGCGGTCTTGCCGCAGAAGGTCAGGTCGCGCTTGCGCTGGCGGATGATCTCGTAGATGGCGGCCATCGAGACGCGGATGTGGCCGAAGCCGCCGCAGGCGATCAGGGCCCCATTGGGCACGTATTGGGCGACTGCCTCCCGTACTGTGGTGCGCTTGTCTTTCAGGGCGCGTGATTTGTGGGCGGCGACCCAGGCACGGTGCTCGTCCGGGTCATGCCAGCCGATCAATTCGCCCTGGCCTGTTTGTAGAACGTTCATCTCTTCTTCCTCTCATTCCTCTCAATGGTGAATGCGGTTATGATCGCACGCGGCTACCCCGTGGTCTTTTCTGTCCCAGGCTCTGCCCTTCGCCGGATTGATCTTACAAGTTGCCACGCCAGGTCCAGATCCGCTTTGATCTCCTTGAGGCTGTATTGTGTGAGTGGCCCTGGAGGATAGTGCTCCTCAACGTAGTACCGCGTGGCTTTCTCGCACAATTCAATGAACTGTGGATACAAGTCGGGCTCAAATTGGGATACAAGATTGAGCAGAGTGTCCAACTCGTGTACCCACGGCGGTCTTTGACCCTTGAGCACCAGGTAGCCTTTCAGGTACTTTTCGACGGTTTGCTGGATGTGGTAGGCGATGATGTCTGTATATCCGCCTTCGCCGTAGAGAAACTGGGCAGTTTCGATGTCGTGGTCTCCTCGTTCAAACCATTCCTGTGCCTGTTGCTTCAGTCCTTCATCCATAAAGTGCCTTCCCCTTCTCCAATATCTCCTGGATGAAAAAGTCCTTGATGGCGAGCCGTTCTTCCAATTCCTGGGCCGTGTAGACGAGGGGTGACACAGACGCCCGGCGGCTGCGATCCCTCACCAGTCGCTTGACCGCCATCCATCTCTTGATAGGAGGTTCGTTGGTATCCTTGATAATCAAAAGGTCAATGTCGCTGTCCTCGTCCGGTTCCCCGTAGGCGTAGGAACCGAAGAGGATGACTTTTTGTGGAGCGTATCCAATGACGATCTTTTCTAAAACGTCTTGTACGATATGCGGAACTTTCATCTTGCTTACCTTATTTGCTCTCTGTGCTTCAGAACGAAACTGGCGCAAAGATGCTCACTGAGACTGACGGGGCGGCATGCTTCGGCCAGGTTCCATTCATAGACCCGCCGCCCCGTCCGTTATCCGTTCCTTTCTCAGTCCGTTGTTGTCTCAATCCGCTGTTGTCTCAATCCGTTGTTGTCTCAATCCGTTGTTGTCTCAATCCGTTGTTGTCCTGTGATCCGCGTTCTACTCCGCCGGGTAGAAATAAACATCCGTCGGCTTGAACTTGGAGTTGCGCAGGAAGCGCCCTTTGACCTTCATCCCGATCCAGTCAGTGCTGGCCTCGTAGGGGTCAACGCCGATGAGCCGCGCCAGAAAGAGCGTGTTCACACCCTCGAACTCGATCAGCGCCAGCACGTAGGGGCATTGGGGCAGGAACTCCTCCGATCCGAAGTGGCAGACGGTGAAGGCATGGATATGCCCCTCTGGCTTGATCTCCACCCACTCCGTCTCCTTGCCGGTGTACATGTCGTGGCCACGCGGGGTGGCGTAGGTGTAGCCGGTCTCCGGCTCGCGGCTCACGATGAACCGCTTGTTGGCCAGCGCGGCGAAGAAGGGAGAGTCCTGGCCATAAGAGTAGTTGTACGTGCTGGCGTAGGGCTGCTTGACGACGATGGGCGCCATCTCCTTCAGCGCCGAAAGGTCGTCGCCGGTGGGGAAGGGGACACCAAAGACGACGGTCCCCTCCATGGTTTCCTCCATTTTCTTGGGAAGTTCTTTGTCAGACATCGTGCTATCTCCTATTCCTCTCGCTCCAGGATGCTGACCGTGACATAGGTGCCGGTGCCGGCGTGCGAGTGGATCGCGCCGCAGCGGGCGTCGGGCACCTGCAGCGCCGGGTCGCCGAAGTGCTTCTCGATAGCGTGCTGCAATTGCCAGATAGCGAAGACCGCCTGCATCAGCCCCGTCGCGCCGACGGGGTGACCGCAGGCGATGAGGCCGCCAGAGGGGTTGACCGGGCAGGCCGGTTCATCTGGCAAATCGAGCCCGTAGTCAATGCCGGGCATAAATGCCTTGCCGCTGGCGGCGAAGGGGCCGCCCTCCCCGTACCGGCACAGCCCCATGTCCTCGTAGGTCTGGATCTCCGACGAGGTGTAGGCGTCGTGCAGTTCGACAAAATCAATCTCGCCCAGCGGGTCGGTGATGCCAGCATTCTCGTAGGCCTCTTTGCTGCCCATACGGCCAGCGCGGAAGGAGTGTACGCCGGGGTAGCGGAAGCCGTGATCCCACAGTTCCTTGTAGTAGGCGCGGGAGTCGGCATCCATCTCGTTGGGCAGGGCGTTGTACTTGTAGAAATCCTCGTAGGATTGATGGGGCCGGTCGGAGAGACGCATGGCGTCGGTGCCCCGGCCGATGCCGGTGACGCGCACGCGGGGGATGCGCTGGCCGCCGGCTTTCTCCAGTTTGGCCAGCCCGTCCTCGGAGCAGAGCACGGTGCAGGCCGCGCCGTCGGACATGACGCAGATGTCGAGGCGGGTCAGCGGCCAGGCGACCATCGGCGCGGCCCGCACGTCTTCGATGGTCAGTTTCCTCCGCTTCTGGGCGTAGGGGTTGTGGTAGGCGTTCAAGTGATTCTTGACCGAGACATGGGCCAGTTGCTCGGGGGTGGTGCCGAACTCGGCCATGTGGCGGCTGACCATCATGGCGTAGTAGCCGGAGTAGAAGCCGCCCACGGGGTAGTCAAAGGAGACGTCGGAGGCCAGGGCGATGAACTCGTTCCCCTTCCAGGTCTCGACGTGGGACATCATCTCGAAGCCGTAGCAAAGGACGATGTCCGCGTAGCCGGAGGCGATGGATTTCCAGCCCTCCTGGAAGCAGATGCCGCCGGTGGCTCCGCCGCCCTCGACGCGGTGGGAGGGCTTAGGAAGCATACCGATGTAGTCCTGGGCCATGATAGCCGCCATCAGTTGGCGCTCAAAGTGATCGGAGAAGTACGAGGCTACCGTGGCGTCCACCAGTTCCCAGAACTTGGGGTGTTCGATTCCCAGGTCGGCGATGGCGTAGTCGTAGGCCTCCTTGACTAGCGCCGGAAAGGTCTTGTCGGGCCGGGCCTTGGCAAACTTGGAGACCCCACCCGAAACAGCGTATACGGATCGCATAGGATACCTCCTGGAATGACCAATGATCAATGACCAATCTACCAATTTACCAATCTACTGATTTCCTATCACCTCCTTCAGGGCTTGTCCTGAGCACCGTCGGTCGGTAACTCAAAGCGCCCCTCGTCTATCACGAGCAACGGGAACGCTCCATCAAAAAACGCCACCACCCTCTGCTCCCATTCATCAGGGGCGACGTCCAGGTATCCACCGTGGCCGCAGCCGGGGACGATCCAGAGCGCCTTTGGCTCTCCCGCTGCTTCGTGCTGCTCCCGGGCGTGACCGGCGGCCACCTCCTGGTCGCCGTAGATGAGCAGGAGGGGCCGGGGGCTGATGCGGCCTATGACGGAGATGGGACTGACGTCGTGGGGGACGATGCCCGTCTCGCGGCGGAAGAAAAAGAGGATGGCCCGATGGGTGAGGGCCTGCCACAAAGGGTCGTTGCCTCGCTCGTTGATGATGTCGCCCGCCAGGTCGTAGAAGCCGCCCTCTGCCACCACCGCCTCGATTCGCTCGTCCTGCGCGGTCTCCAGGATGGCGGTCACCCCGCCCAGGGAGTAGCCCAGCACCCCCACGTGGGCCACGCCCGGCTGGGTGTGTATCCACGTCACCGCCTCCGTCAAGTCTGCCGCCTCCCGATAGCCCAGGGTGGCCTGCCCCTCAGGGTGGGCGCAGGAGCGTAGTTCGGTCATCAGCAGGCCATAGCCGTGGCGGGCCAGGATTGCTCCCTCTCGCAGC
>Ga0307438_1000491_pt1 | contig 30511 bp, 25 predicted proteins | sample SalMarWE160110MG_FD_202144 | JGI IMG/M metagenome (GOLD analysis project Ga0307438, IMG submission 202144) | Salt marsh sediment microbial communities from the Plum Island Ecosystem LTER, Massachusetts, United States - WE1603-110 | ecosystem: Environmental > Aquatic > Marine > Intertidal zone >... | reverse complement strand
TCTAAAATTTTTAACCGATGAATCTCTTGCATGCTCAATGTTATTGTCTCCTTCATGCCCGCCTCCTTTCCAAAGGGGACATTTTAGCATTGCAGTTGATGGGGACACTTTTGCTTTGTTACCACAAGGACGAGTACAACAGCTTGCAATACAACAAGGATATTGATAAAATGTTATTGTATTGTTAGCATATTTTTAGAGGGATTTATAATTAGACGGTTCTGCGGCTGTATCTCTCTCAAAATATAGCATGCAGTATAGTAATTGTTAGCTGATAAACTAAATTTATAAAATAAAAGGAGGTTTCACATGTCACAAGATAAAAAAATATACACTACCGGCTTTGGCGCACCCGTTGATGACGACATAAACAGCAAAACAGCAGGAAGTACAGGTTCTCTATTATTGCAAGATACTCACTTTTTAGAAAAACTTGGTCATTTTAATCGAGAACGTATACCAGAACGAGTTGTGCACGCTAAGGGAGCAGGTGCACACGGCTATTTTGAGGTCACCGCTGATGTTACGAAATACACAAGAGCCAAATTTCTTTCTGAGATCGGAAAACGCACCGATGTATTTGTTCGTTTCTCCACAGTTGGGGGAGAAAAAGGATCAGCCGATGCTGAACGCGACCCTCGCGGTTTTGCTGTGAAGTTCTATACTGAGGAAGGGAATTATGATATGACCGGAAATAATACGCCTGTCTTTTTTATCCGGGATCCCATGAAATTTCCAGATTTCATCCACACCCAGAAGCGTCATCCGGGGACGAATTTAAAAGATGCGGATATGTTTTGGGACTTTCTTTCACTTACACCAGAATCGATCCATCAAGTGACTATCCTGTTTTCTGATCGGGGCACGCCAAGGACTTTTCGCCACATGAATGGTTACAGTAGCCATACTTTCAAGTGGTATAATGATAAAGGTGAATATTGCTGGGTACAGTATCATTTTAAAACAGAGCAAGGTATTCAGAATCTCACTCGGGATGAAGCTACTAAACTGAAAGGTGAGGATCCTGATCATGCAACACGAGATCTTTTTAAAACCATCGAGAGAGGTGAGTATCCCTCCTGGCGAGTGGAAGTTCAGATTATGACGCCTGAACAAGCAAAGGAATACCGCTTTGATCCGTTCGATATAACCAAAGTTTGGTTCCATGCTGACTTCCCTCCAATCACTATAGGACGGATGACACTCAATCGTAATCCTAAAAATTATTTTGCTGACGTAGAGCAGGCTGCTTTTTCTCCTGCGAATTTTGTTCCTGGGATTGCAGCATCACCAGATAAAATGCTCCAGGGGAGACTATTTGCGTATCATGATACCCACATCCATAGATTGGGTCCGAACTATCATTTATTACCGATAAATAGACCCAAAGCCGCAAAGGTTAATTATTATCAACGCGATGGATTCATGTGCTTCGGTGACAACAGTGGAAATAGTCCAAATTACTATCCTAACAGCTTTGGAGGTCCGGAACCCCAGCCAAGTGCTGCTGAACCAGGATTTGATGTTTCTGGAACGGCAGGGCGCCATCCTTATACCCTTTCTGATGATGACTTTTTTCAAGCCGGAGAACTCTATCGCCGGGTAATGGCTGATGAAGACAGCGATCATCTTATTGGAAACATCACCTCTCACCTTTGTAATGCCCGAAAGCATATTCAACTGCGTCAAACAGCTATTTTCTATAAAGCTGATCCTGATTATGGAAGCCGTGTGGCCGAAGGTTTAGGCCTTGATGTAGCTGAAGTTAAACGATTAGCAGAGATGTCTCAAGATGAGCGAGTTAAAGCCACTCAAGAGGGAACATAAGAGGTAGCAATTCTTTCATTTATTCGAAGATCCTAAGATCATATAGATTAGCTAACAACAGCGTGCACTTGACCGTCATTCCGCTGCGTTCAATAGCGGCCCCGGAGGCATTTCGTTAACACGCATTCCCTTATAAAACAGGAGGTGGAAAAGGAGATAATATGGCTCGAAAACAAACATATAGGGAAGAACAGAAACAGCGGGATGATCTTACTGGAGAACATACAGTTGGCGATGCTGGACAGATAATACTATCATGCCTATTTTTTGCGACTTGGATACTCGACACGTCCTTCTTAAAGTACACTACTTTCCTTAATCACTATGTACCACTTGTTGTTAGAATGCCTTTTACAGTCGTTTTACTTGTTCTGTCCGGCATCCTGGCAGGAAAGGGTCTGTCTATCGTATTCCTTGAAAAGAGAGAAACTCCTGGCGTAATCAGGAAGAGTGTGTTCAATATTGTCCGGCATCCAATATACCTGAGCGAAATCTTGCTTTATCTTGGCATTATTATGCTTAATATATCACTTGCTGCTATATTTGTGTGGATTATTGCGATCCTATTTTTACATCACATATCACTCTACGAAGAAAGGTTGCTATTTGTTCGCTTTGGCAAGGAGTATGAACGATATATACAGGAAGTACCAATGTGGATCCCGCGTTTGCGAAAGAGATGAGTGGGACTGCTGACATTGATTGGTCACAACAATCCAGCTCTAATAAGGCGCTCTTCCTGATCGCTATTCCACCACATTCCATAGCGCAGGTGAGCTTTATCGTTAGGCACATAAGAAATGGAGATGAATTTTGAGCAATTACGATCCAATAGAACTACTCTTTGGGGGCATGGAAAAGCTTGGGCCAGGCGACAATGCCAACACGCTGCGAGTCTTGGACCTTCTTCCAAGGAGAGATTTTCGCCTTATTGTTGATGCAGGATGCGGGTCAGGTCGTCAAACATTAGCTCTAGCGAAAGAGCTTGGGACACTGATTCACGCTGTCGATGTGTATGAACCTTTCTTAAAGGACCTAACTCGGCGTGCGCAAGAGGCTGGCTTTGAACATCTTGTACAGCCACACTGTATAGACATGCAAGATATTGCTGAGACGTTTCAAGATATTGATTTGCTTTGGGCTGAAGGATCAGCTTATAACATCGGCTTCAGCAATGCGCTTACGAGTTGGGCATCATCGATAACGCCGAGCGGATTCTTGGTGGTCAGCGAACTGTCGTGGATAAGAGAGCAAGTTCCCGATCAAGTGAAAGCCTTTTTTCAGTCTGGCTACCCTGATATGCAATCAGTTCACCGTAATATCGAGGTGTGCGAGAATGCAGGCTACAAGGTACTGAACACCCATACACTACCGCGAGAGTCCTGGGTCGAGGGCTACTATGACATTCTTAGGCCTCGTGCTCAAGCCCTCAAAGATCATGCGGATGCATCCGTAAGAAAATTTGCTAGAGAGACGCTTACAGAGATCGAAATTTTTGAAATATCGCTAGATAGCTACGGCTATGTTTTCTTTGTGCTTCAGCGTGCCTAATATATGTTATATGGCAGAAATAGAATATTCCTCTTTAATTTTAAAAGATCAAGATATTTACGCGCAAAATAAGCCACGGGCACGTGATTTAGGCATTCCATTTGAAGGTATTACTGGACCTTTAAATGCAATTACGGATGTGAAAGGAGTGGAGGTTGGCCGAAAAATCACTGGCCTTCAGCCTATTTGGGATAATGAAAATGAAAATATAGACAATAGTAAGGGTTCAATCATAGTTGTTGTTGCTACCGATGCACCTTTAATTTCTAATCAACTCAAACGTTTGGCTAAGCGAGTTCCAATTGGTATTTCCAGGGTAGGAGGTTTTGGATCAAATACTTCGGGAGATATTTTTATCGCCTTTTCAACTGCAAATCCGGGCGCAGCAAGTCGTACAGGAATTCAAGAAATCAAAATGGTTCACAATGACCAGATTAGTCCTTTATTTAAAGCTACAGCTCAAGCGACCGAAAAAGCAATTATAAACGCTTTAATCGCCGCGGAAACTATGACTGGAATAAATGGAAATAAAATATTTTCACTTCCACATGATCAATTAAAAGAAATATTAAGAAAATACAATCGGTTAAATAAGTGATTTATTGATTTATAATTAAAAAGACGGTATAAAAAATCATTGCACCTGATTCTGCTTTGCTAAAGCTACGCAGGAAAGGTGACTTTTACCGTTAGATTTTTTTTGCTGCACACCGCAAAAAAACCTAACATTTAATCCAGATTATTTGCTTAAAAGTGAACACATCTCAACAAGCTGAATAAACTCGGCTCTATAGCCGTGAAAATCCTTACCTTTTGCACTGCGTGCAAGAATTAAAACTGTCTCGTAAGAGGAGTTACCTTTATATTTTGAATCTCTGAGCAGCAATCCAAATTCAGCTACTGCTGCAGAAAATCTGAAATTATTCGAGGCCTTGCTGAACTCCACATTTTTATCAATCAGGGAACGCTCGATCAATTTGCTCTTCTCTCCATCCGGTCTTTTATATCTTAACTTCACTGTCATAACCTCTTTGCTTTTTAATGCTTTAGCAGTGATTTTTGTCTCCTGGTATTTAAGTTCATCCACTACTGGTATCTCTTCACCGGAGCCATAAGGAACAATTTCATAAAGAGCAGTGACTGTATGGCTTGCACCGAGTTCCCCGGCATCTTTGGTGTCGTCTGCAAAATCCTCCTTTTTAAGCATCCTATCCTCATACCCTATTAGCCTGTATGCTTTTACTTTAGCAGGATTAAATTCGACCTGGATCTTTACATCCTTTGCAATAGTGAAAAGCGTTCCTCTCATATCATCAATAAAAACTTTTTTAGCCTCGAGTAAATTATCGATATAAAAATAGTTTCCATTGCCCTTATTAGCGATCTGCTCCATGCGGCCGTCCTTATAGTTCCCCATACCAAACCCCAGAACTGTCAGGAATACACCTCTTTTACGTTTTTCCTCGACCATTCGCACGAGTTCGGATGAGCTTGAAATACCAATATTAAAATCCCCATCTGTAGCCAGGATGATGCGGTTATTCCCACCCTTGATAAAATTCTCGAAGGCAACCTTGTATGCCAGTTTTATTCCTTCCCCGCCTGCAGTCGAACCTCCTGCCCTCAGCCTGTCTATCGCCTCGGTAATCTTTTCTTTTTGATTTCCTGAAGTGGAAGGCAGCACAAGACCGGCTGCCCCCGCATACACTACAATCGAGATTCTGTCATTTTCACTAAGCTGCTTGACCAGCAGTTTAAATGCCGATTGGAGTAAAGGAAGTTTATTTGGAGAGCGCATAGAACCTGAAACATCCAGCAAAAAAACAAGGTTGCTTTGGGGTAAATTCTCCGTCTCCAGCTTTCTTCCCTGGAGGCCTATATGGATAAGTCTATGTTCAGGATTCCAGGGGCATGACGATATCTCGGTATTAATCGAAAATGGATATTTCTTCTTGGGAAGAGGATAGTCATAATCAAAATAATTAATCATCTCCTCAATCCGAACAGCATCCTTAAGAGGAAACTGATTGTCTTGAATAAAACGTCTTATATTCGAATAAGATGCGGTATCCACATCAATGGAAAAAGTAGACAGAGGATTGTTCATGGTATCCAGATAGATATTTTCATAGATCCGGTTGTATTCCTCTGTATTAAACCGCTGAAAATGTGAAGGAGGATACGGTTCTTGAAGTCTATGCCTGTATACATCTCCTTTTTTTGGAGATACTACCCCACCTATAACTCCACCGACGACACCGCCAAGGACACCAGCCTCTTCTGTCTCCTTTACTATTACAGCGGTCTTTAGCGTGATAGGTTTTGGCCGGGTTATTCCTTTTTTTACCTGAACTCCAGTCAATTTCGCAATCACATAACCGTTCATCCCTGCTTTCAGGTCGTAAATCCCCACAGGAAGATTCTTAAAAACATAATATCCGTTCTGGCCTGTTATGGAGTTGTACTCGACAGTTGTTGCCTTATTTATTGCAGTAACCTTAATGCCCGGGATGCCATTTCCTTCAGTATCATAGACATATCCTGTAATAGTCCCAAAATCTGCAGACGGTGCCATTCCGAAGAGCCATGTGAAAAACATTAATCCAATAAACCCAAAAATTATTTTCTTTGACATCGTTCCTCCTCGTCTTTCATGCTTCATCATATCATTTTCTCTCACTTTCTATACAATCATGAGAAGAAAATATTCCCTTCTAAATTAGAAAACATGAAAATTTCAGATTTAGTTGCAGAGTATCCGAAGGCCTTTCCGGTTGTTTTCTTTCTTCTTATAGTTATTATTTTTTATCAAATGTGAGTTTTAATAGTGCAGCGGACTTCGAATCCAAAGTTCGGGGATTCAAATCCCTCCGAGTGTGCTAGCTTTTCCCTGATAAAGCAGGAAAAAATAGTCGACATTATTAAACTACTGCTTTCTTATTGTTAGGAAGCTCTTCACTGTGCTTTGGTATTGTTTAGTAATATTTGCCTTGTTCAGAGAGAAATATTCTTAGTTTATATACTAATGCTATTCTTTAAGAAAAGTTTACAAAAAACAATTATTTCTTTGATAATTGACGCTTGATATTTTCTAAAAACTCCATTGCTAATTCCGACCCAAAAGCACCAGGTTTTTTTACTTGTACATCCTCAATTTTACTTTTAAATGAATTTGGGAGAAATTCCCTCTCGAATTCTCCAATTGAACGATATTTTTTATTCCTTTTATTCTTCTTTTCCACTATTTTTTGCCTCCCTTTTATATTTTATAAAAAATTGAGGATTCAGTTCCGGCTTAAAATAATGTTTTCTTTTTATCCAAATAAAACCGTCTCCTTTGGATATAACTGAGACATCTATAGGACCTGCAACTGTTTCTGCTTCTATTGTTACTCTCTTTTTAAATGAAGTCAAATTTACAAGTGATTCTGCCATTGCTGCAAGTTCATCTTTTGGAAGTATTGCAACGACTCTAATCACAGGTATTGTATATGTTTTTTTTTCTATAATTTTCAAGTCTTTTTCTATATTTTTTTATCCATTCACTACTTACTTTTTTAAATATTTTAGTAAGTTCAACCTTTTCTCTATTATAAAGTTTATTAATATTTTCAAAAATAATTTTAGGATATTTTTCACAGATTTGAGAAAAATATTTTTCTATTTCTTCTTCATAATCTGGGCTAATCCCTTCCATGAAAGTATATACCATATCATGCTGGGCAAACGGTATTATTGCAGCTCCTTTAAGGCTAACTTTATGTTCCACACCTTTTTTATATTTCAACACATTATTGGTAATTCCTTCAAGAAAAAAAGATCGGAGAGATGGATATATATCTTTATCTCCAAAACCTGCAATTACAACTCCAGAAAGACTTGGAGGAGAAATTTCTTTTGGAAATTTCGAAAATAAACTTGTTGCGATTTCTGTTAATAGTATAGAGAGAGCGGTACTAATAGGAAGTCTTTCAAATACATTTTTTTTTGCTTCTTCTATTATTTTTCTGTATTTCAGTAAGTCTTTACTATGAGTTTTAGGTATGGAAGGAAGAATTTCAGTTTTGTCCCATATCTTATGATGTTGTTTTATTACTTTTGAAATTATGTCTTTAATCTGCTTTATTGAAATTTGTTTATTTTTTTCTGTTAAATAATTACTTACTTCTTTTTCAATTTGTTGCCTAATATTAATAAAATAGCTATAAATATATCTTTTAAAATGAATTTCTTGTTCGGATTTAGGAAATAATTGTTTTCCCTTAGTTAAAAAACCTATAAAATCATCAGCATATTCTTCCAAGGTATCAAATTTTCTACTATTCAATTTATCTCTATAGATTTTTATTATAGTTTCCCAAGGAACCTTCATAAAATTTGCTGCGCCATAAACCATAATTCCAACAGGATAATACATAGATAAAGCGAATATTTTGTTAGCAGAAGTAAAAATTTTTAACCCTTTTTCTTCAGTCATTGTAACTGCACTATCAGCTGCAAAAGCAACTGCTTCTTTATTCATTATTATAACTTCTGCCGTCATCATTCACTCCTTTTATAAAATTTTCCTTCTCATGTAGCATTTATATTTATGAAATGCTATCAAGCCTAGAGACATTTGGTCCTATATATCCATATTTCAGACTTCTATTCAGCTAAATAATCCACCAAATCAATTTCATATTTGTATAAATTTATAAATGATCAGTCTTAAATTCTATTATTTTTTCTTCTATTTTAGGGTAAAGTTTGTCTATTTCTTTCTGAATTTCTATCGTCATTTTTAATGCAGTAACAACTTTGCAATAATGTTTTATATCGCCAAGATTTAAAATTCTACCTTTCCTATCCTTCAGCCATTTATCACAAACTTGATAACTACCAATCTGATATTTCCAAATTTCTTCAGTAACTCCTTCGAAATACTGGCTTCTGTTGAAATAGAATCTTTTTTGTTTATCATCATATCTCAGCTTATCAACTTCGTTATCACCTTTCCCCTGGAATCTAGCCACTGGCATATCAAGTTCTTTTGATTTTAATAGATGTAAATCAACAAGTCTTTTCCCATATTCAAATATTTTGCTAAACAATTTGTAATCTTTTGTAAACGGAATTCTTGGAAAATCTATCTTTAATAATTCAGCGTATTTTGTTCGATAGATATTTGAGTAAAGAATCGCGTAGATATAATAAAAAATCTCTTCGGGAGAAGGTTCTTTTTTATAAGCATCAGATATAAATGCAAACGTTTCTAGGATTATATTTGGTTTTTTTTCAATTATTCCTTCTTTATTTATAAATAAATCTTTTTTATCTTTTACTTGGTAAAGATAAAGAGGGAAGACATAAGTTTGTCCGCCAGAATAATGTATATCGACAATAAAATTAGAAATAAAACAATGAGAAAAATTGACTTCCTTTGATTCAGAACGAATAGTTGCTATTCCTAAGTTTTTCTCAAAGAAATTTTTCATTAACTGCCATCTGTCACATCCCCGATCAATTAAATCTGGCAAATAACAAATGTATCTAATATCGAATGGACGATATGAGTATTGTCTTAAATTCTTATTCCAATCAATTTTTTTTGTACTTTCCCTTGCAGCTCTTATCTTCCAGTCTCTTGTATCCTTCAAACACAATCCTTGTTTTAACAATTCGTCAGGTAAATCACTGGTAAACGTTAACATTTTTTGTTTGATTTCTTCTTCTTTAAATGCTACTAAAAAATGGTCACGATGAGTTTTTATGCCACTGGAAAATTCGTGAAATATTTCAGGAATTCCCCTGAATTTATAATAGTTAACTTCATTTGATAAATCTTTTGGAACAAAAAAATAATATGGTGCAGATGGTTTTAAATTTTTCCATTTTGTTAAATTGATATCATTTTTTTCCAAATATTTATATTTCTTTTCCCTAAGTCCATAAACATCTTGATAAAAAACCTTGCTCAATTCGCTCTGATTATTAGTCTTGATTAATAACGTAATAGAAACACCTTGCATTATGTCAAACACATTTTCATCTTTGCCTCCATCTGGGCATTTCTCGCCAATACGAGAATTACCGTGGAGGTTTAGAATATAGATCTCTTGAAAACTTTGAAATAATTTCTTACGCATACCACGGTGAATCAATCCAGAAAGGTATGAATTATTTGTAATAATTCCAATAATACCTTCTCCTGTTTTTTCTATTTTCCAATGGGCAAAACGAATAAATTTTATATAATCATCAGAAAGCGGTTGAATATTCCTTTCATTCCGCACATCTTCTTTATAAAGCTCCATTTCTTTTTCAATAAAGTCGGATTTGTTAACAGAGCTGACCGAATATGGTGGATTACCAAGTATCACTAAGATAGGCTGTTCTTTTTTGATTTTACCTGCGAAATTAGATTCTTCAGATAGTGAAGCCATCCCCGGAAGTTCAGTTTGAGCAAGTTCTTCCATTTCTAATGTATTTGTTAGATAAAGTTTGAACCTATCATTTCCTTGAAGTTTATAGCCTAATTCTTCTAACAGAAAAGACATCTTTAAATGCCCTACTGCATAAGGTGCCATCATTAGTTCAAAAGCGTAGAAATTATTAAGAATGTGTTCTTTAATGAAATCTTCTCTTCCTCCTTCACCATATTTTGATACAAATTCTTCTACCGCCAATTTTGCTGCTTCTGCCAGAAAGGTTAGCGTTCCTGCAGCGGGGTCTAATACTGTAACCGTGTCACTTGCAAATCCATCAGTTCTATTGAAATGATTCTTTAGAATTGTATGCAAAGAACGTACAATATAGGAAACTACTGGTTCAGGAGTAAAGTACACTCCACATTTTTTTCTTGTTTTTGGATTGTATTCAGCTAAAAATGTTTCATAAAAGTGAATTATAGGATCTTTACCTTTACCATCGTGGAAATATTGGTGAAGGATTTTTGTCACATCTGTAACAGCCAGAACTTCTGAAATTTCATCAATAATCCATTCCATTTGTTCCGGTATGTCTTCAAAAGAAATGAACTTGAAAAGATCTCGTAGAATTCCGATAGTGTGAGGAATGCTATCGTAAGCAAGTTTTCTATTAAACCCGTTCTCAGAACGCGTTCTTGCTACAAAAAGTCCATATGATACAGTTTGTGAATAAAGGTCAGCAAATTCTTCTTTTTTAATCCCACTTATCAGGTATTTTCTAAATGCTTCGTAAAATCCTAAAATATGTCCTTTTCCTGATGTTTCTTCCTCTTTTAGCTCCTCAGAGATGACTTCTTCCTTTAAAAAACGGGTCCTCTTTGCCAATTCAATCGCCAAGGTTTTGGCATTATATACTTTTGGCAGAGAGAAGGATAAAAATTTCTCGATTAGATTAAAAAAGTTTGACTCATTTTCAACTGGAGGAGTAATTCTTAGCTTATGCACGATAAAAGGCCTGGCAACAAAAGTGTTATCTATCAATAATCCATTACGATACAACCTGAATTCAAAGAAGTTGGTCAATATCACATTTGGAAAAGTATAGAGGTATCTCTTTAGCTGATCTGTGTGTTCTATTTTGTCTAAATCACCAATAGTCGGAGCCTTTGCTTCAATATATCCGACTATTTGCTGTTTCCCACTCCAAATTCTGAAATCAGGATTTCCTGCCTCAGTTTTTTTAGGCAGAATTGTTACATGAATTCTTGTTTTTCCTTTTAATTCGGAATAACTATCAATCAACTCCTTAAGTAATGAATAATAACTTTCTTCCCTTGCGTCACCTCTCCCAAAAATTTCATTTATTTTCTTTAGATAAGTTTTTAGCATTTCTTATAATACATCAATTAATTTATGCATTTAATTATTGCATTATTCCCGTTCACTGATTTCAATTTATATCATTAGAGAAATTAGTTGTCAAAAAATAATACTGGTATTTAAATTGCAAATCATATATTTTGTCAGAAGTGAGGCGTCGCACTTCTGACAAAATATGTCATTAAGATATTATGCAATCTATTCATAAACAAACACTTGCACGGATAAGAGGGAACGGAAGGGGTCGCGCATTTTCAAGCAAGGATTTTCTTGATCTTGGTGACCGGAATTCTGTAGACAAGGCTCTTTCTAGATTGTGCGCTCAGGGGATCATCCGCCGGGTAGCGACTGGAATTTACGATTTTCCACGTAAAGATGAGGAGCTGGGCGGCAAACTTAGCCCAGATATACATCAAGTAGCGCAGGCGATAGCTCGGAAAAACGGTGTGCGCATTCAGCCATCGGGTGCACTGGCTGCAAACTTGCTTGGGCTTTCGATGCAGGTGCCGGCGCAAGTCGTTTACCTTACGAACGGCAAATCCCGAACCGTCGATATTGCCAACCGCACCCTAATATTCAAGCGGGTAGAGCCCAGGGAGATGCGACCCGGAAGCGACATAGGTATTCTCGTTACCCAGGCTCTTCGCCATATGGGACAAAATCAGATTGATAAAAATGTGGTCGATTATCTTCATCGGCAACTCTCTGACTCTGATCGTAAGAAACTTCTGAAGGACGCTCGATACATGGAAGACTGGATTTGGAAAGTTGTCCGGCGCATCACTTCTAAGCAGGAACAACAAGGAAAATAATCTTGGATAAAGTGGCTACACGAGATACCGGTTTTCGGCTGCGGTTGTTCGAGGAAACCGCCAGCCGAATGGATCTAGACCCTCTTATTGTTGAAAAGGACTTTTGGGTATGTTGGACTCTTAAGCGCCTGTTCAACCTTCATGAACTGCGGGAACATTTAGTATTTAGAGGGGGGACATCACTATCAAAGGTTTACAAAGTTATCCAACGCTTTTCTGAAGATATAGATTTAACGGTTAACAGGGTATTGCTCGGATTTGGAAGGGATAACGATCTTACTAACGTAAAAAGCAATAAGCAACGTAATCGTTCGATCGAGCGGATGGTTGCAGTATGCAGGTTGTTTGTTGGCTCTAAGTTACGTCTCATGCTAGAAGAGATATTCGCATTTTATTTGAAAGATGGCAAGGAGCCGTGGGAAGTCGTTATTGATAAACAGGATAAGGAAAGACAGACATAACTCTTCAATTACCCAGGCGCTGTGGATCTCGCATCTGGTTCTTATGTAGATCCTGCCGTCAAACTTGAGTTCGGTTGCCGATCAGATCCTTGGCCGACCATGAAGGCCGTGATTAAGCCCTATGTTGCAGAATATTTCCCTGATGTTTTTAGTAACAACCAAGAATATGAAGTCATCGCTCTAAAAGCCGAACGCACTTTCTGGGAAAAAGCTACTATACTTCATCAGGAGGCGAATCGTTCCAAAGATCGCCCGTTCCCACTAAGGTATTCCCGACATTACTATGACTTGGCCATGCTGGCTCAGGGTCCTTTTCGCGATAAAGCATTACAAGACTATGATTTATTGGAAGCTGTGGTGCGGCATAAGAAAATATTCTTTAGATGCGGATGGGCGAAATATGATGAAGCAAAGCCGGGAACGCTGTGCCTTCTCCCACCTGATTTTCGTCTCCCAGAGATACAGAAGGACTTCGAAAAAATGCGAATAATGATGTTCGGCGAATCCCCCTCATTCCGGGAAATAATGGATATCCTTTCAGAGCTGGAATCGACTATTAATAACGGGTAGGAAGCGATGTAAATCTCTCCAACTGTCGAGACCCTCATAGAGTCAAGAGTCCATGATGCCCTCGAGAAGCTATACATATAAAACGCAATAGCAAGATTCTGATATTGAAGAAGTTGCAGGGTATCATGTCCAGTCTTAATCAGTTACACATCACAATCAGCTTCAAAATTACTCATATCTCAAAGTATCAACTGGATTTGAGGCTGCTGCCCTGAAGGTTTGATAACTGATTGTCAAAAAGGCAATTCCGAGAGCTGCAGCAGCCGCAAGAATAAACATCCATGGACTTATGCTGATATGGTAAGCGAAATTCTGCAGCCATTTACTCATGGCAAAATAAGCCACAGGGAATGCAATAACATTGGCAATCACAACCAGTTTAACAAACTCCTTTGTCAAAAGCGTCATTATCTGCGGGATCGATGCTCCAAGGACCTTGCGGATTCCGATTTCTTTTGTGCGCTGCTCCACCGTAAATGCAGAAAGGCCCAAAAGCCCCAGGCAGGCTATCAACACAGCAAGGATTGCAAAGTATCCGAAGGCCTTTCCGGTTCTTTGTTCTCTTCTGTACAATTGGTTAAAGGCCTCATCCAGAAAGTAGAAGTCGAACGGCTGTCCATGACTACTTTTTTCAAAAGTTTCTTTTAAAAGGCTGATATTTCTCGGTATATTTCCAGGCTTGAGCCGTACTGCAATATTGGATCCCTCTTTCAGAGACAGAAACATTGGTTCTATATGACTATGCAGGGACGCAAAGTAAAAGTCCTTGATAACACCTATTATATGATATTCTTCTCTAATAAATTTAAATTTTTTGCCAAGTGGCTCTTTCCAACCCATATTCTTTACAGCGGTTTCATTGAATATTACGCCGTTTTTATCACTGCCATATTCTCTGGAAAAATTTCTTCCCTGTAAAAGTTCTATCTTGAAGACATCCAGAAAATCATAGTCCACATAATCAAAACACATCTGCATTTTTACTTTTTCACCATTATCTTTTTCCAGTTTTACTCCCAGCAGGCGGCTTCTAATATTCGTGGGCAGGCCGCCAGATACAGAGACACCTTCCACCTCGGGGAAATTGAGCAGTTCGGTTTTGATTACTGATGTTTCTTTCATAGCTTCCCTGGTACGTACAGGTATGACTGCTACATGCTCACGGTCATAACCCAGTCTCTTTGTTTTGATGTAATTCATCTGCCCGAAAATTATAATTGTGCCAATGATAAGAATAATAGACGCACTGAACTGAGCGACAACAAGAATATTCCTCATCCCTGACCCTTTCTTGCCTGATCTAACAAAATCTCTGAGTACACTCACAGGCTTGAGAGCGGATAACACAACTGCAGGGTAACTTCCAGAGGCAATACCGACGAACATTACAGTTAAAAAAAGTAGGCTCAGAAGAGCTGTGTTATGAAGATAATTGATCTGAATATCGATTCCTACGAGAGAACAAAAATAAGGCAGAGATAATTTAATTAAGACTAATGCAATTCCCAGGGCTAAAAGAGCGACGATAAATGATTCTCCTATAAACTGTTTGAATAGTTGTGTTCTGTTGGCTCCTGCTACCTTTCGGATACCGATCTCTTTCGAACGGGTTGCAGCACGGGCAGTTGCAAGGTTCATATAGTTTATACAGGCAATTAGCAGAATGACAAAGGCTATAGATATAAACAGGTAAATATATTTCATTTCATTGTTTGTGGAAGTCTCTCTCCAGAAGTGAGATCTTAGATGAATATCCTTGAGCGGCTGAAGATACAACTGATAAGCCTTTTGTTCATACTTTTTAAGTAAGGACGGAAATTTTCCTTCGATAATGGCTTTTTTACTGCCTTTCTTCACTTCAACATATGTTATGAAATTTCCAACATCCCATGTATTGATCATAAAACTGTTAGATTTATCGGCAATCAATGTAGGGACTGATATAAGATAATCAAACTGCAGATGGGAATTAGGAGGCACATTTTTTAATACTCCTGTAATATGGAGATTATATTGTTTATGTCTTTCTTTGTACTCAATACTTTTTCCGATTGGATCTTCGTTCCCGAACAGTTTTTTTGCAGCACTTTCGGAAATCACCATAGAGTTGGGACTAGCAAGAGATTCAATCTTATCTCCCTTAATGAGTGGAAATGAAAAAATACTCAGAAAATTCCGGTCAGCATACAAACCGGTTTCATGAAAGTTTTTTTCGTTGTTTTGAAGTACTGCTCTTTTTGTCCAAGGTTTCATAATCCGGGTAGCGTTTACTATTTCAGGAATACTATCCGTCAATGCCTTTGCCAACAGCTCTGGTGTCTCTGCTGAATATTCTTCGACGTTACTTTTCATATACGAATCATGGGATACCACAAGGTGTATACTACTGGCTTTCTCATGGAATCGATCAAAACTCATCTCAAATTGTACATATGCTAAGATAAGTATAAAACAAGCCATTCCTACGGCTAATCCTGTTATATTTGTCAGGGAAAACCACTTATTCTTAATGATATTTCTGAAAGATATAATCAAATAATTCTTAAACATGAGTGTGCTCCAGTAAATTTTATTCGAGATAAAACCGCGAAGAGACCTGATGACTTGAAACCAGTACCACAGCCATGCAAAAAGAAATCCCTTCCCTTGACAAATTTCATTAAAAACCTCTCTAAAATCCCCCAGGTGAGTATATTCTCCCCTATCAGAGTAGACCGATTTAAGCATCGATTCTGCGATTCTGGGGGGCTTAATGAAATTACTACTTTTCATAGTCACACTTTGTTAGTCTCAGGTTTTAGCTCCCGAACATCAGCCCAGCTGGAATCATGGATGCTCTTTATTTCTAGCAGCGCCTTCTTGCCCATGGAAGTCATCTTGTAAATCCGCTTTCTCCTTCCTCCACGTTCATTTATCGGGTCAGTTAAGAATGAGTCAAGCAAGCCCTTTTTCTCGAGACGCTCCAGAGGGTCATATATAGAACCAAATGACCAGTTTTTACCTGTTATTTTAATGAGTCGATTTCGGATGGGCACGCAGTATGCATCATGCTTGAGTTTCCAGATTGCAAGAAGAACCAGTTCTTCAGATCGTGATAAAATCTTCATTTTTACCTCTATATCTTTATTACTTCCAGATTATGAAACAAATAGAATCGCCTGTAAAGCGATTTGTTCCTAAAAACAGAGAATAAAAGAATAATTGATATAAATTCCCCCTTCAAAACGCAGCTAATTAACAGTGATTAGTCTAATATGATCGAACAGTTCTGGGGATACTCTACTCTGTATACGCTTTTTACAGACCAATTCTATGAAATTTTCTCTTTCCCGCGGATTTTTATTGACTTTATATTTTTGTTTTATCTATTATTTATAATATTGCAGTTCAGAGGATGAAAATTTGATGAAATTTAGAGAAAATCCTAAATTCAAAAAAAAAGAAATTTCTATACCTAAACATTTTTCTCTCAGATGACGTATTTAACAAGATTGGTTGGGTTGAGATAATTGCAATCAACATTTTATATCTTGTTATTATTTGTCTATAATTCAAATCGTGTCTTTAGTTTTTAATACCGGAAGTTAAAGGATGCGTACATAATGAAAAATTCTAAATCATTTATATTTATTGTCTTTGTTTTTCTTTACATAACTTCACTGGATTTTCCCGGTCAGGCTCAGGAAACATATTCTCCGTCTGATATCACGAAGGTCGTTTTCCTGGGGACAGGAAATCCCAATCCAGACCCTCAACATTCTGGAAATTCCATTGCAATAGTTATTAACAATACACCCTACATTGTGGATTTTGGACCAGGCCTTATTCGGCAAGCAGCGGCCTTATCGCCCAGATACGGAGGCAAAATCGAAGCTTTGGGCGTCGAAAATCTTAAAATAGCGTTTTTAACCCATTTGCACTCCGATCATACTAAAGGAAATCATAAATATCTACAAAGGAAAAGTCGTTTCCGCAAGAGACCTTGATGTTTATTGATTCCTTAAGACCTCTGGAAAAATGCTGGCTCTGTTAAATAACTAGCAAAAAGATTAGTTTTAATATATATAAAAAATAGAGGCGTAAAAAAACTTTATGGATGGATAAGCCCCAATGTATTTAACAGGGCTGACTGGACTGAAAAATCAATAACCTTATATATTTTTTATGTCAATCTGAAGGAGGTTGGAAGTGAATAATAAACAATTATTATCCAGAAAACTTAGGACAGTATTTTTCTTCAGCTTAATCCTGATTTTGGTTTCTTTGGTATTTCCGACTGAAGAAATTGTGAAAACTCCGAAGGGAATCGAAAGACTTAAGAATCGGATTGATGGCGTGATACAAAGCGTTGAAGGAACAATCGGAGTCGCCGTCAAACATCTTGAAACAGGAGAGGAGCTTTACATCAATGGCTCCACCTTCTTCCCGATGGCGAGTGTTTTCAAAATCCCGATATTTGTAGAAGTGATGGCTCAGATAATAGATGGAAAATTTACTCTGGATGATGAAATAAATGTGCAAAAGCCAGATCAGCATTTGGGAAGCGGGATGCTTTCGGATCTCGATGCGCCCGGAATTAGACTATCAGTCCGGAACCTGATCAACCTGATGATGATGATTTCCGATAATTCGGCCACGGATATTCTTTTAACGAAAGTCAGCGCAGAGAAAGTAAACAGCCGATTGCAGTCTTTCGGTATTGATAATATGACTGTGAATCGGACTTGCCAGAATTTGATATTGGATACTATAGGTGTGGACTCCGAAAAATATAAGGAGATGACTCTCGAAGAAGTGATAAAAACCTACAGGAAGGAAATGGAAGACAATCCTCAAGCATTTGAAGAGGCGACAAAAAAATTCAGCCAGATTCAAAAAGACCAGAGCACACCTCTAGCCATGAACAGACTTTTGGAAATGGTCTTTAAAAAAGAGATTCTCGATCCTGAAAGCTGTGAACATATCATTTCTGTCATGCTCAAGTGTCAGACAGGGGGGAAAAGGATTAAGGGGGACCTTCCGGGAAGAGTCAAGGTGGCCCATAAAACCGGCACCATCGGGGGGACGGTCAACAATGTTGGTATTATTTATCTTCCTGATAATCTGGGCCACGTTGCACTAACAATTTTTTCTAAAGACATGGAATTGAAAACAAGAGAGGTCGAAGACAAAATTGCTCAAATAGCGAGATTCGTTTTTGATTATTTTTATTTCACTTCTTGACAACTTTCCTTTTTCTCTATTCTAGTTCATACAAATAAGCACCCTTTTCTATTACAGCCATGCCATTTTCCCCACAACAAAGTAAAAGATCAAGGATAGAGAGATTTTTCATAAATTTCAAGTTCCCTGATTCTCTGAGCGCCTCTACCCTTCTTTTTAAATGGAACAGTTATCCAACCCTCGCCCAACGGACCTTTTATGCGATTCCGATTAACATATGTAAATCCCCTTGCTAATAAGGTTTCATCTTATTTCATATTTATACATAACAAGAGGATTGTCTACCTTTAACTCCCAGATGCGTTTTCCAATCTTTTCAACTTTCTTTGCTGAGGATTTCTTATTGGCTCTATATTTTTGTTCTATGTATTATTTATAATATTGTAGCTCAGATGGTGAAAATTTGATGAAATTTAGCACAGGTCAATAGGGATATCAAAATTCCTACCTAATTCTTTTGACCTTACACAATTCCTGTGCTATAAGTATTGGAAAAATTGTTTGTATTAAAAGCACAACTGGACCGCGGAATAAGCCAAATCCAGATTTTTCTCCATGACTTTTAGAATGAAAAAGCTCTATCTTATACTCGAGGATGGTACAGAATATCAAGGCCTTTCTTTCGCCGCCGAGGAATCCATTTCAGGAGAAGTCGTGTTCAACACCGGGATGGTCGGCTATTATGAATCTTTGACCGACCCCAGCTATAAGGGACAGGTTCTCGTCCTTACTTATCCGCTGATCGGAAACTACGGCGTTCCGAGCAAAGAGGTAAAAGGAGATCTTCCTAAAAATTTTGAATCGGACCGCATTCATGCCTCTGCTTTGATCGTTTCTGATTATTCTTTTTCTCATAACCACTGGAACGCTGTGGAAAGTCTGGCCGATTGGCTTAAAAAACAGCATATCCCGGCCCTCTATGGGATCGACACACGCGCTTTGACAAAGCAGCTGCGTGAGAAGGGCACAATGTTGGGCAAGATCGTCTTTGATAAAGACATAAAATTCTATGACCCTAACAGAGAGAACCTTATCAAGAAAGTCTCAGTGCAAGAGCCGATTGTTTACAACAGAGCGGGGAAGAGGAGAATAATCGTCATCGATTGCGGGGTTAAATACAACATTATCCGGTGTTTGATCAAGCGGGACTGTTGTGTGATTCGTGTTCCCTACAACTTTGATTTCTTCCAGCAGAGTTTTGATGCGGTCATTATTTCCAATGGACCTGGAAATCCCAAGATGTGCCGAGAGACCATAGTTTTGGTCAAGAAATGTTTGGAGAGAAAGATCCCGACTTTTGGCATCTGTCTAGGGAATCAACTGATGGCTCTGGCCGCTGGAGCCAACACCTACAAACTCAAATACGGCCACAGGAGTCAGAATCAGCCCTGCCTTCAAGTGGGGACAAAAAAATGTTTTATCACTTCTCAGAATCATGGTTTTGCTGTAGATGACAGGAACTTACCCGAGGGATGGCTGCCCTGGTTTGTAAACATTAATGACAACACCAATGAAGGCTTAAGACATAAAAATTTGCCTTTCATGTCCGTCCAGTTTCATCCAGAGCATACTCCCGGTCCTGTGGATACAGAATTTTTGTTTGATACCTTTCTGGAAAAGGTGGAGAGATGAGAAAAGTCATTTTGCTGGGAAGCGGAGCGCTCAAAATCGGACAAGCCGGGGAGTTCGACTACTCAGGAAGCCAGGCCATAAAAGCACTGAAGGAAGAGCGGATAAGAGTAATTCTTGTCAATCCCAATATCGCTACCATTCAGACCTCCGAAGCCTTGGCCGACAAGATTTATTTTCTTCCCGTTACTCCGTATTTCGTGGAAAAAGTGATAGAGAAAGAAAGGCCGGACGGAATTCTCCTCGGTTTTGGAGGACAGACCGCGCTTAACTGCGGAGTGAAATTGAATGATAAGGGAGTGTTTGCTAGGTTTGAGGTAGAGGTCCTGGGAACATCGATTCAGGCCATCAAGGACAGCGAGGATAGGCGGAAATTTGTCAAGAGGTTGAGCGAAATAGATCTGAAGGTTCCGCGGAGCATTGCTGTATCCTCCGTCCAGGAAGCCATGGAAGCTGCAGAGAAGATCGGATATCCTGTCATAGCCAGAGTCGCTTATGCTCTGGGAGGATTGGGTTCAGGCCTTTCCGCCAATAAAGAGGAGCTTCTGGAGACTATCCAGAAAGCTTTTGCTTTCACAGACCAGATTTTGATCGAGGAATATCTGGAGGGCTGGAAAGAGGTGGAGTATGAAGTTGTCAGAGACATACACGATAACTGCATCACAGTCTGTAACATGGAGAATTTTGACCCTATGGGCATCCATACCGGAGAAAGCATTGTTATTGCTCCTTCCCAGACGCTGTCCAATCACGAGTATCATAAGCTTCGGGATATATCCATCAAGGTGATCAGGCATCTTGGCATAGTCGGAGAGTGCAATATCCAGTTTGCTCTGGACAAGGAGAGCGATGACTACAGGATCATCGAGGTCAACCCGAGGCTTTCCAGAAGCAGTGCCCTCGCTTCCAAAGCGACCGGTTATCCTTTGGCTTTTATCGCTGCAAAGTTGGCCCTGGGCCATTCCTTGATCGACCTGCCCAATTCAATAACCAAGCGAACAAAAGCGTGTTTTGAACCGGCTTTGGATTACATCGTGGTCAAGATTCCCAGATGGGATCTGACAAAATTCAAGAGAGCCTCTAAAAAAATCGGAACAGAAATGAAGAGTGTCGGGGAAGTGATGGCCATTGGCCGGACTTTCGAAGAGACCTTGCAGAAAGCCATACGTATGCTGCAGGTCGGGAGGTACGGCCTTGTTTGCAACGATATCAGCTTCGAGGACTTGGAGAAAGAACTCCAGAATCCGACGGACAGACGGATCTTTGCCATCGCAGAGGCAGTCAAAAGGTATTCGATCGAGGATATCCATTCCTTAACCAGGATCGATAGATGGTTTCTTTACAAGATCAAAAATATTGTAGAATTGGAAGGGGAAATCAGATGCCAGAATTATCAGAATTTATCGCGAGAACTGCTTGGTAAAGCTAAGAAACACGGTTTCTCTGATAAACAGATTGCTCTACTTTTCGGCAAGGAAGAACTGGATATCAGAGAGTTGCGAAAAAAAATTGGTATTAGGCCTTATGTCAAGCAGATTGATACCCTGGCGGCAGAATATCCTGCCCAGACAAACTATCTCTATCTCACTTATAACGGATCAGAGGATGATATCGAGTTTGCTGACAAAAAAACTGTTATCGTTCTGGGATCCGGGTCCTACCGGATAGGATCTTCTGTGGAGTTTGACTGGTGTTGTGTCAATGCTGTTTTGACTTTAAGAACCATGGGCTTTCGGACCATCATGATCAACTACAATCCTGAAACGGTCAGTACCGATTATGACATCTGCGACAAGCTGTATTTTGAGGAGTTGAGTTTCGAGACCGTAGCCGATATTTATGAAAGAGAGGCGCCGATAGGGCTCATCATTTCGATGGGCGGTCAGATTCCGAACAACCTGGCCATGAAATGTCAACAGTATGGTCTGGCCATACTCGGCACGTCGCCGTTGTGTATAGATAAGGCGGAGAACAGGTACAAGTTTTCTGCGCTCTTGGACGATTTGGAAATCGACCAACCTGAATGGAAAGAGCTGACGAATGTTGAGGACGCCACATCGTTTGCCAAAAGCGTGAATTATCCTGTTTTGGTGAGGCCGAGTTATGTTCTCAGCGGTGCGGCCATGTCAGTGGCCTTGAATGATTCTGAACTCGTCCATTATCTGGAGAAAGCCTCAAGAGTCAGCCCTGAATACCCGGTTGTCATCAGCAAATTCATCGAAAATGCTAAAGAGATTGAAATCGATGCTGTGGCCAAAAAAGGAGAGTTGTTCGTCTATGCTATCTGTGAGCATGTTGAAAACGCCGGCGTTCACTCTGGAGATGCGACTATGGTTCTTCCTCCCCAACGAACGTATCTCGAGACCACAAGACGGATGAAAAAGATTGCTCGTCAGATTGCCCGTTCTTTGGAGATCAACGGGCCTTTCAATATTCAATTTATTGCCAAAGATAACGAGGTCAAAGTCATCGAGTGTAACCTGAGGGCTTCCCGCTCTTTTCCCTTTGTGTCCAAGATTTTTAAACTGAATTTTATCGATCTGGCAACAAAAATCCTCATGGGCGAAGATGTGCCGAGGATTGACAAATCCTGTTTCGAACTGGATTATGTGGGGGTCAAAGCCCCGCAGTTTTCCTTCACACGGATCAAAGGAGCTGATCCTGTGTTGAGTATTGAGATGGCCTCAACGGGAGAGGTGGCTTGTATTGGAGACAACTTCGAGGAAGCTTTCCTGAAGGCTTTGCTGTCAGTAGGCTTCCGATTTCCGGAGAAGAACATTTTTTTGTCCACCGGACCTTTTGAAAGCAAATCCTTGTTCCTGCCTCAAGCCAAGAGGCTCAAAGACCTCGGTTTCCATCTGTATGCCACTCGCGGTACAGCGGATTTTATGAAATACCACGGCATTCATTCAGAGATTTTGCGGTGGCCATTGGAAAAGAAAGAACCCAACGCACTCACTTATATTTCGGAGGGAAAGCTGGATCTCATCATAAATATCCCTAAAAGCTATGCGGAAGAAGAGCTGACAAATGATTATATCGTGAGGCGCAAAGCCGTGGACTTCAATATTCCTCTGATCACCAATTTGCAGTTTGCCGAAAGATTTATCGATGCCATTTCCCGGGTTGAAATGAGCGAACTGAGCATAAAATCCTGGGACGAATACTGAATTATAGAAGTGGCCGAGCGAGTAGGAAAGTATATGATACGACCTATACTCTTCCTCAGAAAGCTTACCTTGGATGAGCCGCAAGGGCAGGTGGTCTATCAATACGGAAAGCACAGAGCAGAGACTGAAAGCATGAATTTCTTATTTACTTTATATTTTTGTTTATATGTATTATTTTTAATACAGCAGCTTAGAAGGTGAAAATTTGATGAAGTTTCAGATATCGATGTTTTTTCTCTTGCAAAAGTTTTACGTAAAAGGGAATGGGGAATAGATCAACTTAAAAAGTTTGAGAAGTTTTTAACAATAGAAAAGGCTTTCAAGTTAAGCTTGAAAAGAGGGACCAGGTTTTGTACCTGGCCCCTCAGTATCATTGTGAATCAGACTTCGGGAATTTTTGGGAGATGAGCCAGCGATTCTTCAACCTTCTTTTCAGAATACTCATAATCCATAAGTTTTCCACCCAGGAAGACATCATAGGCTGCCATATCGACATGTCCGTGTCCACTGTGAGCTAATAGGATGGTTTTTGCTTCTCCTGATTCTCTACACTTAAGTGCTTCTTCGATGACTACACGAATTGCATGATTCGGCTCTGGTGCGCTGATGATCCCTTCCGTACGGGCAAAAGTTACGCCGGCTTCAAAGGCGGCGATCTGGTGAACAGCCCTTGCTTCAACAAGTCCTAATCTATGAAGATGGCAAATGATCGGTGCCATCCCGTGATAGCGCAGTCCACCTGCATGCACTGGTGGAGGAATAAAACATGATTCAACACACTTCCAAGAGCATAGTGTGTATCATCTCTTGATACGGCATCTTCTACAGCCTCACTGATTGCAATACCTAGGCTTCCTGGACAATCAGGATCTTTCATTAGCACAGCTCGTCCGGATTTTGTATCCTGACTTGGGCTTGGAATGCATTTTCCGCCCCAAGTTTCCATCATAATTCGGCGATTCTGTGCTTACTTCTTGTTTTATTAATTCCATGGAAAATAGAGGTGCTAAATCGCCTGGAGTAACGGGTTTGCCAGTGCCTGGATGCAAAACAGGAGGTAATGGCTCAGGCAAATCAGCTTGTATATTATACCAGGAGAATGGCATTTCTTTCTCATTTATTTGAATCCAATCTTTCTTCTCAAACTCTTCAATATTTCTCCCCAATCAATCACACGTTGTGAAAGCCTTGATAAATGGCGTAGCATCTTGTATAATTCGATATGTGACGATATGACGAATGAACAATAGATTGGAGACCCGACATGAAAAAGACGATCCGAATAGCCAAGGCAATTACCGATCCTAATCGTTTACGTGCTTTGGCTGCATTGCGACAAGGCGAACTATGCGTTTGTCAGCTTATTGAATTATTGGGATTGGTGCCATCCACAGTCTCAAAACACATGAGCATTCTTCGAGATGCGGAACTTGTTGAGGGAAAGAAACGAGGAAAGTGGATGTATTACTCACTGCCGCCCAAGAAATCCAATCCTGCGGTTTCTGCAATACTTAAATGGGTTATTGATCAGATCGAAAACGACAGCGTGGTTATGCGTGATGGATTGCAGATTAAAAAATTGAGGTGTTGAGAGGGAGACTACTAATGAGCAGGAAGCATTGGATTGCTTCTGCCGGGTTCAAAACCAGATAAAAACCTTTGTTGAAACCTCGCCAGAACCATTAAAAAATGGAGGCAAATCGTGATAACGCTGCTGTGCATGAGATTAATACAAGGAACGAAAACCAAGAGAAAGGATCACAATCATGGCTAATAAAGGCTTACAAGCAAATAAACGAAAAATGTCGAGCGTTTTTGAACGCTATCTGACCGTGTGGGTTGGTCTTTGCATAGTTGGAGGAATTTCCTTGGGGAAGGTTGCCCCAAATTTTTCCAAGGCATTAGACAGTATGGCAATCAGCGTAAACGGAGCCCCAATTGTCTCCATTCCCATTGCAATATGCCTTTTCTTCATGATGTATCCCATTATGGTGAAAATCGACTTTACCTCGGTCGTCAAAGCAGGCAAAAGCGGAAAACCGGTGTTTCTAACGCTCTTTCTCAACTGGTGCATCAAACCATTCACCATGTACGGAATTGCACTACTTTTTCTGGGAGCCTTATTCAAAGGCTTCATCGGCCCTGAAGCAATGGATTTGGTTAAAATGCCGTTTGGTCTGGATCTGTCTATTGGTGCACAGCATGGGGCTGGAACGGTTATTCTTAACGAAGGCGTGAAAATGCTTCAAGTCCCACTTTGGCGCAGCTATCTGGCAGGTTGTATCCTCCTTGGGATTGCGCCCTGTACTGCAATGGTGCTGGTTTGGGGATTCCTGGCCAGGGGAAACGATGGCCTTACCCTTGTTATGGTAGCGATAAATTCCTTGACCATGCTTTTACTATACGGAATCCTTGGCGGTTTCCTGCTTGGGGTTGGTCGATTGCCAGTACCCTGGCAGGCGCTATTGCTCTCCATTAGCATATATGTGGCTTTGCCGCTTGTTACGGGATATCTCTCCCGGAAATTAATCATTAAATCAAAAGGTGAAGAATGGTTTAGAGACAAGTTTCTCCACATTCTTTCGCCGATAACCATTACGGCCCTGCTTGCGACACTCGTGCTTCTGTTTTCCTTTAAGGGGGAAGTCATCGTGGCGAATCCTCTGACGATACTTTGGATCGCCATTCCTCTTTTCATACAAACAAATCTGATTTTTTGGCTCGGTTACGGACTCGCTAAAGTTTTGAAGCTTTCCTACAGGGACGCTGCTCCTTCCGCTATGATTGGAGCGTCAAATCATTTTGAAGTGGCAATTGCCACCGCCACAATGCTTTTCGGGTTATCCTCGGGTGCGGCTCTGGCAACGGTAGTTGGTGTGCTGATTGAGGTACCTATTATGCTGATGCTGGTGAAGATTTGCTTGAAGACCACACATTGGTTTCGGCAAAGGCAACAAGCAAATTAACAAGCACCTGAAGACAGAAAGCACAGCGCAGAGACTGAAAGCAAGGATTTCTTATTGACTGGATGTGTATTTTCCGGTATTATCACGAATGAAGCAGCTCAGAGGGTGAAAATTTGATGAAATTTAGAGAAAATCGTAAGTTTAAAAAAAAGGAAATCCCTATACCTAAACTGAACAAGAAAAAGAAAAACTAATTAAAGAAATGGAAAAAATCCCTAGGAAAAGAGAGTTAAGTTGAGTAATGAAACATTCACTAAAGACAGGATTTAGCTTTGGGTTTACCTCTGGAATAATCACCACTCTGGGGCTAATGGTAGGTCTACATTCTGGCACTCATTCAAAACTTGTTGTTATCGGCGGCGTATTGGTGATAGCAATAGCAGATTCGCTTTCAGATGCACTAGGTATCCATCTCTCCGAAGAATCAGAGAATAAGCATACTACCAAAGAGATATGGGAAGCAACACTCTCCACTTTCTTGTCTAAATTCGCCTTTACATTGACATTTATTGTTCCCCTCCTGTTATTTCAACTCTACACAGCAATTATTGTAAGCATCGCCTGGGGTTTATCATTGTTATGCATTTTTAGTTTCTTTATAGCCAAAGAACAGAAAGCAAAACCATGGATAGCGATCGTGGAACACTTGGGTATTGCAGTGGCAGTTATAATAGCAACACATTATGTCGGTGATTGGATTAGCTCGGCATTTTGTTAGGCAAGATTAAGAACTAAAAGGAGGCAATGTAGATATAACCTTACCTAAAATTGAGGCAGCCAAACCAAAGAAAACTGGAGTCAAATTTAAACAGGCAAAGGGTAACTAAGCAAATTGTGCTCCGCTCCCTGCCTGAAAAATTCGGGAGGATAAATATGCTGGAGATTAAGCAGTTAACTGTAGCCATAGAAGATAAGGAAATTCTGCATAATGTGAATTTGACCATAAGCCCCGGTGAAACACATGTCCTGTTTGGTCCCAATGGCAGCGGAAAAACCACATTGCTTATGGCGATAATGGGTTTCCCCAAATACCGAGTAACCAAAGGCAGCATCATTTTCCAAGGCAAGGACATAACTAGATTACCAATGGATGAGAGAGCCCGCTTAGGAATTGGCATGTCTTTTCAGCGACCACCAGTGGTTCGGGGAGTAAAGACTCAAGATATGATTGCCGCCTGTCTCAGAGGAAAAGAAGACAAAGACACTATTGGTCGGCTAGCTGAGAAGGCTGACCTAGCTGATTTTCTGGACAGGGAAATAAACTACGGCTTTTCCGGAGGGGAGATAAAGCGTTCTGAGTTAATGCAGCTGCTCGCCCAGAAACCGGCATTAACCCTATTAGACGAGCCAGAATCTGGGGTTGACTTAGTAAATATAGCCCTGATAGGTGAACTGATAAACAAGCTACTGGATAAGGATTGCCTAATACGCATCCGAAAATGCATGGGATTTATCATCACACATACTGGTCATATTCTGGACTATGTGAACGCTCGCACCGGCTATGTCATGATCAAGGGGAGGATAAGTTCCGGGGAAGACCCACATGAGATTCTGGCGACTATCAAAGAGAAAGGCTATGAAGAGTGTACCAAGTGTATTTTAGGGGGAACATTAAATGACCGAAATGAAATCATCTAAAACGAATAAAGATAAAGCGGAAGCAGCAATAACTAAACCAGCAACACTTGCTGATGATATAGATTTAGATAGTTATCTCAGCTCGGCTGAGGAACAACCTTATCAAGCTGATCCGTCAAAACTTCCTACCAAAGCAAAGGAACAAATGATGGGAGCAGGAATCATTTTGGATGATATGAGACAAAGGTCAGGAACCTTTATCCAGATGGATAACACACCAGTTCATAGTTCAATCAGGCAAGAGGGTGTAGAAGTAATGGCGACCAGCCAAGCTCTAGAAAAGTATGACTGGTTGTCAGACTATTGGTGGCAGGCAGTAGCCGTGGATACTGATAAATACACCGCCAATGTAGAGCTGAGTCAGAATGATGGTTACTTCATCAGAACTCTACCCGGCCATAAAACCATCTTCCCGGTTCAGGCTTGTCTCTATCTGTCAAAAGCACGACTAGCTCAGAATGTGCACAATATCATTATTGCTGAAGAAAACTCAGAACTACATATCATTACAGGTTGTACCACTGCCTCCAGAGACGAACCAGGACTACATCTGGGTGTGTCCGAGTTCTACATAAAGAGAGGGGCCAAGGTTACTTTCACTATGATACATAGCTGGAATCCAGAAGTAGCGGTTCGTCCCCGCAGTGCAGCCATCGTGGAAGAGGATGGGTTATTCCTTAGTAACTATGTGCTTATGAAACCGGTTCGCTCACTACAAATGTATCCTGCAGCTAGGTGTGTGGGTGAAAACGCAGTAGTCAGATACAACAGCATTCTGGTGGCAACACCAGGGTCATCACTGGATGTTGGTTCCCGGGCAATCCTCAACGCTAAGGGGGCAAAGACAGAAATCATATCACGAGCTATCACTACTGGGGGTAACATTATCGCCCGGGGGTACATAGAAGGTAATGCCCCGGAGGTGAAGGGACACCTTGAATGCCGAGGGCTTATTTTGCAGAAAGAAGGAATGATTCATGCTATACCTGAGCTTAAGGGTAATCTGGCTGGCATTGACCTATCCCACGAGGCAGCAGTAGGCAAGATAGCCGAAGAAGAAGTAGAGTACCTGATGGCACGAGGACTAACTAGATCTGAGGCTATAGCGACTATAGTCAGGGGCTTTCTCAGAGTAGATGTCGAGGGACTACCTCCAATGCTGAGTGCCGAGCTACAACGGGCTATTGAAGCCAACGAAAAGGATATCATGTAGACAAAAAAATGCTCCACAGGCTGGGTTATTTAAAAAGTTTATGATTCTGATGCCCTTTCAAGCTTTTTCATTACTGAAAAAATAAGTACTGCTGAAATAAAACACATAACGATCAATAACAGAAAAAACTGCCATATTTCCCATCTGTCCCAGAAATATCCGATAAAGCCGGCAAGTGCATTTCCTACTGCTGTTGCAGCCAGCCACCCTCCCTGCATGGTTCCTTTGTATTTAGGTGGGCTGACTTTAGAAACAAAAGAAATTCCCATCGGGGAGAGGCATAATTCAGCTATTGTAACAGAAAAATATGTCGTTATCAGCCAGTAAGGGGATATAAGGATATTAGAAACACTTCCCTGTAGTTCAGCCGGAGACGGCAGCCCTCTGGAAGCTATCATCATTATTCCAAATGAAAAGGCGGTTATTATCATACCTATTCCGATTTTTTTTGGAGTGCTGGGTTCTTTGCCCCGTCTCTGGAGAAAAGTAAAGAATCCTATTACAACAGGAGTCAGGAACACAATAAATATGGGATTAAAATGCAGGAAAAGCTGGGGGCTAATGGGCATTATTTCGTTAAATCCGGCGACAACAGAATAAGTGACAAAACAGCCTCCGATTAAAAGAACAAAACCTATTGACTTAGTTAAAATCTTTGTTCCTTTTCTAATCAGCAGTACCAGTCCTATTATAGCAGCTAGAAATGGCAGAAATGATTTGAGATTAAAAAATGTATATGTTGCTCTGCTTACCTCACTGACTGTATAATCCCTTGCAAAAATGCTGAGTGTAAAACCGTTTTGGTGGAAGCTCATCCAGAAGAAAATGACAACAAAGAAAACAAAGAAAAGAGCAAAAAGACGGTTTCTGGTCTGATTTTTAGTTAATCTGATAATTTTATCTTTATGTTCTTCTGAAGTTTCTTTTTGTTTTTCTGTTAAGTCAGCATGCTTATAGTATTTTTTAAAACCTGTGAATATAAGAAAAGATGCAACAATACTTAACGCAGTAATGGCAAAAGCAGCATTATAAGATTTACTAAGTGTCTCTATATACATTTCGGAAAAAGAAGTAAGGTCTGTAAAGTTGCTGCCTAGTTGAGCTTTAGCTAAAGATAGTAGCTCAGCTGTATCTTTTAATGCACCGTCAAGAAACTGATGGGCAAGAGCTGGTATTCTTGCATTATAGGTAAGTCCGGATCTTCCTAAAATCCAGTTGCTTATTCCTGTTGCAGCATGGGGCGCAAAAAATGCGCCTACATTAATACCCATATAGAAAATATTAAATGCAAAGTCACGATTTCTTTCGTATTTAGGGTCATCATACAGGTTGCCCACTAAAGCCTGGAGATTTCCTTTAAAAAGTCCAGTGCCTACGCATATTATCCCCAATGCTATAAAAAGAACTACTTGGCCAAATCCTGGCAGAGCCATAAGACCATATCCCATGAACATTAAAATCGTGCCAAGGGTAATAGTCTTCCCATATCCAATTACACGGTCAGCCAGCCATCCGCCTAATAATGGAAAGATGTTAAGAGGCGTGATAATTTACGCACGGATCGGCGCATAGTTTTACGCACTAGCGCCAATAAAATCCCTTGGATCAAGTTGAGATCGTGGCTTATACGACCTCTGAGAGCTTCGTTTTTTAGTGGA
>Ga0307438_1000487_pt1 | contig 30626 bp, 27 predicted proteins | sample SalMarWE160110MG_FD_202144 | JGI IMG/M metagenome (GOLD analysis project Ga0307438, IMG submission 202144) | Salt marsh sediment microbial communities from the Plum Island Ecosystem LTER, Massachusetts, United States - WE1603-110 | ecosystem: Environmental > Aquatic > Marine > Intertidal zone >... | reverse complement strand
AGAATCTGAAGTAAAGTGTTATAGACATCAAGATGAGCTTTTTCTATCTCATCAAAGAGGATAACTGAATAAGGTCTCCTTCTTACTGGCTCGCTGAGCGGGCCTCCTTCTTCATAACCAATCAATACCAGTTAAACATCCAGAGAAGTCTTCTGGCTGTCATTTTCTTTATGGCTTTTTGTTCCTTTTTATTCTTTTTCTTCTCTTTTTCTTTTTGATGATAATAATATGTTCTTTCCAGAAGATGATAGACCATTTGTGCAAAGAAGATAACAAGGACCAAAGACAATTATTTTAAACTTTAAATCACCTAAAAATAGTGAAATTTTAATTTTTATTTTTAATTAACAAAATTTTTGCGTGGACTTGACAATCCTATAAAATGTATTATAATATATCTAGATTGAATAGAATTCCTCTGAAGAAAAATAGTTATTCTTAGAGTTGCTTATAAAAAGAGAGTTCTGGTGGTTACAAAATATAGTGCGTTGTGTTTTTCGTATATTATTTCCTTTCTGAATGAAAATAATAGCATAAGTCTATTAATAAAAAAATGAGCAGGAAACTAAACCGTTCTCTGGTGCTGGGCATAATCAGACGTGAAGGCCCTATTTCTCGTGTAAAATTGGCCAAGAGAAGTTTTCTCAGTTTTGCTACTGTATCACGAGTAGTGGACTTCCTTATTGGAGAAGATTTTGTTAGTGAGATAGGCAAGGCCAACTCTGTGAGTGGCAGAAAACCCGTTCTTCTTCAATTCAACGAAGGGGTAGGCTATGTAATAGGCGCAGATGTGGGAGAGGAGAAAATTCAAGCCTGTATGGCTAATCTGGGAGGAAAGATTATTCGAAGAATTGAAGTATCCACTAAAGTTCGGCAAGGCGGAAAGGTTACTTTAGGGCAACTTCAGGAAACTATTTATAGAATACTTAGTGAGAGCAGGTCAATCAGAAGAAAGATAAAAGGTATTGGTGTAAGTGTTCCCGGTCACATTGATGAACAAGGAAGGAAGGTAATTTCTTCCATCATTGCCGGATGGCGCAATATTTCTCTGAAGGAAACTATAGAAGCAGAATTTGGGATCCCTTGTATTTTGGGTAATAACATAAACCTGGCTGCTATTGGAGAGCGAACATACGGTATAGCTCAAATGGCCGAAAGCTTAGTTTATGTAGCGGTAGGGACTGGCGTAGAAGCCGGTATTATTGTGAATAATGAAGTTTGCTATGGTGCCAATGGAAAGGCAGGCCAGTTAAGTCATATGGCTGTAGAATCAAACAGTTGGCAAAAAGATTATGGATTTCGGGGAGGATTGGAGAGTCTAATTAATGCAGAGACAGTGAATAATCGAGTAAAGCAATTGATTGAGAAAGGACAGAGCAGTATTATCCCGGATATGGTTAAGGGAGACTTAGGTAAGCTGACAGCAAGGATGGTTTTTACCGCAGCCGGGAAAGAAGATTTAGTAGCTACAAGTGTTGTGAGAGAAATCAGTTATCGTCTGGGCGCAGCTATAGTTAATATAGTAAGTTTGTTAGATCCTGAAGTCATAGTAATTGGAGGCGATATAATCTTGGCCGGAGAATTACCGTTAAAAGTGGTAGTCAGTGTAGTGAGAAAACTGGCACCTACGACCCCACAGATCAGTCTCTCTATTTTGGGCGCTGATGCGAGTATTTACGGAAGTATTGCTTTAGTTATTGCTGAGGTCTTTAAAAAATTAGAACTGTCTGTTTAGTAAAGCTCTACGATGAGAAATACCTGTGGGAGAAAAAATTGGAAAATAATGGTTTGAAGGGGGGTGAGAATATTCAAATTAATCTTTTATTGATTCAATGGGCAAAAGAGTAGGTTTTTTAGAAGAGAAAAATCAGTTATATAGAGTAAAGCTATAAAAGGAGGTAACAGTAAAATGATTTTTAAGAAGCGTTTTTTCGGTAGGCGATTTTTGGGGGTGCTGCTTTCCGTCAGTCTTGTTTTGGCCATAAGTGCTACCTTTGCCCTGGCCCAAGATAAGGTGAAGCTCACCTGGAGTGAATGGTGGGATCAAGAATGGGGAGAAGAAACCATCGACTGGATAATTTCCTCGTTTGAGAAGGAACACCCTAATGTCGAAGTAGAAACAATTTTTGCTCCTCATGGTCAATACATGGATAAGCTCTTAACACTTTGTCAAGCTGGAGAAGCTCCTGATGTTATGTCTATGGAGGTTACCTGGGCGGCAAACTTTGACAAACTGGGAGTATTTGAAGATTTAGACCCTTTGATAAGTAAGGCATGTCCAGAGTTTACCTTAGGCCATAATCCTGGTTGGGATAGCTGGTGGAAAGGTCGGCTCATCATGACCTATCTCTACACTATGTCTTACGGGATTTACTACAATGTGCGGATGTTTGAAGAAAAAGGAATAGAGCCACCAACTAATTGGAATGAGTTAAAAAAAGCTTTAAGGAAGTTTCACAGTCCTGAAGAACACCAGTGGGGAATAGCTCTGCCTGTTGCTATGAAAAGTTCTGCTCACTTCACCCTATATAACTTCTGGACCCGTTTAATCCAAGCAGGGGGACGAATGACAGATGAGGAAGGATTGGCTGTCTTTAATTCTGCTGCTGGAGTAAAAGCTCTAGAATATTGGGGAAGCTTATTAGCCGAAGGTTTGGTTTATCCGGGAACGGTTCCTGGCGCTCTTGCCATAGGCGAGAAGGAAATGATAGAGTTGCTTGGCGCCGAGCAGGTTCCCATGCAGTTAACCGGACCTTTTGTAAAGGGACAAGTTGTTGAGCGTAATCCAAAAATGAAAGGCAACATTGCCCTGACTCCTCCATTCAAAGACGTTACCAGTGGGTATCTAATTACTGGCAGTGGTGTTAGCTTATCCTCACAGTCCGAGCATCCCGAGCTAGCCTGGGAGTTTCTTAAACATCTATTAAGTGATGAGGTTGCTTTTAAGATGGTTAAAGAAAAATCTCTTTTCTGGGCAAATACCAAAGCGCTCGAGTCTCCAAGTATCAAGAAGGATCCAGTGCTTCAGTATCTACCAGAGATGATAGCCGATCCAGCCTCTCAACCCTGGTCTGTTTTACCTCAACTGGGCGACTTATGTAATTCGCTAATGAAAAACGCACAGGAATATTTCCTGGGCAAAAAAGATGCTCAAACTGCCCTGGACGATGCAGTTGAATATTGGAATAAGATAATTCAGGAAGCCAGGTAAGGTAGATTCATTTTTAGTTAATATACAGGGAGCCTTAGGGCTCCCTGTATATTTATAAGGAAAGGTCAATGTCATTATTAACAAAGTATAAAGATAGGTTTGAGTTGAGAGGATTTTTTTTTATTGCTCCGGCTATTATATTTTTACTTTTTGTGGTTATTTATCCTTTATTTAAGGTTTTTGAGTACAGTTTTCAAGAGTATAGCACTAAACATTCCTTTATTTTTGTGGGTTTGAAACAGTACCAAACCCTTTTCTCTGATGAGCTCTTCTGGATTAGCATGAAGAATACCTTTATCTTTACCATTGGAACAATTATTTTAGACTTGGCACTTTCCTGGGGAATAGCTCTTTTATTGAATGTCAAATGGCCCAATCTTAAGGTAAGGAATTTTTTTCGGGGCGCCCTGCTTCTACCTTTTCTTTTCTCTGCCCCTGCCTCAGCACTATTGTGGGGCATCCTTTATCAGCCCCTTGGATTCTTAAATTATATAAATGAACAGATCTTTGGTATAACCATAAACTTTCTCGGTGACCCAAAATTGGCTCTATTTTCTGTTCTGTGGGTCAATGTTTGGAAAAACTTTCCCCTCATAATGATATTAATCCTTGGTGGACTACAATCTATTCCTAAATCTATATATGAAGCCGCCAGAATAGACGGAGCTAGTCGAGTTCAATCTTTCTGGCATATTACTCTTCCCCAGATGCGCTCTTTAATGATGACAATCATTGTTATTGATTTTGCTACTACTTTTATCCACTTTGACCTGGTGTGGACCATGACAAAAGGAGGACCTCTGCGCAGCACTTATTTAATTAGTTTTTTTCTTTACCAGAGAGGAATGCAAGCCTTTAGGTTTGGTTATGCATCAGCCGTAGGCGTTATCACTATGCTCATCGTATCTATATGTGTGGCTACCTATATTTTTATTTATTCTAAGAGAGTCGAGGCTCGAGCATGAGAGAAAAAAAAAGGAGATTCAGATATTTTTCTTTATATAGTTCAGTAACTGTTATTACGGTACTTATTCTCTTTCCGGCTATATTTACTATATTAACTTCTTTTAAGCCTATTCGGGAGATATTTATGTATCCGCCAAGTATTCTTCCCCATACCTGGACTATTAAGCCATACATTTCAATTTTTTCGCGAGAAAAATATTTGCACTATTTTCTCAATGGGTATTTCATCTCTATTTGCTCAACTTTTCTCTGTGTTGTTCTTGGCGGCCTAGCCGGCTATGGATTTTCTCGATTCAAGCTCCCGGCAAAACGAGTTCTCCTTTTAGGAATTTTAGCTGCACAAATGTTTCCTGGAGCAGTTTTGATGATTCCCTATTTTAATCTATCAAGACAATTGGGCTTATACAATACCTATCTTGCGTTGATAATGATAGATACTACTTTTGCTCTTCCTCTGGTTATCTGGTTGCTTAAAAGTTATTTTGACTCAATTCCCGTAACTATAGAAGAGGCCGCTCTTATAGATGGATGTTCTCGAACCAAAGTGCTCTTCCTCATTGTAGCACCTATAGCTCGGGCCGGAGTTATTGGAACCGGTATGCTGGCTTTCATAAGAGCCTGGAACGAGTTTCTCTTTGCTTTAATTCTCACTAAGGGACCAGAGAAAGCTCCTATAACTGTAGGACTTGCCGAGCTTTTTGGCCAATACAGTATCAACTGGAATGGCGTTATGGCAATAACTACCCTTGCTGTTCTTCCCTTATTGGTTGCATTTATCTTTGTGCAGCGGTACGTCATTTCCGGAATAACTAGTGGAGCAGTTGACTAACGAAAAATAATAAAGGAGATGTTCATATGAGAGAAAACTCGGCTATTAACGGAAGGGAAAAAATTGTGCCGGAGGGATTGAGAGTAAAATGGCCCATAGTAACTCAGCAAGATAAAGAGGCTGTGGTAAAAACTCTTGATGATGAAATACTTCATGGACCTTATGTTCCCGAGGTGGTTGCTTTAGAGAAAGATTTCGGCAATTACATTGGAACAAGATATTGTATTGCCACCAATAGTGGGACAGCTGCTCTGCATATGGCTATAGCAGCTGCAGGAATTGGCCCAGGTGATGAGGTAATTACCTCATCATTTACGTTTTTGTCCTCAGCTACAGCTGTGCTTCATCATAACGCCATACCTATATTTGTGGATATCGATCCCAGGACTTTTAATATTGCTCCTGAGAAGATTGAAGAAAAGATTAGCCCAAAAACCAAAGCCATTATGCCTGTTCATATTCATGGACTACCGGCAGATATGGATGAGATGAATCAGATTGCTAAGAAAAACAAATTAATAGTTATAGAGGATGCCTGTCAGGCTCCTGGTGCGAGGTACCACGGGGAAAAAGTAGGAAACTTCGGCGATATGGCCGCTTTTAGCTTAAATGTGACTAAGAATCTTCCTGGAATTGAGGGGGGATTGCTTGTCACTGATAACAAAGAATACAGAGATGCGGGTAATATGTTGCGTATGTTTGGAGAGGAAATCAAAGCGGGAGAAAGAAGAGAATACAATGCTTATGGTATGGGATGGATGTATAGAACTTTTGGAATGCCAGCTGCTTTTGCTAGAAGTCAATTAAAAAGGCTTGATGAATATAATGCTAAGGCTCAAAAAAATGCCCGGTTTTTATCAAAATGTTTAAGTGAAATTAAAGGCGTAATTGCACCTTTTGTCCCTGAAGATAGAACCAGTATCTATCATAAATATAGAGTAAGGCTTGACCTTTCTGAATTACAAATTGACATGAAAACTTCCAAATTTAGGGATAAAGTAATGAGGGCCTTGCAGGCAGAAGGAGTAGATGTAACGTTATGGCAATCTCACCCCGTGCCTGGTCAAACTCTTTTCCAGCTTAAAGAAGGCTATGGCAAAGGCTGTCCCTGGAGCTGTCCTTACTCTAACAGGGAGACCAAATATGACGTACAAGATTATCCGGAAACAGTTAAATTGCTCAACGATTCGTTTGTTGTCTGCTCTGAGCTATACCCAATTTATGCTCAGAAATTGGAGTTAATGAAGTACTATGCAGAGGCGTTCCACAAGGTATTTAACAATCTAGAGGAAATTTTGACGATAGAATAAGGCTTCAATTTGAAACAAAAAACTAATAGTTTGTTTCTTAATTAACTTTACAGTGGTTTGTCATTGCGAGCGATAGCGAAGCAATCTAAGACCTTATAAATGAAGGGATTGCTTCGTCGTTTTGCTCCTTGCAATGACAGGATAAAATGTAAAGGTGTTTTGAAAATGAGGTGAAAGATTAGAAAAGAATTTTCTTATGTTTCCCCTAAAATAAAAAAAAGGAGGTAAGATAGATGAGTGAAATACGAATCGCTGTTGCTGGGGTAGGAAACTGTGCCTCATCCTTAATTCAAGGCATAGAATACTATAAGAGCAACAACAAAGAGGTAATTGGGTTAATGCACCCCGAGGTTGACGGCTACAAGTTAAGTGACATCAAAGTGGTAGCTGCTTTTGATGTTGATAAAAGGAAAGTTGGCCAGGACCTGAGTAGGGCTATTTTCGCCAAGCCTAATAACACCAAAGTGTTCTATCCGGATATTCCCCATTATGGGGTCACAGTGAAAATGGGCGAGGTGCTTGACGGGTACGCCAAACACATGGAAGAGTACCCCCAGGACCAAGCTTTTCAAATTAAGAAGGAAAGATCCTGTGATGTAGTGCAAGAACTCAAAAGAAGTGGAGCTCATATTTTAGTCAACTATTTACCGGTAGGTTCAGAAGATGGAGTCAAATTTTATGCTCAAGCTGCTCTGGATGCAGGAGTGGCTTTTGTCAACTGTATGCCGGTATTTATTGCTTCAGATAGGGAATGGGCAAAAAAATTTGAGGAAAAAGGCCTTCCCATTGTGGGTGATGATATCAAAGCCCAGATGGGCGCCACTATTGTGCACCGAACTCTCACCAAACTCTTTGTTGACCGGGGAGTGAAACTAGATCGCACCTATCAGCTTAATACAGGAGGAAATACTGATTTCCTGAATATGCTATCCAGAGAAAGACTTTCCTCTAAAAAAATTTCCAAGACAGAGGCAGTACAATCCCAGTTGGATAACCCACTTCCTCCAGAGAATATTCATATCGGGCCTAGTGATTATGTTCCCTGGCAGCATGACAATAAGGTCTGTTTTATCAGAATGGAAGGAAGGGAATTTGGTGATGTCCCTCTTAATCTTGAGTTAAGACTCTCTGTGGAAGACTCACCCAATAGTGCAGGCTGCGCTATAGATGCTATCAGGTGCTGTAAGCTTGCCCTGGATAGAGGTATAGGTGGTCCTTTGACTTCCATTTCCTCCTATACTATGAAACATCCTCCCATTCAATATTCGGATGATGAGGCAAGACAAAAGGTAGAGGAGTTTATCTCGGGTAAGATTGAAAGGTAAAAACGATAGCGAGGTGTTAGAAAAAGAAAGCTATTACCTCTGCCAACCTTATTAGTAGGGTTGGCAGAGGTATCTAAAAATCTCATGAGTATAATAATTACCAAAAATAAAATTAGGAAAGACCTCAGGAAATTAGGATTGAAAAAGGGCGATTGGGTTTTAATGCACAGTTCCCTGAAGAGTCTGGGATATGTTAAAGGAGGAGCAAACACAGTCATTGATGCTGTTATGGAAGTTATAGGAGAACACGGTCTTTTTATGTTGCCCACTTTCACTTTTACAAACTTTACCCCTTCCTTTGACCCGGAAAGAACACCTTCACAAATGGGTTTAATAACGGAAACTCTCCGTTTAAGAGAAAAGTCAATAAGAAGTTGGCATCCCCGACATTCGGTCAGTGTTTTAGGGGAAAAAACCAAAGAGGTGGTAAGTGGACATCTAGAAACAGGATCAGTAGGGGAAGGAAGTCCTATAGATAAGCTAGCAGAGCAGGATGGGTATGTTCTACTTATGGGAGTAGGACATACAGTTAATACCACAATACATACAGCTGAAATATATGCTGAATTTCCCTATTTGCATGTCAAGGATTCACCCCATTTCCCCGAACAAGCTGTAGTCAAAATTCCCGATGGAAAAAAGGTAAAAGTTGACCTTGCTCCTTATCCCACCTGTAGCGAGGGATTTTGGAAATTGGAACCTGTAATGCAAGATAAAGGACAGATTCGATACGGAAAAGTTGGTCAGGCCAACTGCCAATTGATGAAATCTCAAGATGTTATTGACACAGCATCATCCTTGCTGAGAAAAGATCCAGGGGCTCTCTTGTGTGATAATCCCCACTGCTATTCATGTAACCAGAAAAAGAAAGTTGTCCGCTCGGCGTTACCAATTAGACAAGAACCTCTAGAAAAGGAGGTGTGTCTTAATATCAACACAAAAGTAGGTATGAAGTAAGTAGAAATGCTTTGCAGATTCACGATAAGGAGATTTTGGAAAATGAAAGAAGTGCGTTTTGGACTGCTCGGATTTGGTGAATGGGCAAGATGGCATGCCTGTTTTATCAAGGAGAACCCGGCTGCACATCTGGTAGCAGTTGTTGACAGTGATGAAAAGAGACGTAACACAGCGGCAAGGGACCTTGGAGTTAAGGTTTATTCGGATTACAATGAATTAATGAAAGAGGAAGAATTGGATGTTGTGGACATTCTCCTACCTAATCATCTACATTATGAGGCGACAATAGCTGCTTTTCGAGCGGGAAATAACGTTCTATTAGAAAAACCTATGGCTCTAACAGTAGAAGATTGTAACTCAATCTTGGAATTTACCCAAGAAGTCTCCCAGCAAGACAAAAGGCTATTTTTGGCCATTGGATTTGAACTACGTCTCTCCTCTCTCTGGGGAGGAGTAAAGAGGTTAATTCAGGAAGGAAAAATCGGCACTGTTAAAACTGTAAATATAGAGATTTTTCGTTCTGCTCCCTCTATAGGTTTAAAAAAATGGCGCCTTAATAGGGAGCAGGTTGGTAGTTGGATGTTAGACGCACCTATTCATTACTTTGATCTTATTCGATGGTACTTTGAGGAAACAGGAGAACCACAATCTGTCTATTCTTCAGCTAATTCATTTTCAAAAAAAGTCCTGGTAGATAATTTCTCAAGTATTATCAAGTTCTCTAGCGGTGGTTATGCTGTTCTCTCCTATAGTATGGCAGGATATGGATATTATACTATAGCGAAAATTATAGGAGATAGAGGAGCTATATGGGCACATTGGGAAGAAGCCGAAGAAAAGCCCCTTGAACCAAAATTTTGGTTGGAGTACAGTCAGAATAAGGTTAAACATAAGGTTGTTATTGAAAGACCAGCCGGAGAAACCTTTGACTTGAAAGCTGAAATTAACCAAATTGTAAAGGTAGTTCAAGAAGGAGCATCCATTCCGGCTACCGGTCAGGATGGCAAAGAAGCAGTGCGAATCTGTTTGGCAGCCGATAAATCCCTAACTACGGGTGAGATTGTCAAACTATAAAATTGAAGTTGAGTTGAATAATTTTTTCAATATTTTTCGGAAATTTCCTTGGGTAAACATATAAACTTCTATAATTCAAGGAAAGGAAATGGGATGAATAAAAAAAAGAAGGTTAGAAATCAAGTAGCTATATTGGGCGGTTCCCCGGTAAGGAGTAGTTCTTTTCCCTTCTGGCCACAGTTTAGTAAGGTAGAGGAGGAAAACCTTCTACAGGTGCTACGCAGCAGGAAGTGGGAAAGACATGAAGGATGCATGGTATCCGAATTTGAACAGCGCTTCGCAGAATTATGTGAAGTGAAGAAATCTCTTATGGTCACCAACGGATCCACAGCATTGGAAATTGCCCTCACTGTAGCTGGCATAGGAGCGGGAGACGAGGTATTACTTCCACCATATACCTTTATGTCTACGGTTATGAGTGTACTCCTGGTTAACGCTCTTCCTATATTTATCGATATTCATCCAGATACATATTGTATGGACCCTCGCTTGATTGAGGAGCACATTAGTCCTAATACAAAAGCCATTTTACCAGTTCATCTAGCTGGAATGCCCTGTGATATGGAGGCAATAATGGATATTGCCTCTAATTACAACCTAATTGTTATTGAAGATGCTTGTCAGGCCCACCTGGCAGAGTGGAAGGGGAAAAAAGTAGGAAGTATCGGAAAATTGGGTTGCTTTAGTTTCCAGATAAGTAAAAATATTTCTGCCGGAGAGGGAGGCGCTATCGTCAGCAATGATTCTGCTTTAATAGATAAGTGTTTTTATTATCATACCTGTGGCCGACTGCGCACAGGGATGTGGTATTTTCATTCCCAGCCAGGAACTAACCGTCGAATGACAGAATTTCAGGCTGCCATCCTTCTGGCCCAGATAGAGCGTGTCTCGGATCAGATGGTGCTTAGATCTAATAACGCAGTCTATCTTTCAAAAAAGCTATCCCAGGTCCCGGGTATCAACCCTTTATCGGTTCCTGAGTTTGTCACTTGTCATGCTTACCACCTTTATATTTTCCGATATAGTGCGGATGCCTTTGCTGGTTTACATAGGGATATCTTTGTAAAAGCACTACAGGCAGAGGGAATTCCTTGTTCAACAGGTTATGTTCCTCTTTATAAAGAGGAATTTATTAAGAATACCATAAGAATGCGAAAGTTTCAAAAGATTTTTGGCCCAAGCCGTATAAATCAATATTATAAGTATTTGTCCGGGGTCCAGTGTCCGATTACTGAAAAAGCTTGCAACCAGCAAGGAGTCTGGATTCCTCAATCCGTCCTTTTAGGGACAAGAGAAGATATGGATAGCATTGTGGAGGCAATTCAGAAAATACAGAGATACGGAAAAGAACTTCATTAAATATATAAAAATTCTGAAATGAGTTAATTTTCTGGAATTCTTCATCCAGAATTTTAAAAAACTTTCGTATCTCAGCCAAGATTACTTAGAGAAGGAGGCCGGTAAGGAGTGCAACAAGACATTGAAACTGAAGTTAAGTGGGAGGGGGAAAAATTATGGTTTCTCAGAAATTTGATATAGTTTTGGTGGGGCATATCTCTAAAGATAAAAATGTTGTGGATGGAAAGGAAAGAAATGTTCTTGGTGGTGCTGTCTATTATGGTGCTTTCCCTCTTAAGGCGATGGGTTTTAATATAGCTATCGTAACAAAGCTGGCTAAGGAGGATTTTTCTGAGTTATCCGTTTTTGAAAAAGCAGGTATTCCTGTATTTGCCAGAGAGGCTCCCCAGACAACGGGGATAAAAAACCTTTACTCTACAGAGCACCCTGATGAGCGCCAAAGTTATCCCCTGGGATTTGCTGGTCCTTTTAGCGAAGAGAACTTTCCTAACATCGATGCTAAGATAATACATATCGGTGCTTTGAGGAGAGGAGAGATTCCCCTGAAAATGATACAGAAGCTATCCCGGATAGGGGATCTTAACTTAGATGCTCAAGGATTTGTAAGGGTAAAGGAGGACAACCGGCTTGTCTTACGGGATTGGGATAAGAAGAGTATAGCTCTACCATATATAAAATATTTAAAAGCAGATTTGGTTGAAACTCAGATTTTAACTGGAATTTCTGACCTATCAATAGCTGCAAAGTCCTTAGCTAAAATGGGTGCATCGGAGGTCTTGATAACTCATAAGAAAGGTGTACTTTTATTTGCAAAGGGAGAATTTTATCGAGCTCCTTTCCACCCGAAGTCTTTGAAAGGACGCACTGGTCGAGGTGATACTTGTATTTCTACCTATATAGGAAAGCGCTTAACTTTACCACCTTATAAAGCACTTTGCTTTGCCGCAGCCTTGACTACCCTTAAGTTGGAAAAAGAGGGGCCCTTCAGGGGGAAACTTGAGGATGTGGAGATTTTATCAAAGAAATTTGAAATGGACGAGAATTAGAAGGAGAAAAGAGAGACCGTGCTCTGCGGTGAAATACGATGAGACTGAGTACATACAAATGACAAGGGAGGATAAGATGAACGTCGGATGGGGAATTATAGGTTGTGGGAATATAGCAGGTAAGAAAATAGCACCCGCAATTAGTGCCGCTTCCAATGCTCAGTTGATGGGAGTGATGAGCAGAGATCCTGAAAAAGGTGATAGATTTGCCAGAAAACATAGAGTGAGTAAGGCTTATCATGCCTTAGATGCCTTCTTATCCAATCCAGAGATAGAAGCGGTGTATATTGCTACTCCACCATTTCTACATCGCGAGCAAACGGTTAAGACAGCTCAAGCTGGCAAACATATTCTTTGTGATAAACCCATGTCTATGAATTCTATTGAAGGTAAAGAAATGATTAAGGCATCTAAAGATAACGGGGTCAATTTAATGATTGGATTCATGATGCATTTTCATAGTTGTTCGCTAAGGGCAAAACAATTGATTAAAGAAGAAGTAATAGGTAAAGTTGTAGTAGCCGATGCCCAGATTTCCTGGTTCAATCCACCGAAAGAAGGAGCCTGGAGATATAATCCTAAATTCAGTGGTGGAGGGTGTCTGATGGACTCTGGCTGCCATGCGATTGATTTACTTACTTTTCTTTTAGGAGATATAGTTGAAGTATCTGCCTTTGTGGATAACGTAACCTTCGATTATCCAGTAGAGGATACAGTGGTAGCCGTACTTAGATTTGCTAAGGGAGGATATGCTTTTCTCAATAACTGTTTTAGCACCAATGGTGATAATAAACTCTTTCTTTACGGAAATAAAGGGAGACTGACTATTAGCGGAGCATTAGGGACGGGGCCGAAAGGGAAAATTGAAGGAATTATAAATGGCAAGAAAATTGAGGAAACTATACATGGTGAACGCAGAGAATATCCAGTTACATTTAAGGATCCTTATATAAGTGAAATTGAGCATTTTAGCAAGGTAATTCTGGAGGCAACCAAACCGATTATGTTTGGTGAAGAAGGACTAAAGAATATACAGATTGTGGAGGCAATTTACCAATCGGGAAAAAGTGGAAAAAGAGTAAAAATTTAGAAGGAGTTAGGAAAAAATGGGAAAGAAACTCGCCATTAAAGGTGGAGAAAGAGTTATCCCTGGAGCTGTAAAGAGGCTCGTAAAAATGTAGGGTATGATTCTCAAGAATATCCAGCTACCATAGATATTATTGCTCGAACTCTCTTTCTTGGCCATGAATATGGAGGTTTAGGTCCACCCAATGATATAGAGTTGATGGACCCTTATGCTGATGCTTTTGAGAAAGTACTAATTGATAATCGGGAGAGGGTAATTACTATAGCCAAATAAAGAAAGGAGAAGATATGCCAGTAAAAAAAGGAAACAAGGTGAAACTGCATCTTAGTGGCAAATTAAAGGATGGTAGAGTTTTTGCAGCTACTGAAGCTAAAGAACCTCTGGAATTTGAAGCAGGAGCTGGTGAGATTTTGCCTGGGATTGATGATGAAGTTATAGGTATGGAGGAAAATGAGAAAAAGGATATCATACTTTCTCCAGAGATGGGATTTGGAGAAAGAAAAGAAGAGCTGATAAAAAAAGTAGACAAAAATGTATTGAAAGGGAAAAAAGCGGAAGTAGGGCAAAGAATAAGTATGCAAACAGAAAAAGGACGAACAGTACCAGCTAAAGTTATAGAAATGGAGGCGGATAAGATAACTTTAGATTTGAATCATCCTCTAGCCGGTAAAGAGCTTATGTTTGAGATTAAAGTGGTGGGGATTGAGTAAAATAGAGAATCTCATCGACGATTTACAATCATCTTCTCAGCATAAAGTTTTATTTGAATGGGCGAATTTCGACCAGGATAATTCCTAGAGGCGTCTTTCTGCCACATATCTACCGTGAAGGGGAGGAGGCAGCAGGAGGAATTTACATAAATCCTTTATCTTTCAGGCTAATATGTCTTTCATTGCCGATGATAATGTGGTCAAGAACCTCGATAGCCATTGTTTTTCCTACTTCTACCATCTGTCTGGTTACTGCCAGGTCATCTTTACTAGGGCTAGGGTCCCCGGAAGGATGGTTATGAGCAATAATTATACCTGCGGCTAGATACTCAATAGCTGGCTGGAATACTTCCCGTAGATGCACTAAATTTGCCGTAAGGGTCCCAATGGATATAATCTCATCATGAATAATCTTGTTTCTTGTATTGAGATATAATCCACGAAATTGCTCTTTCTTAAGTTTTTTCATCCCTTTAAGATATCTGTAGGCATCCTCTAGACTTCTAATAGTAGGGAACCTGCCCGGTTCTTCTTCAAAGAATCTTCTTCCCAGTTCAAAGCAAGCAACTATCTGGCAAGCCTTTACCAGAGGAATGCCCAAATTCTCCATTAATCGCCCCACGTTTTTTTCCTGAGCCATGGCTTTGGAGCCGTATTCTTTGATGATGCGATGAGAAAGCTCCATTACTGTCTCTTCCCTATAACCTATGTTTAGAATGATAGCCATAAGTTCTTCATTTTTAAGGACATCAGGGCTATATTTGATCAACTTCTCCCTCGGTCTTTGTTCTTTAGGGATTTGTTTTAAGTGAAACTTATATTCAGCTGAGTTCTGCATGGCTTAGTTCCTGTAGGTCAAGGCAAAGATGAATTCTATATTCTTCGGTTACAAGACCTACAAAAAATTATTTTCAAAAATCACGATTAATACCTCCAAAAGCACGGGGGAAGGAGACCTAAGAATCCCGAAAGTACGCATACTGCAATTCTACCAAAACTCTCTCGGACTACCGAGACAATGGGGAATTATTACAGGAAGAAAGATCAACCTGACAGATATGATATTTTGTAAGGTAAGGCTAGAATACTTGTATTGCTTTCTGACAAAGGGGATAGAGTTATTCTTCTTGCTTTTCTTTTTGACCTTTTCCTGTTCAATAGTAAAATAGAGACAATATGTAAGGATAAAAAGATGAAAAGGAGAATCAAGTAAAGATTCATTTTCATAGGCACTTTAGCAGTAGCCTTGATACTCTTGGGATATTCTGTCAGTATCCAGGCAAAAGGGAGAGAGGAAGTCTCACTTAAAGATGAGATTACTTTTATCGAAATAGAATCCTTAACCAAAAACAAATACGCATTTAGTTGGCAACAGAAAGACCTAACAGTGGTATGGTCCGGCTTTTTTCTCCTGTATTCGACTAGATGGTTGGGGTAATTCGTCAAAACCTTGCACACCACATTTCGACCAGTTATCTCCGTACTCAACCGTTGAGGCATACCTCAAACTGAATGGGCAATTAATTTAGCCTATAGACTAAATTTAATAGTTATCTAATCCAAGCGCGATTTGCTGACAAATTCTCAGTAGGAGAGAATGCTTCTGTAGCAGCCGTTTTTGGTGTCCTTTTCATCCCTTCCTTGGTGCCTGGATAATATACACTTGACACTGGAGAATAAAAGTATATAATATAAGGTGAAAGCTATAGTAACAGAGGTAATTACCTAAATGAAGAAGGAAGAATTGCATAAGATGGGTGATGTTATTGAGAGACTGGCCTGGGAATACCCCAAAAACAATGTTTCTGCTGTAACCCTCAGATTTTGGGAACAACAAGGTCTACTAGAACCAGCCGCAAGAACTGAGGGTGGTCAAAGGCTCTATGATGAAGAGAATATTAGTTGGGTAAGGTTTCTAAAGGAACTCTCTATAGCGGGTGTTTCCATTCCCAAGATGCGAGAGCGGGTAGCGTACGTCAAAAGAGAATTGGAAGAGTTGGGCAACAAGAATAAATCGCGTGCAGAAAGAGTCTCCTACTTTGTGCGGACCGTAGAAACCCGCAGGAGAAGGAACGCCCTTGATATCCAATTGGATTTTTTCTACCAACGTCTGGACGGAGAGAAAAAGAAAGAGAAACTGTATGATACCGAGGCTCTGGTGCGACTTACTTCCTCAAAAAATGCTCGGAAACTTATAGAAAAAACTGAGGAGTACGGTCTCATAATCCCAGAGATCATAGACGGAGTTAAACGATTCAACCGTTATGAGGAGATGATCCTCAAGGTAATCGCTTTTTTAGAGTTCTTGGAGCCAGGAATAATAGAAAGATGCAAGAGTCTTACGTCCATTATCAAGTCTTTGGTGAAGGGAGCTGGAATTAAGGAAGGCTTCGGAGCCAGCCGCAAGCATGACGGAACTACGGGATATAACGCCACGTTGTATAATTTGGTGTTAATGAACCTTGATTCTTTGCGACTATTAAAATAGAAAGGTTGACTTTTTTTGTTTATTTGCTATAGTAAAACAATGAGCGCTATCGCATTTACTTTCGGTAAACAGGGAAATCCACGAAACATTCAAGGACTGTACTTCTATCTTTTCTATGAATAGCGGGAATAGTCTATGAACTCAGAGCAGAGGTCAAGAAAGATTATGGGATTATGAATATAATCAAGCCAGTGAATCAACGATTAATAAATGCTCAGGAGCTTTCGAACATGTTGGGGATCAGCGTAAACACCGCATATTCCTGGGTTAGCCAAAAAAAAATACCCTTCGTCAAATGTGGCCGTTTGACGAAGTTTGATGTTCAAAAGATTGAGGAATGGATTAAGGAGAATAGCGTCGAAGAAAAGGAATTCCGCTGAAAATAGAAGATGAAAGAGAATTTGACTAAACGCGGTTTAAAAATATAATACAAATGTTGGAAGAAGAAAATGGGTGTTTTCAAGAAAGGCAAGAATTGGTACATTGACTATTACGTGAAGGGAAGACGTAAAAGGGAAAAGATAGGTCCTAATAGACGCCAGGCAGAACTCGTATTTCAGAAGAGACAAGTTCAGGTTGCTGAGGACAAGTTCTTCGACATCAAAAGAGCCAAGAAGGTACTATTTGATGATTTTGCCAAGATGTACCTTGATATCTATTCGAAGTCCAATAAGAGGTCCTGGACACGAGACCGAACCTGCATTGACCATTTTAAAGAGTTCTTCGGGGGGAGATATCTACATGAGGTCTTACCGCTAGATATCGAGCAATACAAGAAGTCTCGCATTGGAAAGGTTAGTCCAAGGACGGTAAATATCGAACTGTCATGTCTTAGGGCAATGTTTAACAAAGCAATCTCGTGGAGTAAGGCCGTACAGAATCCTGTGAAACATGTCAAGATGCTCTCGGAGAAAAACAGAAGATTACGGTACTTGCAAGAGGATGAAATAGGGAGACTGATAGCTAATTGTGCTGACTACCTCAGACCTATAGTTGTAATGGCGTTGAACACGGGAATGCGTAAAGGGGAAATACTTAACCTGAAGTGGGAAGACATTGAGATGGGCACACGTATTATCTACGTTGTGAACACAAAAACAGACGAAAAGAGAGAGATTCCTGTGAATACCGTACTTTATGCAATGCTGGTTGACCTGAGGACGAAGAGTGATGCCTATGTCTTCCCAAGCGATGCGGGGGAACCTTACGTAGATATCAGGAAAGGTTTTCGGACTGCTATGAAGAAATCATATATTGGGAACTTCAGATTTCATGATTTACGGCATACCTTCGCTTCTCAGTTGGTCATGAAAGGCGTCGATTTAAGGACAGTACAGGAGCTTCTGGGGCACAAATCTATTGAGATGACCGTAAGGTACGCACATCTCTTTCACCGAACCACAAACAAGCAGCAGTGGAGAGATTGTGCCAGGACATGGACACTATTTGGACACCAGAGCTCAAAGGACGTCAATTCAAGGATTTATTGCCTAGCCTAAAACAATTATCCAGTAAGGATTTAGAGAAACTAGGCGCCTGTGGTTCAGTGGATAGAACGTCGGCCTCCGGAGCCGAAAGTCGCAGGTTCGAATCCTGCCAGGCGCACCAGCCATTTTTTCTTATTTTTCCTTCCACTTGTCCCTTCCCCTCACCTTAGTCCTCTCCCCCAAGGGGAGAGGAAAAATGGAACATTTCTCTTTTTTTTTCGTCTAATGTAATAAAAGAACAAGGTAAAAAGTGCCATTAATTATTAAGGGGGTGAATATGAAGAGAAAGTGGCTGATAGTACTGATGGGAGGATTGGTCCTGGTAGGTATAGTAGCTTCCGGGGCATTGGCCAGCCAAAGAGTGGATGTTAAGTTTAATGGGAAGAGATTCAGAGCTTATGTTCATCCACAAAAAGGTAGGTATGAGATAAGGATTATGCCTCGTAGAGAGAGTAGGGTGGGAGCAGCCGGGGTGTTGTCCGATTTGGATTTAACTACAGAGCAGCAAAAAAAAGTGGACAAACTGCAAGTTGCTTTCCAAAAGGATATTCTTGAGCTACGCTTGCAATTGGAGGAAAAGCAGCTTGAGCTCAAGAGACTACTCTTGAAAGATTCCCCTGTTCAGCAAGAAATCGAGGTTTTGGTGGATGGAATGGGAACTGTCTGGGCTGAAATTCAGAAAAAGAGTATTAGTTTCAAAATGAACCTGGAAGACACATTGACCGAGGAGCAATTAATTAAGTTACGCAGAATGGAAAGTAAGAGGTTTAGGACAGAGATAATGAGAAAGAATAGAGTCTTTTATCGTTTTTGGTAAGAGGAAGACCTGGTTAATAGGGAAGAGGAATCATTAAGATTGAGTATTCTCAGAGGAAGAAGATTCCTCTTCCCTTATCCTATAGAAGTGATATAATGGAAACAGCAAGTTCATTCTGTAGTGGGTTAGAGTTGAAATCTTTGGAAGCTATTGGGGATATGTGTATTAATAGACCTGAAGTAATGCATTCGGATGAAGAATTAGTGGAAAGGTTTGTAGGTGGAGAGACCGATAGTTTTCCGATGCTGGTGGAAAGATATGAAGGGCGAGTATACAGTATAGTTTATGGAATAATGGGAAGCAGGGATGAAGCCGAGGACCTTAGCCAGGAAGTATTTATTAAAGTATATGAGAATCTTGGCCATTTTAAGGGAAAAAGCAAGTTCTATACCTGGATTTATCGTATCACAGTAAATGTTTGCCTTAGCGCCCAAAGAAAAAAGAGTCAGTCAAACCGTATTATCTCTATGAGCAGGCTTTCCGGGGTGAGTGCTAATCCAGGGGAAGTAGAGTTGGCTGATGAGACTTTTTCTCCCCAGAAGGTATTTAAAGATAGGGAGCTTGCTTCAAAGATCCAATTGGCTATTAATTCTCTTCCCGGGATTCTCAGGATTACTTTTATTTTACGAGAATTTGAGGATTTGTCTTACCGAGAATTAGCGAGGATTTTTCGCTGTTCTATGGGTACAGTAAAATCGAGGCTTTCTCGGGCACGGGAAAGTCTGCGTCAGACACTTACGCCCTATTTAGAGGAATCTTGAAATATAGTAATTTACATGCTTGCCGAAGGACATTCCTCGAAATTCGTTGCTCGTTGCTTGTCGCTAGTCGCTTGCATTCCCTCTTTGCGAGGGGAAAAGAAAGAAGTGCTTGAATCGTATTCCGTCAATAGTGTTCCTTTGTAGATTTTAAGGTTTTTTCTTACGAGCAACTAGCAACTAGCAACTAGCAACGATATACAGTGAGGGAAGGAATTGTCCTGAGGTATTTTTGGATTAGGGAGGAAAAGATGGTTTGCAAAAAGACAAGTAAAGAGCTTTCTTCTTACCTGGATAATGAGGTGAGTTTGAATAAAAGAGTGAAGATAGAAAAGCATCTCAAAGGATGCACTAATTGCTCTTATCGACTTGAGCAACTTAAGAAAATCCATACCTTGACGCAGAAAGCTCTTGGCAGGGAACCCAAAGAAGGATTTTATGAACGCCTGTCTCCTCGACTTGAGGAAGGTGAAAAGAGGATAGGATTAAAGGAAAAATTATTTGAATGGAGATATAATTGGCGATTATCTCTATCACCTGTGGGGAAGATGGCTGTTACTATAAGTATTATAGCGATTATTTCTCTTTCTCTTTTGTATATCTGGCGTTCTGTTTCTTTGCCTGAGATTAACATTGAAGTTTTTCAACAGGAATACGTACGTTATAATGGAATGAGTTCCTTTGCCGAAGAGCTAGCTTTACCTGTAATCCTGGAGATAAAATGAGGAAGTCAAACATATTCTTGCCAGCTGGTAGAATTTTGAGGTGTATCTTTGTAGGTCTCTTTTTTCTATTGAATTTAATGGTAGTACCGTCTCTGGCTATGGAACCGGAGAAGACCTTAAGTCTCTCACTGGAAGCCCAGTTTCAGGTTAATGCTGAGGGTACTAAGGAAACACAAGTATATCGCCAGGAAGGGAGCTATATTATCAGGGCAAAAATTATTTATCGGAAACCAGATTTTAGTTATATATTATATCTTGCTCCTCCCATGATCAAGGGTAGGAGGATTCTTGATAATGGCAAGTTGCGTATAGAATATATTCCAGGGATGAGTAATTCTAAATATTCTTCTTCTTTGAACTCTTCTCTGGCTAGAAAGAGAAGAGAGAAAAGCCTGAATTTAATATTGGCTAACTATACTATTTCTCAGTTACCTGATGAGTATATAGCCGGTCGGGAGGTATATGTGATTTCCCTAATTCTTCAATATTCGGGTAGCCCTGGATTGAAAACATGGATAGATAAGGAGACCTTCCTTCCCCTTAAACAGGAAACATATAACTCAGAAGGAAAATTGACTTTTTCTTCTCAGTTTACTGAAATCCATTTCGGGAAAAAAATCTCTGAGGAAGAACTCAATGACATACCCAAATCAGTGAAAGATAGGAGGTTTCTCCCTCCACATCAGGTCATTAGTGATATTGAGGAATTGAAGGAAATAAGTAGATTTTCCTTATCTTTTCCCAAGTATCTACCATCAGGGTATAGTTTTCAGGAGGGCGTTTTGCTTAATGGTGGACAAAGAGTAGCTCTGACTTATACTAATGGGCTGGAGACAATCGTCCTTTTTCAAAGTCCGCCGATAACTGTCAAAACTGAAGATAATCGCCAGATACCTTTTGGGGGAGTATTATCAAAGATGGGAGTAAAGACTAAGTTCTGGACTGACAAAGGAAAGACCTTTGTTTTAATAGCTGATATATGTGAAGAGGAGTTTAATAAAATAAAAGAATCCATAGAATGAGATTCTCAAAAAAGAAACAGCAGCGGAAAGAAAGAGGAGCAAAAGAGTAAAATCAAAATAGAGGAGAATGAAAGATGAAAGCAAAATTTGCAAAGGGTGTAGTTGTATTGATAACAGGGATAATCTTGTTAGGCTCTGCATTTTCAGTCGCTTACGCAGAAGAAGAGAAAGCAGTTTTGAGCATCAATGAGGTACTGGAAGAGGCCTGGCAGAATAATCTTAACCTTCAAGAAGCTTCCCTTACCTTGAATAATGCCCGAATCAGTTATGAGAAGGCCAAGGCAAATGTTCTTCAGAGTGAATCAAAGATTGATGAGAAACAGGCTGAGCTTAATTGGCAGCAGGCACAACACACTTTTCAGAAAAGTAAAGATGAGGCAGGAACAGAGGTTATTTCCTTGTACAACAACTTTAAATATTTACTCTCTCTTGTTCCTTTAAGGCAAGAAAAAGTAAAGTTAGCGCAAAATAGCTTAGATAGAGTTAAAGAGAAGGTTAAAGCCGGCACAGCGGGAGAGCTAGAGGAGTTAGCAGCAGAGATTAGCCTGAAGACTGCTCGACAACAGCTCGAGAGCGCTGAACAACAATTAGATATAGCTAGAGAGAGTCTGTCTTCGGCAACTGGTATAGCGAATATAGTCGAGTTTAACCTGGTTTCTGAATTGGAAAAAGGTGTCATAGAAGACTCCCTGGATGTCTATATAACTGCTGCTTTACAAAAAAGAGAGGAAATAGAATTTGCCAGAAAAGATATAGAGATTGCCGGTGACCGATTGGAACAGCTAAAGATAACAGACTCTCCCTGGCTAGATATAGATAAAGCCAACAACGACCTTAAGTTACTTGAAATAACTCTTAAATTATTGGGGGAGTCAATAAAAAGTGAGCTGCGGCAGAGATATCAGCAGGTAGAATCTTTGAGTAGTCAGCTTGGGCTTCTTAATCTTGGATTAGATCAAGCCAGGAGGAACCTGGATAATGCTGATAAACAATTCCAGGCAGGATTAATAACCAGAGATGAATTGTCTTCCAAGCAAGTGGACTTCAAGGAAGCTTATCTAGAATTACAAAAGAGCAAAGGAAGCGGGTATGTCGCCTATTTGAATTTACAAGTTAGTGCGGGAGAAAGACTAGATTTAGGCGGGAAAAATGAAGACTAGCAAGAGGGGGGTGTTCTTTCTCTTTACTGTCTTGTTCACCCCTCTTTTTATAGGGCAGGCCGGGTTTTCTAATTCTATTACCCTGGAAGATGCTGCCAAAATGGCTCTGGCAAATAATGAGCAAGTTTTGAGTGTGCAAGCTTCTCTGGAGATAGCCAGGTTAAGTCTAAAACGGGCGGAGAAGCTTTTCGCTACCCCTTATATAAATCTTAATGTTCAACCCTGGCAGGGAAAGTATGATATTGAAAGAGAGACTTATCAAAGGCCAAGCGAATTTATGATGTCCGGGACAATCAAATTCTCTCAGGGGACCGATATTGGCCTTAACTACCAGGGAGCATATGACTACGAGGAGGGAGGTTATGATGATTTCTATACTCTGGAACTGCATCAGAGCCTCTTCCAGGACCAGAGTCTTACTCCTTCTGCTCTGGAGCTTTATAATGCCCGCATGGCTACAGAAAGAGCTTATCTTGCTCTGGAAGACATAGAAAAAGAGATTATTCTATCTACGGTTAGGAGCTTTTATAAACTTCGGGAGATAGGTAATTCTCTGAGTTTAAGCAAAGAAAGAATAGCTGTGAGCCAGGAAGAATTGGAAGAAACTACCGAAAAGAAGGATTCTGGGCTGGCTGGAGAGTTAGACATGCTCAAGGCGAAAATTGAGCTGGCAGAAAATACTGAACAACTGAATGAATTAGAAAATCAGTTAGCGCTGGCTAAGGATCAATTTTATCATTCTATTGGTGTAGAAAAAGATACTCTCCTTATTCTTTCGCTTCCTCAAGAGAAAAAAGTGAGAAAAAAAGCAGAAGAGCTGCTGGCGAAGGAAATCAACCGGGGGGTTATTTTAAGTCAGAGTGAACTCAAACAAGCACAGTGGACAATTGATGAAAAGCGTCTCCAGCTTAGCAGAAAAGAAGAGGAACTCTCTTCTGATTGGTTGCTGACGGTGGGTTATACTTCGGAAAAGTCAACTTTGGAGGGGATTACTCCTGCCCAAGGGCAGATAAAGATAGGGGTAACCTACAATCTTTTTGATGGAAGTCGAGCTAAATTATCAGTACAAACAGCTCAAATGGAGCTGGAGAAGGCTGAGAGAAATCTTGAGAATCTAAAAAAGACAGCTCAATTTAGTCTCTCTTCTCAGAAAAATGCCTTGAGAGAAGCTCTATCTCAATTTAATTTGTGGAAGTTAAAGAAAGATGAGATAAAATTAAAAGGCGAGTTAGCCCAAGAGCAATTTGCCCTGGGCATTATCAGCAGCCAGGAGTTAAAGGAGTTTCAATTGCAGGCAGTGCAAGTGGAGAATAGTTATCAGTCAGCTTTGCATGAGCTTTTGACTTCCTATTTTTCTTATAAGTTATCCTTGGGTATGAATATAGATTTTGATGAGGTGATAGGTAAATGAAAAAAAGGAAAAAGATAGTTATCTGGGTAGTGGTAATAGCTGTAGCTGCAGCAGGGGTTTATTATGTATATGGAAAGTTTTTTTCTTCCAAGGAGGAGACACAATCTTTTTCTCTTTCTCCAGAAAATATCATAACAGTGGAAGGTGGAGATGTCATCAGGACGGTTGATGCTTTTGGACAGGTTAGGCCAAACAGAGAGTCTTTCTTAGTTTTTGCCAGCAGTGGCATGCTGGAGAAAATCGAGGTGAAAGAAGGGGAGGAAGTTGAGGAGGGTAAGGTCCTGGCCCGCTTAAAGAACGCACAACAAAAGAGTCAGCTTCTGCAGGCAGAAAATGCCTATAAAATAGCAAAAGTGGATGCTTCTTCCAGCGAACTTAAGGAAAGAGAGCTTGATTATGAGGCAGCCTTAGAAAGTTATGAGAAGACTTTTATCACAGCTCCTTTCTTCGGGGAGGTGGCAGAGATTCTTGCCTATGAAGGAGATTCGGTTTCTGGCTCTACCCAGATAATCTATCTGGTCAATTGGGACAAAATCTATGTTGATGTAAATATCGATGAGGTAGATATCAAGGAGATTTCTATAGGACAAAAAGCCGAGATAATTTTTGATGCCTACCCTGAGCTAAAACTACCCGCCCTGGTAGATGGTATATCTCCTTTGGCAAAGGAGATGGGTGGAATCATCGTAGTAGAGGTAACTTTACAGCTTACCCAGAGCGATCCTCGTATTATGTCCGGCTTTTCCGCTGAAGTAGAAATCACGGTGGAAGAGGTTCATAATGTGGTACGAGTTCCCACTGAAGCGGTGGCGGAAAGAGAAGGAATGCATTTTGTTCTGCTGATGAACGAAAATGAACCGCAGATGACCATGGTGAGAGTAGGAAAGAGCAATGACGAATATATCGAGGTGCTATCTGGCTTAAAGGAGAATGATAGAATCGCAGCCAATGCCTATCAAATACTTGAACAATTCCAACAAGAGACAGGAGGTGCCCAACAAAGAGGAGGAATGTTTCCTGGCATGCCAGGAGGAGGAACGATGCGTCTGGCGCCTCATTAAGAAAATGAAAAAACCATTTATTCAAGCTAACGATATCTGGAAAATATATTATATGGGAGAAGTAGAGGTTCCTGCTATAAGAGGAATCAGCCTGGAGATTGAAAAGGGGGAATTCATTGCCATTATCGGTCCCTCTGGCTCAGGTAAGTCAACCTTGATGCATATCCTGGGCTGCCTGGACAAGCCAACAAAGGGCATTTTCTATTTAGATGAAGAGGATATTCTGAAGACTTCAGAGAATCGTCTGGCTGCTATCAGAAATAATAAAATTGGTTTCGTTTTTCAGCAGTTTAACCTTTTAGCCAGAAGGAGTGCTCTGGAGAATGTGGAGACTCCCTGCCTTTATGCTGGCAAAAGTAGAAGGGAGCGGATAAGAAGGGCCAGAGAATCTCTAGCCAAGGTAGGATTGGAGGAAAAACGCTTTTCTCATCACCCTAATCAGTTATCAGGCGGACAGAGACAGAGGGTAGCCATTGCTCGGGCCTTAATCAACGATCCCGACATTATCTTTGCCGATGAACCGACGGGTGCTCTCGATACCAGGAGCGGTGATGAAATACTAGAAATATTTCGACAACTAAATAAAGAAGGCAGAACCCTTATCTTAGTGACCCACGAGAGATATGTAGCTCAATATGCTCAGCGTATCATTCACGTCAAAGATGGCAAAATAGATTCCGAGGAGCTTACAACACAATGATTGCTTCTGAACTGGCCAAAGTTGCCCTGCAAAACTTAATGATCAACAAACTGCGTTCTTTTCTTTCTATGCTGGGAATCATTATTGGAGTAACGGCAGTAATCGCCATAATCTCCATCGGGCAAGGAGCTACTGAGATGATTCAGGAAACTATCTCCTCTCTTGGCTCGGAATTGATTACTATTTCACCCGGTTACAGAGGAGGTTGGGGAGGAAGGGCAGCTCGGACGGCCGGCGGTATTTTTACTCTTGAACTGGGTGAGGAACTAAAAAAGAAATCTCCCAATGTGGCGCAGCTGGTTCCCTCCATTCAGTCGGGAGGTCTTTTGAAATACGGGGAGAATAACTATCAGGCCAGTATCGTTGCCACTGCTTCTGGCTATGAGAATATATTCAATCATACAATAGCTGAGGGTAGGTTTCTTATAGCAGAAGACGTGGATAACTACAGGAAAGTAGTTGTTTTGGGCTCTAATGTGGCCAGGGAATTATTTGGCAATCAAAATCCTTTGGGCAAGAAAATAATTATCCAGATGGGACAGGGTAGGTTTATTTTTGAAGTAGTTGGTGTCCTGGAAAGTAAAGGCCAGGTGATGTTTTTTAACTTTGATAATCAGGTCTATATTCCCGTTACTACGATGATGAAGAGAATGACCGGCAGTAAATATGTGAACTCCTATTCGGCGCAAGCAACCGATTCAGAGGAGGCTATTAAACAAGTGGAATTCTTGCTGGCCAAAAAATTAGAAGACCCGGATCTTTATAATGTAACGAGTCAAGAGGAGATTCTAGAGACAATTCAACAGGTGAGTTCCACCATGATTCTTATGCTAGCTGGAATAGCTGGCATTTCTCTTCTGGTAGGAGGCATTGGTATTATGAATATTATGCTGGTTTCAGTAACAGAAAGAACAAGAGAGATAGGTATTAGAAAAGCTCTGGGAGCAAAGAAAAAGGATATTTTGATTCAGTTTCTTATCGAAGCTTTGGTAATGAGTATGGTGGGAGGAGCAGTTGGTCTTGTTCTGGGATGGGCGGTTTCGGTTCTCGTTTCCCGCTATGGCGGCTGGGCACCTACCTTATCCGTATTTTCTGTTGTTGTAGGTATTGGTTTTTCCTCAGCCGTAGGGCTTGTCTTTGGTATTTATCCAGCAATGAAAGCAGCTAAGTTAAACCCAGTAGAAGCACTGAGATATGAGTAAATAGTTCATTGTTCATAGTTCATTGTTGATTGACAAAAAGAATCTGAGTTCTGATGTTCGCCCCTCACCCCTTCCCTCTCCCCTGTGGGGAGAGGATTAAGGAGAGGGGAGACAAAAAACGAGTATCCAGTATCGAACATCGAGGAGTTGTTGATGCCTGAGTTGCCAGAGGTAGAGACAATAAGAAAAGGTTTAGAGAAAAAAGTAAGAGGAAAAAGGGTAAACAAGGTAATTATAAAAAGTGAAAAGTCCATAAGAGTACCTTCCTCTCCAGACGAATTTATTAGAAAGATAGAAGGAAGGAGATTGAGCGAAATCAGGCGAAGAGGAAAATATTTGATTCTGGAGTTGGACTGCAAGGATAGCCTGATTATTCATTTAAAAATGACCGGTCGGCTTATCTATTCATCAGAAGGGGAAGAGCTAGCCTATGCCCGGGTGATTTTTATCTTTCCAGATAAGACTCAGCTTAATTTTACTGACATGCGAGGATTTGGAGGATTATGGCTAATACCTGATGAAGAGTTCACGAATCTTCCTTTCCTGAAGAGCCTGGGCCCGGAACCTCTAGAGAATGATTTTACCCTGGCTAGATTCAGAGGGCTTTTAAAAGGAAAGAAAGGTAAGATCAAATCTCTCTTAATGGAGCAGACATTTATTGCCGGAATTGGCAATATCTATTCTCAGGAGGCACTCTTCTTGAGCAGTATTCATCCTGAGAGAAATGCGTCTATGCTTATTGACAGGGAAATTGAGAGTTTATATAATAATCTGTTGGCTGTTTTACGGGAAGCTCTCTCTTATCGAGGTAGTTCAATAGATGCCTATGTTGACCTAAACGGAAAAAAAGGGAGTTATGAATCCCATCTAAGGGTTTATGGACGCCAGAAGAAAAACTGCCCTCGATGTGGAGCAGTTATAAGAAAAATCAAAGTAAGCGGGAGAGGAACCTGTTTTTGTCCTGTTTGCCAAAAATAAAAAAAGAATGTATTTGTAGCACATTAAGAGGTAATTTTGTCTAAGAACACGAAAAAGAGGACAATTTTAGAAAAAATGAACATGTAGAGAGGAGGTTTTCCTATGTTTGAAAGGTTATCAGCTTCAAAGATGTTTCGATTTCCCTTTGTTTTCTGGATGGTTCTTCTAGGAGGGTTAATAGCGGTGGGGATTGGCCTGGTCTCAATGGGCTATCCTGTTCCAGCAACTGAACTTAAAGAGCTGGAGGGAGTTTTTTATAAAGAGAGCGAGGAACCTCATTCTATTGCTCCTGACAGCCTGGAGGGGATGATTGTTAATACAGTAGAGTTAGTGAGTCCAGCGGTAGTAAGCATCAGTACGGAAAGAACAGTGGCAAGTTTTCGGCCCAGTCAGGAACGTTCTTACGGAGATCCGTTCGAGAATTTTGATGAGTTCTTTCGACGTTTCTTCCGGTCTCCCGAACCGCGCAGAGAATTCAAACAGAAAGGTCTCGGTTCCGGTATGCTCATACATGAAAATGGTTATATTCTGACCAGTCAGCATGTGATTCATCAGGTAGATGAGGGTAGCATCCGGGTTACTCTTTCTGATGGGCGTACCTTGAAGGCAGAAATTGTGGAAACAGATATAGAATCAGACATAGCTTTACTCAAAGTTCCCGGAGATAACCTTCCCGTAGTCACCCTGGGTGATTCAGACAACCTGAAAGTGGGACAATGGGCTATTGCTATAGGTAATCCTTTTGGTTATGCTCTTTCAGAGCTTAACCAAAGATATGAGCCTACAGTAACTGTGGGGGTAATAAGCGCTAGAGAAAGAGCTATGCAGATAGGAGGGGCAGGCGCAGAGGTGAGAGTTTATACTGATTTAATTCAAACAGATGCCTCTATCAATCCAGGTAATAGTGGCGGACCCCTGGTAAACATCTATGGAGAAGTTCTTGGAATCAATTCCGCCATTCTTAGTCCCTCTGGTGTGGGTTCGATAGGAATTGGCTTCGCTGTACCAATAAACAAAGCCAAGAGAATATTGGATAGTCTGGCCAAATACGGAAAGATAGAATGGCCCTGGATAGGAATTTATATGCAACCAGAACTTACTGAAGATTTAGCCAAAAGATTTGGAGTAGAAAGGGGAGTTCTGGTGACAGAGGTAGTAAAGTCAAGTCCAGCAGAAAAAGCTGGAGTTAAAGCTGGAGATGTTATTCAAAAAGTGAATGAAAAAGATGTTAACTCTCCTCTGGATTTGAAAAATGAAATCCTGAAATTAGAAATTGGCGAGGAGATAGTCCTGACTCTAGTTAGAGAGAGAGAAGAGATTACTATTACTCTTACTGCAGGCAAAATACCGGAGGAGATTGCCCGAGCGGAAGAAGAAGTAAAAGAAGAAGAAGAGACAGAAAAGGAGATAAAAGAAGCTCTGGATAAGGCTCCGGAAGAAGCGCTTCTAGGGATAAAAGTCCAGCCTATTACTTCAGAATTAAGAAAGAAGTATAATCTGGCCGAAGATGAACAGGGAGTAGTAGTCACCCAGGTAACCCCTGCCGGCCCAGCTATGCAGGCAGGAATTGAGCCAGGAGCCGTAATTAAAGAGGTGGACCGAAAAATAATCACTAATATAGATGATTTTGAGGAAGCTATGCAAGAGATAGAACCAGGAAAAACGATTTATCTCCGAGTGCGTCAAGGGTTCTGGTTTCTGTATGTCCCTGTAGATACTAATAAGTAAGCTTTAATAGCGAATAGCGGGTAGCGTTTAGCGTATAGAAAAACACTTACGATTCACTATGAAGGTTCAATATTCAAGGTTGAACTCGGTGGTTTAAAGTGCTCTTAACAAGTCAGTGGACTATGAGCAGGGGACTACGAAGGGGCGCGTAATACGTATATTTTTGTACTTTTTGTCTTCACTATACGCTATCCGCTATATGCTAAACGCTATAAAGGAAGGAGAAAGGAATGGCACAGGTTTTTGGTAAAGATTATAGTAAAAAGGAACTAATGCGGCTCATTGGCGATGTTTCTCAGGTAGCAGGAATGAAGAAGTATGAACTCCTGGATGGAAAGGGTAGGGGAGTGAGAGCGGTGGATATCTGGACAGGAACAGGATTTTGCTTTACAGTTATTCTGGATAGAGGGATGGATATTTCTCAGGCATCACATTGCGGAAAATCGCTCTGCTGGAGGTCTTCTATTGGTGAGGTTCACCCTCACTTTTTTGAACCTGAAGGAATGGGATGGCTGCGAAGTTTCCTGGGAGGATTGCTTACTACCTGTGGATTAACTTATTGTGGAGCTCCTTGTGAGGATGAGGGAGAAAAGTTAGGCCTTCATGGAAGGGTTTCTCATACTCCGGCAGAAGAGGTCTCTATTGAAAAAAAATGGGAAGGGGATGATTATGAGCTTTCTGTAAGTGGACTTTTGCGGGAGAGTGTAGTCTTTGGCGAGAACATTGTTTTAACAAGAAAGATTCGTACCCGCCTGGGTGAGTCTCGTCTCTGGATCTATGATGTAGTAGAAAATGAAGGTTATGAGAGAACTCCTTTTATGATTCTTTATCATATAAATGGGGGATTTCCTGTAGTATCCGAAAAAAGCAGATTAATTTCACCTACCCTGGAAGCTGTGCCTCGAGATGAGGAAGCGGAAAAAGGAAAAGAGGATTACGACAGATTTACTTCTCCCATTCCTGGATTCAAGGAAAAGTGCTACTATCACAAGATGAAGGAGGATGAAGCAGGACTGGTTCATTGTGCTTTAATCAATGAAAATCTTCAAGGAGACGGTTTCGGTTTTTATGTTAAGTACAGAAAAGAACAACTACCTCGATTCATTGAATGGAAAATGATGGGGGAAGGCACCTATGTGGTAGGGATGGAGCCGGCTAATTGTTTGGTAGAGGGAAGAGATAAATTGAGAGAAAAGGGGATTCTGGAATTTTTGG
>Ga0307438_1000480_pt1 | contig 30867 bp, 23 predicted proteins | sample SalMarWE160110MG_FD_202144 | JGI IMG/M metagenome (GOLD analysis project Ga0307438, IMG submission 202144) | Salt marsh sediment microbial communities from the Plum Island Ecosystem LTER, Massachusetts, United States - WE1603-110 | ecosystem: Environmental > Aquatic > Marine > Intertidal zone >... | reverse complement strand
TACGCAAACGATACCAGCTAACTTTAGCGGGGGGCTGACGTTTTAGGCAATTTCGGACTTATATATAGTAGAAGCTAGCGCATAGGCTAGCGAGGTCAGCTATGCGAGAGCTTACTACTAGGCGAAGCTGGCGAATTTGCCCAACGCCAGATAGCCAAAGGGGGTGTTTCAAAACGTGGAACAACTGAATATCGTGGGCAAACGCTCAGGCGAAGGCTTTGTGGCTCACAAGGCTAAACTGTTAAACGCCCTGTCCAGAGTGTTAGCCGATAGGCTACTGCTGATGGACTTTACATTAGGGCGCAAAGGCTTTCTAGGCTACATTAAGGCTCTTAGTGGAAGCAATGTCGTCAAGATAGTGCCAGCTGCCACTAACGGCAATGCTAGCGAGGCGCAGATTGCTGATAAAAGGCTGAAGGTAGTATGTGGAGCTAATACCAGCTACCTTGTGGACACGTCTTGGATTGGCGAAAAAACACCTTACACCCTTGCTGAAGTCAGGATTAGTTCAGACAACAGCGTAAAGCCAAACATCGGAAGCCTAGAGCTTTCAGAGGCGCTAAGTAGAGTATTGCCTTTCACCGCTACCGACGACGCAAGACCAATTCTCCAATGCGTTGTATTTAAGGCAGGGGAAGGCAAGTTACAGTTAGTTAGTGCCGATGGCTTTAGACTGGCGATTGTTACTCTGGACTATGACGACGGAGAGGGACAGGTGCTAATCAACCGAGACGAGTTGAAGGGCATAGCCAGCGCCTTGCGGAAGGCAAAGAGGGTTAGGCTAGGCTTTGAGAAGAGTGGGGACACGATGGAAGGCATGAGCTTAATAATTGATACCGAAGCAATACGCTATACGTGGCGTGGCGCTGACGGGGAATATCCTGACTATGAGAAGCTCATACCAGCGGAGTTTTCTACCATAGCTCACCTTGACACAGTAGAAGCTGGAAAGGCAATTGCCTCACTCAAAACCATCTCTGACAATCCCAAATCCTATGCCATAGACTTGACCATTGGCGATGGTAAGATAGTTATGGCTAATCCCGATGAGAAAGGCGATACTGTCATACCAGCCGATACTGATGGACAATGCTCTGTCAGAGTTGACGGTGCTTATCTTGCCGATGTCTTGAAAGCCTGTGGGGGCATGGTGGACTTTAAGCTCACCAATGCTTACTCGCCAATGCTCTTTAGTGCCGATGGTTATCAAGTGGTAGTAATGCCGATGATAAGCGACAAGGCAAAAGAGCAGCGGGAACAGGACATAGAGGCAAGGAGAACCGAAGCCGAGCCGACAGCCGAAGTGGAACCCGAAAGAAAGCCGAAGCGTAGCCGTAAGAGAGAACCAGTAGCCGTAGCCTAAGAGCGTTTGAACACAACAACAACCACGCACAGGAAGGCGGCGGGGTAGCCGCCTTTTTGTGCATTTTTTGTAAGGGGGTTTCCTTGCCCTGTGCGAGGAGACCGCCTTTTTGTTTGCCTTGGGCAAATACGAACTGAAAGGAGTAATGTGGAATGTGAATTTTGCCATCACGATGCCCCAGGCTTGATACACCTACGAGTTTACACATCACGAGGTATTCAGGTCTGTGGAGAGTGCTATACGACGATACACACTCATCTCCACAAGCCTTACTCAAAGGTAATGGATAAACTAGCTCTAGCCGAAGCTGGCTATCATGTCAATCGTAAGCTAGCAACGCTAATAAGAAGCAGCTGGCAAATAAAAAGCTAAATGTAGCCTGGCTTTAGCTGGGACAGGGTTTGAATTCTAATATTCCTCAAATCGAATAGGGTCGAGGTTAACTCCTCGACCCTATTTTTTGCCTCTGAAGTAACAATCCGAGCTTCTGTGACCTACTGAGCACTACAAGCAACTGGGATATGTTCTGGTCAAGGCAAACAGGCCAGTGGCTGAATTTTCACCCATCAAATTAACACAACCAAGTCTAAGCTGTAATTTGACGCCATTTGGCCATCGAGTTAGCATTTACGCAAGAGCTCTTTGGATGGTGGGATAGGAAATTAGAATGAGAAAGATAATTGTGGAGGAGCTTCTAAGAGCTGGAGGTGTCTTTCTACTTTCGATGTGGGGCCTTTGGTACCTTCAGAACAAGGGTGTGCTTGCTCTCTCTACCTTAAGTTTGCTTGCCACTGGTGCTGGAGTCTCAGCGGTTATGTTTTCAGTTTTAGTCGTGCTGAGGAGGAGGACCGGAAAGGACTTTATGCTCAAGCGTGTGCGCTATTTGCTGATCTTGCTGTGGGGGTTCGGTGTGCCCGTGTTTATCTGGCGTATACTGGAGGGAGAAATAACTCGAGCTGTCCTTCTTCTCATTGGAATGCTATTCGTGTCCCTACTGCTCTTTGGCCTCAGGAAAAAGGCCGGACTGAAATGGTAGTTGAATGATTAATCTTGAATTAGATTGGGGACTGATTATTGCGCTATCTATAGGTATTGCTTTATTGGTCATAGGGGTTGTTTGGGGCGTCTGGCTTTTCCGTCAGTGGCTGCCTCACCTGAAGCTTATAGTTAGAGCTATCGCCAAGTACCTGAAAAGATAGGATATCGGAGTTTCTGGTGATGCCCGCCTCTCAGCCTGTCCCTGGTGAAGATGATTGTTTAAAACAAGAGCCTAACGTGCATCTTACCGATTCGGCCTGCACGCACAACATTGCCTGCGAAAATCTACCTTTCGATTGTTGCGTCAGAGGTAACAAAACAAGTTAATGTGCAACAATCCAGGCTTTTGTGTTCCCAGTCGACCAACCTCACGGTTACGCTAATACATTGCGAAAGGCAATAATAACAAGTAAAATGAAAGCAGGCTTGCAATGTTGCCCAAGGTATGCCGGTTCCCAACTTTTGTTGTCTAAGGCACGGATGGCTCTATGCCAAACCTTGCTAGATAGGCGAGGCAGGTAACCAGAGCCATATGGTGGAGGGGGTGATTTGGATGCCCTTTTGGGTTGTAGAGAACACAAAACATGATTATACCATGATACACAGGGCAGAGTGTTGGTGCTGCCAGAGTGGGCGAGACCCCTGGCTTGGCCGATCGAGGCATTGGCACGGACCCTTTGCAACGTATAAAGAAGCAGAAGTTCAAGCTAAGAAGACCGACAGATTTATTGACAGTTGTGGGCGGTGCAATCCACAGTCTCCTAAATAGACCAAAGTTCTTCTCACTACACTGCTAATCTGGTCGCTTGTTCAAGTTTTCCGCACGGCCCTGCTTGTCTGGCGAAAAAGAGTTCGCGAAGCTCAATTTGAATAGCCCCATCAGTAGTCTTCTGCACGCTGCTAGGCGAAGTTCTATTATGCACCTGTTATGTTTGGTCGCTGGCTACTAGGAACGTCGTTCATCGCGGCCATAGCCTCTGCCACCTCGTCGCTCTTCACGGCGAGGCCGAGCCTCATTAACGGTGAGCGTCCGTCCCTTCAACTCCTTGCCGTTCAGGTCCATGATTGCTTTTTGGGCTTCTGCTTTGTTAGGCATCTCCAAAAATCCGAACCCTCTCGATTCTCCGCTGAACTTGTCTTTAATAATGCTGACAGATGTGACCTGCCCAAAGCTTTGGAAAGCTTGTCGCAAATCCTCTTCAGTGACATCCCGTGATAAATTGCCTACGTAGATATTCATTTCGTCCTCCTCCCTGCCTTTCTCTGAGATTAACGGCAGAATTTTGTCTAAGCGGCTATCCTAAATTAATTGTAGCATCTACCGCAGTGACTGTGAAATTGGGTGTGGCAACCCCACTGTCTGTCAAAACGAACAGGTCAGAGCCTCCAAAGCACACATCGGATGTCGTTAAACAAACCGCCCTATTGTTAAATCACTATTAGCAAAACCCTAGTCTTAAAACAATCTAAATATGCCCACAGAAAATTGAGTTAGAGCGGGCGATAATGGATGGCACAGGGTGGGATAATAACTATGAGGTTATCGGTTCGAGCTACCATTTTCAAAGAACAGTCGCCCGTGTGGAGCAAATGGGTTGACATTTGTTATTAAAGGATTTAATCTTATCTTGATAGGCATAGGCTAACTTTTGAAAAGTGAGGTGGAGATGGCGGCAATGGGCAGTTTCAAAGCCGCTCACTTAACGGTCATCAAGAGGTACGAATTCTCCGAGCCGGTGTTCCAGCCTGAAAAGTTGGCAAGCAGTATGCTTTCCCGGTTACCGTTTGGGCCCTGGGAAAGCTATACCTTCCTCGGAGACGCCAAGCGGCTTAAAGCCTTGATAGACCACATGAGAACCGTGCCGATAAAAGGCATTGGCAACATAAAACCCATTCGCAACCCTTATGTATCACAGGAGTTTTTCTGGGTGCCTTTCAAGCCGCGGGAGCTTGCATTCGAGTCTGGAATTCGCCCCGATCTTCCAATGTATCCCTTCCAAGTCATTCCTTCCGAAATTCAAATGACCTTAAATAGAGGTCAACTTGAAGACGTACTCGGTTTTGCAGTATCTAACCATAAGGCGTTCTGGGAGGTGCGAATATACCCACCGGGAGTAAGCACCGTACACCTGCATCTCTGGATTGAAGCAAAGGAACAGAGCCTCGACCTGAACGGGCTGGCGCGTCTTCAGAGTGGGCTAAACTCCCTGTCCGTCACAGTGGTCTCAGAGAGAGAACGGTTCTCTTGCAACGGCGTATTCAAGGCTTTTGGCTTCCTTGTCAACCGGGTGGCTTCATGTATATTGAGCGGTGGTCACAAGCGGAGAGAGTTCCACGGTTACTACGTCGTCTGCAATCTTCAAGGAGGGCCAGTGGAGCTACCCGTCTATGCAGATGTACTGGCAAAACTCCTTGCTGGTCGTCACGGTACTCCTTCCGATCCTTACAGCAGTGAACTAGAGGGCAAACATAAGGACGACATTATAGCGGTTGGCCGACATGCCGCCATAATATATGTTGACGCCGGGATCTGGGAAAAGTATGGGAACCGGCAGAGGCCGGGCGTTTTGGAAGGAAGGCGTTGCTTTCGCCATCACTTCGTGAGCGCCATAGAGCTTGCGTATGTCACCGAGGCATTGATTTCCATCTACAACAGTCGCTTCAATGACATCCTGAGGGAGATGAAGAAAATTCCGCTAGGTATGACATGGGACAGCCTGATTAAAAAGTATACGACCTGGGGTGTGCTGGATCCCTGTGCATATGGCACCCTGCAGTATGTAATTCTCGATGTTCTAGCTCGACTAAGGGAATCACGTCGGGATGGTTTCTGGGCGGCTGTATATGGTTCAGTAGCTCACGAGTTAGAATTGTCAAATAATCTTGAGGAGCTAAAAACGACGACAGACGAAGTGTATCAGGCGGCTGTGATTCACCGAAGTGAATACGCTGATCGCATAGCTGCTCTGGTCGCTAACATAGGCACTGCCGTGGACAAACTCATAAAATTTATTAAAGTGGCTAAGCCAGGTTTGCCGTAGTCAACTGCCATATAAGAATAGCCCAGGTTACTGGTACCAATACCGTACGTCCACACCCATTTCTGGGCACTGTCGCTTAGGTATTCGGTTACCCATTTTATGGGCACCGTGTAACCTGGACCTTGTCCTGAAAGTATAACACAAATCAAAAGTATATTCAATACTTTGTTCTAACACGCGCAGCCCTGTTGCTAATCTGGATATACACAAAGAATGTGGTTTAGAATTAACACGGGTCACAAAACGCTATATTGTTATGTACTAGCAAACATCGGGATGTCTGTCCAGTCATGCGTACGAATATTTGATACCGTTTGCCTTTTCAATAAAATAAAAAAATTTACTTTTGCAGATTACGTTTCTCGAAAAAGCTAATAAGTTCCGAACTGATTGCAGCATCCAAAGACGTATTCGAATTCATGGAAAATGATTTAATCCAAAGTGTGTTGTGTTCGGTATCTAGTTTGAAGAGAGAGTCTAATATTACAACTCCTGAGTAAAACGTGGAGGAAGCATATGACCAGAATTCACCTTTACATATCTCTTGCCCTTCAATTTTAAGAACAAACTCCCGCGAAAAGAGACTATCTGCTAACTTGGGAACAGTCTGATATGTAAGAAATGAATTCCATTTCTTAATTCCATTTTCATTCAATATAAAGGCGTTATCATCGTTATGATATGCCTGTATTTCATGTTCTGACAATACTATTTCTCCACTGTCGGTTAAAGAAATAACAAAATTATCTTCTTGCGGTTGCTGATTCTGAGATGTCGACTTTGTTGAGCCCAGGAAGGGATAGGTCTCGCCGTCAACGATGTTCCAGGTGAAGGTGGTGTTAGTCGAGCCGGGAGCAACTGCGATTATGTTCCAGCCCGCTCCTGAGAAGGTGGCGATGTCCTGCATTTCCGTGGTATTCTTGCCTGTCCCGCCATCTGAAGTAGATTGTCCGCTGGTTTCGGTGTCCCAGAAAGAGTCGCTCACAGTGCCTTTATACACACGTCCCACCAGACCGCCAACAGCCTCACCACCGATCACAATGCCGGTGGAATAGGAGTTGCTCACAGTATAAAAATTATCTCCCACCAGACCGCCAACCCACCGACTGCCTCTCACATTGCCAGTAGAATAGGAGTTGCTCACAGTGCCATAATTAGTTCCCACCAGACCGCCAACATTATCATTACCAGTTACGTTGCCTGTGGAATAAGAGTTGCTCACATAGTCATCATAATCATTCATTCCCACTAGGCCACCAACACCCTCATTGCCGGTCACGCTGCCAGTGAAATAGGAGTTGCTCACAATGCCATAATTAACTCCCACCAGACCGCCAACCGCCAACTCTATGCCACTCACGCTGCCGGTGGAATAGGAGTTGCTCACAGTGCCCTTATTCCTTCCCGCCAGACCGCCAACAGAATTTCCGCCAGCCACAGTAACGTTCACGGCGCCGATATCTTCGATGTGCCCTCCTTTATCAACAAAACTAAAAAGCCCGATAGAATATTTGTCGCGTCGGTTGATAATTAGGTCGCGTATCTCGTATCCCTGCCCGTCGAAAGTTCCAGTAAATGAGTCATAATAGGTTCCAATTGGCAGCCAGCCATTTCCCCCATTGGCTGTCGGACTCGCCAGATCCTCATAACCGTCAGTAGTGGAATCGAGGTCGTTCATCAGAATGTAGTGGCCTCTCAAGTTGTCCCTGACGGCATTCAAATCATGCCAATCCCGTATTTCGAAAGAAGGAGCAGACAGCCAGCTTACCAGCCAGACGATTAAGGCTATCGCAGCCAAAAGGATGATAACTCCTGCTATGTAACGGTTCTTCCACGAACTAGGTATTATCTTCATAACCTATATTTGCCTTATAGCACCTATGACACCATTATATGGTACCATAATTAAATTTTCATTAAGGAAATTATCAGTATTTTTTGTGCGGTGTCCAGGATGTACTATAGAGTTAAGGAGTCACCACTGCACGAACATAGGGATGTCGACATGCATTTAAATGCGAGAATGTCCTTTTCTCGTTTGAAATATATGTCACAAGATGAGTGAATGTTACACCCACTCTCGAGAATGAACAGCCTGCTATTCATGAGAATCTGAGCGCGTGTGAGCATGCTCTACGAGCATGTCCCTATTTGTACCATGTTCTATCACCAAATCCATGAGAATTTAACAAATCGAATATCTCCTTTTTGTTCTCGTTCATATAGCTAATCTCCTTTATGGATTCCCTGACATAGTGGCGTAGATTCAACAATTCTCTTTCAGAAGCGACCTTCAATTTTCTTGCGTGAACGATATCTGAACGCATAGCATACAACTTTTTCATTTTCTTAAATATCATCATCGATTCATCGACATCTTTCCCGAGTAGCACAGCTACATTTCTGGATATTGTGTAGCTTAATTCAGCCTGACCCCGGTTGAATAAGGCCTCCAGGCTGTTCATTAAAGCCAAAAAGGAAAGATTAGTGTTAGGAACCTGGTAAGAGAGTTCGAAATTTTCAAAGGCCAATTGTAGAAATTCCCTGTGGAAAGGTAACTTTGTATCTTGAATGAATTTCTCTAGGCTAGGCACTTCTGATTCTTCTACTGTATACTCTGAAGACATCGGCCGAATATGAGTAAAAAGACCTGAACCTTTAGACATAAATGGTTTCGGCGTGTCGTTTTCAATGAAAAAGTAGTATTTCATTGGTATGTGGATATTGCCTTCCTTAAATAGCCTCATTAATCGTATTTTAGGTTCCAAGTAGCTCTCGACTAAATCGTCGATCTTTACAGAAATTTTCCATACTAGAGAGTTGGCGTCCTCCTCTTCAACGTCTATTTCTAGACAATTAATTACAAAGTACAACTTCTTTTCCTCAGCGTTTAGGCAATGGTAAGCGATGAATAGTTTTTTGCCAGTTTCGTAAACGGAGAGATTTTCAAGAATAGAAAAGAACTTATATCCCTCATCATCTGGCATACTCTGTATTGTAAAACCATTTCCCAAATGCAGTTTTAGAATTGATGCGTTTGTATTTGCCAAAAGACCAATAAAGCATGGTCGCTTTTTAAGCATTTCTCCGCTCCTCAATAAATGCGCCAGATCATGTTTTACCCCACCGACAAAGGTTGGCCGGGTCTACTTTAATCGGTAATCTCTGCCTATTGAATTTAGATTGATATGCTTTCCTGCCAAAGGTGGGTATCTCATAGATATCAATACGTACGGCCATGAATCTACCAGAACCCATGTACAAAACGTAGGGTCTGCAATCTCAGGCGCTACCCCTAGAGCCTTCGTTAAGTCAATATCCAATGACGGCAAGACGGAAAATCTGATCTGTGTTGATTTAACTTCACTAGGGAAGGTTACATCCAACAAGAAAGTGCCTGGACTCTTGGTTACATCCTTTGGGTTCGCAAGATAGTCCCTAATAGATTGGTTCTGACTACCCCAAGAAAGCTCCTCAAACATAGACCAAGGTCTGTGCCATTTAGCAAGTGGAGCGTATTGTCCATCCCAACCAGTTTTCAAACCCTGACCTAATGGGAAGTGAGTTTTAATTAAACCATTACTATGAATCGTCATCCTCTCGTAGTTCTCAGATTTGGGTTCAACTGTATAATCCGTGAATTTATAGCATTTCGGAATGCCAAAGCTCAGATCAGCGGAAAAATCAACGAAGGCAAGAACTCTAGGGCCATTCCCAATGTCGAATACAATTTCTAAACGCCTATGGGTATTCATTATCTACTCCTAGTAGACAATCTAATTATTCAATTTCTCTGTGCTGTATGGCACCATGAGTAATTCTAGCAGATTTGATTTGACACGGGCTAAACAATCGTCAGTATTGTGTGGGACGATAACCGCACCCATTGGCGGGTCGTGAGAATACGCAATGAGATGACAGATTCCATCTCCAGGTGTAATATAATAGCAAGTTCCTTGTAGGGGCAACGATGATGCCTGAGGAAGAGAGGCATAGTCTGCTTGGCCAGCCAGCTTCGTGGTTTCTGAACCGTGGCCTGTTTTCAGACCATTTTCTGAAAGTTCGCCTGCCCCAGTGGAAAGAGTGGCAGAGCGATAGTGAACTGGCTACCTTCCGTAAGCAACTATCATCCATTTATGAGTCTGCGAAGAAGATATTGCCCCTGGCGAACGAAGCCCAAACAGAGAAGGAATTCGTCCAGCCGGTTCTCGACCTATTAGGTTATGCTGGTAGCTATATCGTCCAGGCTCCTACCCAGATAGGCGAACACACGAACCGGCCTGACTACGTCCTGTTTCCAGACCAAACAACTAAAAACAAGGCGTACGGAAAGGTCAAGGACAACGACTATACCCTATGCATCGGCGTGGCTGATGCCAAATACTGGGAGAGGGAGCTTGATTTAGCCAAAACTAGCCCCCGTGACACCTTCACCAACCAGAATCCGTCTTTTCAGATTCACAATTATCTCATTGGTACGAAACAGACATGGGGTATCCTTACTAATGGTAGGTTGTGGCGATTATACTGCGCCAAGTCGCATTTACCTCTCGGTAACTATTACCAGGTTGACCTCGTTCAGCTCCTCGATGCCCCTGAGGAAGCCCTCAAGTATTTTTACCTTTTCTTTCGCAAGGCAGCTTTAATCCGGGTTGACGTTGAGTCATTCCTTGACCGGGTGCTTGAGGACAGTAACCAGTATGCCGTAGAACTTGAAGCCGATATCAAAGAGCGTGCCTATGAAGTGGTGGAGGTTCTGTGCCGGGGCTTTGCCGCCGGCTTTTCACCTGACCAACTCACCGAGCAGACTCTGAGAGCCATCTATGATAACTCTTTAACGCTTCTCTATCGCCTGCTCTTCGTCTTCTACGCTGAAGCGAGAGACCTTTTGCCATTGACCGCAAATCAAAGCTACCGTGATAAATACAGCATGCACAGGCTTACGCAGGAGATTGATGAAACTCTGGCTAAAGGCTATCAGCTCAGTGCGAAATCAACCATTTACTACAATCGCGCCAGAGACTTATTCAAGCTGATAAATGAAGGTGACCCTGACCTGGGCATCCCCGAGTACAACGGCGGGCTTTTTGACCCTGAAGAGCACCCGTTTCTGGAAAAGCATGCCATCACTGATACCTTTCTTGTGGAGGCTATCCACCAGTTGGCACGGATTCCCGATAAAAAGCTAGGGCGTGAGGTTGCTGTTGATTACAACACCCTCAGCGAGCGACACTTAGGGAGTATCTATGAGGGTCTCTTGGAGTTTAAGCCACGGATAGCTCCCTCCGACCTGGTAATCATAAAGGACAAAGGCAGTATAAAATATGCCCCGGCTGACAAGTACCCGGAAAAGAAGGTAGCTTATAAAAAGGACGAGCTATACCTAGCCAATGATAAAGGAGAACGAAAAGCCAGTGGCTCTTATTATACCCCGGAATACATTGTCAACTACATCGTAGAGAACACCCTTGACCCGCTCACCAAGGAAGCCCAGGAAAAGGTGAAGGCGCTTAAGCAGGAGGTTGATAAAGCCATTGCCAAATGGGAGAAAATGAAAGAGCAGAAACAGGGTCTTGAACCGACTGATAAGTATGATCGTGCAATCGGTGAAGAGCGGGAGAAGCTTTTGGAACCATATCTATCTTTGAAGGTACTGGACCCGGCTATGGGTAGCGGTCATTTCCTGGCACGGGCGACGGACTTTCTGGCCGAAGCAATTGCTACCGACCCGGACATTAAATCACCTTTAGAACTCACCGAGGAATCCGAATTAACTTACTACCGCCGTCGTGTAGTGGAGAGCTGCATCTATGGTATTGACCTGAACCCGTTGGCCGTTGAGCTTGCCAAGCTTACGCTATGGCTAACCACCATGGCTAAATCGAAGCCACTCTCTTTCCTTAACCATCACCTGAGGGTGGGCAATAGCCTGATTGGCGCCAAAGTAGCTGACCTTGATGAGATACTAAAGGTCAAAAGCAAGAAGAAAGCCATTGACCTTAGTCGTGCCCCGGTGCAACTCGGCCTCTTTCAGATCGTGTTTAACCAGAAACTCTACGACCTGCTCCAAAACCGGGCGCTTATTACCAAACTACCCACCGAGACACTGGAGGACGTGCATAACAAGCAAAAATGGGAGGAGGCGTTTGGGCATGACGTACTGCACTTCCGTATGCTGGCGGATGTTTGGACGAGTACATTCTTCGGTAATGAGGTAGTGTGGGACGCTTATAACACGCTGGTCGAGAAACTACAGTCTTCTGACCCCGAGTGGGAGAAACTTACGCAGAAAAAGTACGTTCAAAAGGCTCTGGAAAGTTCTAAGGAAAGGCGTTTCTTCCACTGGGAACTAGAATTCCCTGAGGCCTTCTATGACGAGCATGGCAACCACAAGGCTGATGCCGGCTTTGATGCTGTAATTGGGAACCCGCCGTATGATGTCTTAGCCGAAAAGGAGCAAGGTATCGATTCAGAACCTGATAAGCAGTTCTTTGGTGGTTGTTCGCATCTTCAATCGGCTTTGGGCGGGAAATTGAATTACTATCGGTTGTTTAGCGCGCTCAGTATATGGCTAACAAAGCCAAATGGGTACCATGGATTTATTGTGCCGATGGCATTGCTTGGAGACGCTCAGGCAAAGCTTCTACGAACCTATATGTTGAGTCAAACCCAACTTTTAGCTGTGGAGGCTTTTCCGCAAAAAGATGACCCTGATAACCGGGTCTTCGAAGAGGCTAAATTATCAACTTGTGTCTATGTATTGAGCAAACGCTTCCCTGCAGTTCCTTTTGTTCTTCGGATACACCCGGGCAAATTAATCCTCTACAGTTCGCCAATAGTAAATTTAACCAAAGGAGATATCGAACTGTTAGACTCGTCTGGGCTCAGCATTCCAAGCATGCCTGGAACTTCAGCAAATCACATCGCTCTCGGGATTGCCCTTGGTAAACGTAGCCAAGGGAAAAGGCTTTGTAATATTGCCGCCTCGCAACAAGGAGAAGTCAACCTAACTACACATGCCCCATTTTTATCGGACTCGCCAGAGGGCTCTGTAGTATTAAGAGGCGCCAACGTAGATAGGTATGAATTTAATCGAGAGCCTAAACAAGGCACACCAGTATATCTAAATGTAGCTAACTTTCTGCAGAATAGGAGACACGATTCTAAGTTCTTTGACCATAAAGATATTAGAATAGGCTATCAACGTGGGGCCGCAATAGATAATTGGCGGCGTATCATTGCTTGTATCATAGAACCCAATAGCTTCTGCAGCGATACCATTAACTACATTGTGAAACCGGACTCTAATCTATACTTTGTACTTGGCCTTCTTAATTCTCAGCTATTCGAATGGCGGTTTCGGTTGACAAGCACAAACAATCATGTAAATTCATATGAGGTTGATTCTTTACCACTACGTTCTGTCAACTTCACCACTCCAGATAAAGAACGCATGCAGCTTCTGGAGCAAGCTAAAAAACTATATCAAAAGTATCTAGACACCCAGAATGGGGATAAAATCCTTTTGTTCGTAGCTGAGCGGTTACCCACAAAAGAAGATGGTACGCCTGATACGGAGCATGAGCAATCAGATGTGGTCCATGACCTGCTGGCTTTCCTTGCCGAGGAAATGACACAGCTCAATAGGGCAAAACAGTCCAGGATTAAGGCATTCTTATCCTGGCTGGAGAAGGAAATACTGAAAAGTTCTGTTGATGATCAGAAGAACAAGACGAAGATAAAGGACTTTCACAACAACACCTTTGAAGACTTGCTGGATGTGCTCAAAAAGAACAACGTTGTTAAGGACCCATGCCCATCTGATGTCCGGGATACCATTGCCAGCGAATTTTCGTCTGCCGTAAAAGCTCTGACTCCACTCAAGGCTCGCATTAAAGCAACCGATGACCTTATTGACCAGATAGTTTACAGACTCTACGGGCTTTCCGATGCCGAGATAGCCATCGTGGAAGGGCAACCAAGTCATAGCAAGCCAGCTTAGGGTTGTTCCACTCCCAAGGGCTGGCTTTACAGATTGCACATTCCGTCATCTTGTATCCCCGTCTTCTCCTCGCTAGTACCACTCTCCCACCGTGACGAGGCAGAGCGGTTCAGGTATAATGGGACTAGAGTGGTAGACGGCATCACAGGTGCGTGGGTTCTGTATGATACCTGACCAAGAAGTTGCAGAAACCCTATGGGGCAGCCCGACAAATTGGCAGGTGTACTGTGACCGAGCACGCCAAAATGAATTATTGACTCACGATGAGCAGCAATATGTATGTTCTGGCCTTGGCGTTCTCGAGCAGGTCTTCGGAGATAACTTCCTTCAACATATCTTCCGCCTGAACCTACCTAAAGGTCAAGAACGTCATCCCCTAGTTTATATGTTGACAAACGGAACTCCGACAACGCAATTGTACCTTGGCAGGCTCGGGGAAACGCTGAAGGCGTTAGAGGGAATTCCAAGGTTTCAGAGTCTACAAAAGTTCCTAAAAGATGCTGCTATGTTCAACAGTGCGATAGCGCACGCTGAAGTAGCAGCAAGGCTTAAGAACGTAGGTTATCAGATTGAATTGGAGCCCGAGGTCAGAAACGGCAAAGCCGATGTATCAGCGAGAGAGAATGATAATAAGTTTTTCATCGAAGTGAGCACCGTGGGTGAAGGAGATCTAGGCAAATACGCAAGAGAAACGGCCCATGCTATTTGGCCGCTTATTGTGGTGAGTGGATGTATTCCCGCTGGCCAGATTCATAAGATTCTCAGCGAAGAGGAGCGCAAGAGATACCAAAGGGAAATTAACGCGAAGATTGCAGAGGTGCAAACGAACGGGGTCTGTCGCAAAATAGAGCATAAGAATACTCTTGACATCTTCATAGCGTCGAGGGATAAAGCTGCGGAGCTGGATGCTTGCCTATCGGCTAAACACATGGAGCGAGGGTGTGTCGGCCCGCCCTACACTACTAACCAAATCGATAGGGTGATGACTAGGTTCGAGGATAAGGTGAGCCAACTTAGGGGCAAGCCTGGCATGGTTGTAGTCTATGCGAACGACTTAATTCCATTTTATATGACACCCGGCCAAGTCTCAGAAGAGATAACCCTCGGAATGGAAGAGATTATCGCCAACAAACACAACATCATATTATTTGTACTTGTAGTTCCTGAGGGATGTTTTGAGAATGAGAATAGATATGCTCTTACCCGCGTTGATAATAACCGAACCATTGTTCAAAGACCGTTTGTGAGAGGGTGCCGCGAGAATATTTTGGCGGTGAAGAATATGAACGCAAGATTTGGTTGCCCACCGAAGATGCTTGGTGCTTTCCTTAACCCGTGAGATAGGATTCCCTCACTTTTTCGGCACCACTCTGCTACCGCAGACCGGGCGTAGCTACACATTAAGCCATATTGTTACCGCAGTAAGCGGTCAATCTCATGCTTGCAAGCATTTTGCTGCCCCAGTTAAGCGTAACGCCCTAAACGGCCACCTCTATCGTTATCTTCTCGCCGACACTCCAGCTAGCCGTCAGCGCCACAAGGAGTTTCCTGACTGAATCACCAACCTTACTCCGTTCAGGGTCAATTCCCAATCTCCAGAAGACTGTCCCCGCGCCGAAATCCGCAAGGTTTGAAGCTGCTCGGTATTCCTCAGCAAATTCTCTCTTCACATCGTCCTCAGTCCCACCTTTCGAGGAGAGCGATTCCTCGAGATAGGTGATATAGAAGAAGAACCTGACTATTGATTCCGGACCGAGAATAGTTGGCATACCCAGCCAGCCGGCAAGCGGGAATGTCAGCGTTTCCAGCGCATCTTCCAAGGCTTTTTTGATCTCCTCGGAGACCTCACCCCCACGCGCGCCGAGGTCAACGTACGCTTGTGCCAAGAACTCCGGTCGGGGGTCCGATTCGTCGCCGCCGGCGGGATATAGAAATGGGTAGTCCCACTCGCTGTACGACAGACCCCAGGAGAACGCCATGGCTCCGTCGACGGTGCCTATACCTTCTGCGAACAGCAGCGGGGACTCGGGAAGTGGCCTGTCTTCCAGCCATTGTTCAAAATCCCGCCCGAACGCTCTAGGGATTTCCCTTTTGGATGCGAGAACCAGGGCCACCTTGATGGTCTTCCTCTTCTCAGCTTCTTGCCGTATGTCGGACACAAGTTGCCTGAAGTCAATGCCTGCAGGCGGCGGCAGTTCGGCAAGGGTTGCCCCCAAATCAGTCATCGGGAACCCCTCGAAGTAGTACACCGGGATACCGCTGCCAGACGCCAGACCGAACAGTCCGCCGTCTTTTGTCGCAAGGATCACCGGTGCGATTGAAAGCTCTGCCAACTCTGCCGTAAGTAAGAGAAACATAAGATCCGGCGACCCATACTCCCGGGTCGCTATTCCCCACTGCTTCAACGCTGGCGCGACACGGTCCTCCAGAGGAAGCGGAACACTGACAAACCAGCCAACGCCATCAAGGTGAACTCCGCGGTGAATCACACCCTTCCTACACAGATCACGGTAGGCCCTGACAGCCTCACTCGCAGGATCAAGCCCCTTCTTGTCCTTGTTCCGTCTCTTGATACCCTCCCACTCAACATTGATAATGGTAGGCAGCACAAATACGACTTCCCCCAGAGCCGTGCTCCATTTGGTGAAGTCCGGGCTCTCCGTCGGGACGCTCGTATCCAAGACGATTACCGCCGGTGGGTGTTTCTCTACGATAAGATCCCTGACCGCTTCTAGATCGAAAATACTGGTGGACATGTACCTGCTTCAACATACCATAAGTCACCTAAAGGGAATTGTCAATATCTTCAACCAGAGCTTATCTGGACTGCATAATTCCAACCTGCTCTGGCACCAATGTCGTCTCTGATCCCGGTTTGGCGTTTTGCTAATAATCTGCTAATAGACAGCACGCCCCCACTAATCATGCGCCATCAGTCCACGTACGCAATATCATTACTGCAGTAGAGCAGAGGTACTATAACAAACGTGCAGCCACCCCTAATCAGCTCCTCCGCTGAACTCATAACCCGGAGGTCATCGGTGCAAATCTCTCTGGGTGCGATGCTCTTGGGCTTCAAGTAGATGCTTGTGTCTCCCAGACCGATGCTATCGATAGATATGAGCAAGGCTTACGGCATCAAGCGAACAACACATTTAGGAAGGCGTATTTAATATAGACAACGAATTGTCTTTACTAGCTGAATCGACTCTTCAGTAACGCTAATGCCATCCGTGCCAGCAAGTAATAATTATGATATGCTTATAAAGATAAGTAGCCACGAGGAATGCGGCTGAATCGTGGGCCTGTAGCTTAGTAGTAAAGCACACCCCTGATAAGGGTGAGAGCACCGGTGCGATTCCGAGTCAGGCCCACTTTCTATTCCTAGTATTACTCATAAGAAACCGCGCAAGATAGTCACATTGAGAGTACCATTTTCGTCATTGCTTGACTTTACAATAATACTATCAGCTGATCAACGGGCTATTTTGAACTTGTCTGCTGTTAACCCCTTATCTGGTTATCTTCTTGGCATCTTCCGCACCTTCAAAAACGATACTCAGACTTCGCCTACCCCATCGGACGCTGCATTATTCTATCATAGGTACAGATAATATATGTACGGCTCGCCTGAATAATGGCATCTTTAGCGCCTTTGATAGAATCTGACAATAACGAAGGGTTGAATTCCAACGCAGGTACCAGAGCGAATGAGTAGCCCTTGACAGAAGTCACGAGTGAAGCTATTATAGTGCGGCATTGTCATTTCTGAAGGGGCTGAGACACAGTTATTGTCTAAGAATTGATCGTGAGAGCAATTTGGAGGTACTACCGCCGAACCTTTAGTTATAGCAGGAAGAGGCGGGATGACCTCGCTCAATCGCACATGTTTTTAGTATTCTGATATGAGACTGAAACGGGTAAGTAATATTAGAAAGGACTACCGGTCGGAGATAATCGCCATTTGCTTCATGGCGATTCTTGATATTGTGATACTCTTTGCGTTTAGGGCATTTGCCGACTTACCAGAGGGCGAGCAGCTAATCATCGATCTATTCGTCACTTTCGTCATACTGGTCGTGAGCATATTCTTGGTCATCAATAGAAGCGTTGCACTATTGGGTAAAGGTTCTGAGCCATACTCAATGGATAGGTTTAATGACTGCAAAGGAGCTATACGACGGTTAGCAGTGCAGGAGAGGCAAGAATATGAAACCTATATGGATAATATTGTGTGTGAAGAGGGCAGATATTCTGTAGATAAGAGGATGATGTATCTGGAGCTGAGCAAGTTCGCCAACGCCATGTCAAAAAAGGATCGTGATGAAATTCGTGCCGTCTCAAGTATAGAAATCTCTAAGTTCCAACGAGACCCTTTCGCGAAGGATTACCTCAATCTAAATGCAAACTGTGTGGCTCGTGGCGTACCGGTGAAGAGAATATTCTTACTTGCTGAGGGTGACCTGAGTAGTAGAGACGTAATTGATATGATCGTGACACATGGTAGGCGGTTAAGTGAGGTAGGCAAAGTTATAGAAGGGCGAGGTGGCAAGGAGAGATCTACCGGGGTCAGGTGGATCCTTAAGAAATACTTGAGCGATGATGAAAAAAAGCAAGACCTAGCCATTTTCGATAAGTGCATCGTTGCTCGGCAACTTGCAGACGGATATGAGGTCACCTTTAATGACGAAAAAGATCTGCAGAAAGCAGAAGAAGTCTTTAGGCTGTTCTGGGAACATAAGAATTGTGAAGATTATATGGTCCTTGCAGACCGACTTAAACAAAGGGGAAGCACGAAGTGAAGATACACATATACCACTGTGCTCTGGCTGTGTTCAAAGACATTGCCCCAAGATCAAAGAAGAGCAGACCTGTAGACCTTAGGCGCTGGCCAAATGAACTCGGACAAAGTGATATATCATTTAACCCACTCCTAAACGACTTGAAGAAGGATGGCAAAACGAAGAAACTTGTTGAGCTATTTGAACATATTGACTTAATGGATACAGCAAACTCCCCCATAATACTGAGGAGAGATTGGATTGCAGAACAACTGGGAATCGATGAAGCTGAACTGAACTCTCTCTTGGCTAAGTTGTACAAAATGCGCCTCTTCTGTACCTTGACAGTAGAATATGACTTCCGCAAGTGGATGGAGCACAGCAAAACAAAGGGTTGCCTAGTCGTGATGGTCGGGATCGAGAATCCTGATTATACTAAGGAGAAAATTGAGAAGTTGGCGTCGGATGCGATCATGGGAGCGTATCGCGACCTTTTGCATTCTGATGATAAGGGGCGCAAATTAGAACCGGCTGACATCCGAATCAAGAAAGTATTTGTTATTCCTAATGCCCACCTAAGCCCAGACCTCGGGCAGAACCACGAACGAAACACACAGATTCTTCAGGGAATTGTCCGTAATTTGATCGGTGAAGGCTTTGACACTGAATTGAATTCGTACGGATATCCAAAAGATATCCGGCTAATGATTATAGGTCATGAACAAGAGTATATCCTGCGCTCCATTTGAGTGATTAGGGACTAAGTTATACTCAATCCTCGTTTCTGTGTTAGTGTACCACGCACTTGTTTTCCTCCATAAATGCTGCTTTTGTTATAGCGCCTGTGCCTAATTGACCTACTACCCGAACTTCTGGAGTCCAGTGACCGCAGTCTATCAGACCGGTGCTTATAGTTGCTACACAATTAGCCATTCTGTTTAGCTCCTCGTTTTGCATTGACCGAGACAAGCGACTGTACAAAACATCGGATTGTGATGCAACTCTATATGAGCTACGAGTTCCAAGTTTCAGGTTCCAAGTGTAAGTTAGAAGCTACAACTCAGAAGTTAACAGTTAAAACCTGGAATTGAAACGGGAGCAAGGGAGCAAATCTTGAAGTCATAATCTGGCTGACTATTATGTCACACCAAAATCTGTTAAGAAGGCTCGTCGAAGTCGAATAACTCTCTCGCCGGGATTCCCAGTGCTTGTGCCAATCGCCTAACACTACGTATAGACGGGTTGCGTAAACCGCGCTCCACTCCACTGAGATAAGTGACATGGAGTCCCGCCTTATCCGCGGTTTCCTCTTGCGAAAGGCCAGACCTTTTCCTGAGAGAGCGCAGATGGCTTCCAAACGCTGATAGAAATGGGTCCGAAGCAACTTGCTTAGACATGCAGTTGCAATAAGCGTAAGGGATAGTTAGAATATAAGTCCATAGACTATGAGTAAAGTGTAACGGGTTACAAGAGATAAGGAGGTGTAAGCAATGAAAAAGTGGTATGTATTTATTGGTATTCTTGCATTCTTGTTGGTGGTTAGTGTGGCTGGTCATGTGTACAACATACACTGGGTGGCTCAACTAAAAAATGAGGCGTATGAGGCAGGCTACCAAGAAGGGTATGCAGAGGCGCATAGCTACTGGGTTGACGCAGGTTACGATGTTGGACATTATGACGGCTGGTGGACTGGTTACCTCATGGGGTATGACGATGGAACAGAGTACGGTCTATTCTTGGCTGGTGAGAATACTCAATACTCGTGGTATACCGGGTGGGAAGCCCAGCGAGAGTGGAGAGAAATGTGGAGAGAGTCGGGAATCTACGATAAAGGATACTCGGGTCCCACACCTTCTGGATAAACCGGGCAAGAATGACACAAAGTTGATTCAGACGGGGACGGCATATAATAAGGCTCTGGATGTGAAGATGCATACTGACTGTACATGCTAGCTAGCTTACTATGACCCGTTTATCAGGGCTAATGAAAGCAACCCTTCCGACCTGCTGTGTTGTTATAGCCTTGCTGGGCTTGTCTTGCCCCTTCGGGGCTCCCCTCAAGATTTCGATTACTGCCGATGCAGTATACCGTTTTCGTCGGGTTGCTTATGGTAAGAAGTGGTTGGAACTAGCCGTTAGTGGAAGCGTGACGGTTACTGGCATAGCAGGGCCGATTGGAATTGCGGCGGTTAGCCAGTAAGTGATTAGGTGAACCTCAAGAGAGTACGTGCCATTCTTCTGCTCGGGAGGCCAATATTACACCTTATGGCTTAATGTTAAATTTTGTACCACACGGTTGAACATCATCTTGGCCGATTGGACTCAAGCCTGATAAACAAGAGTAATCTACAACACGGGCTCATTTGATGACGTCAATAGTTACCAAATTGGAGCTTAAATAGCTATGGATTTGGCCACGTTTTTAAGTTACTAGGTTCATCCGGAGCGTTTGTCGACTTGGATTATTCTTTATAGGAGAACCAATTCTAACCTTTTCTTTAAGAGCTTTGATGCCTACCTCTGGCCTTAGCTGTAGCGTAATGATTTGATAGGTCAGCCTCAGTTGTCGAGGCGTCAGAGGCATTATTACGTTGGCGCAACCGACTGTTCTTGCCCACTCGGACTATTTGACGTATTATTTAGGAAAGACCAGAGTCGCGCTCTCATTTAATGATATTCTACCGGAGACACAGAAGATGGCAACAGATTCACCTAGTTGGTACCCGAATCCCCGGGTAGTTCTGATTGGCAACGGTGCTAAAGTGAATCTGCACTTGCTGTCCGGGAAAGAACGTAAATATACCATAGAGGAAGCCAAGAAGAGACTCAAAACAAAATGGGGCACGTCTTTTTCACAAGAGCCGGCACTAGAAGAGATACAACAGGAATTGACTAAATTAGGTTATAGTCTCACTCATATTGCCGCAAAGCTAGGAGACGACCGAAAGAGCCTTACCGCGACTCAGCAATTAGACAAGGAGAGAAAGGCTCGTGCTGATCTTGCTGAAATATTAACAGCAATGACGCAGGAGGATATTAGACAGATACCGAAAGAAGACATTTTTTTGGTGTTTAAGCGGAAGATTTCCGTTGCGGCTCCCGAGCATGGGACTGATTTAATTGCCTTTCATTTCGATAAATCACATGAGGAAATATTCCCGAGAGAGAACGAGACCATTACGCTAGCTGAGTCAAAATATACTTCGTCTACCTCTGATTTAAAATCAGCTTTTGAAGACATAAAATCATGGATTCTTACCAAGGTAACGATGAGTCGCCTGTATGCCGAACTGACTAATATAGCTGATGAATACAGGCGCTTCGGCAGAGAACTAGAGTGCCTACGTACCCTGGGATTCATGCGAAGCATCGTAAGGAGAGATGAGGGGCTTCTGGTCTTGAGCACTATCCTGTACGGCGATACGGTGGCGGATGATATTGCTGTGGCTAATTGCGAAGGCAGTGTACTTCAAGCACTAGATAAGCACGAAGAAGGTGCTATACCCCACGCAAGATTTGAAGCGTTGCTTTTCAAGACCTCGGCTTTAGACGAATTTTGTGTGTCGTGTTACGAGGACTTTTCGACATGACATTTTTTGAATCCATCGAAAGAGCAAGCGAGAGTATACTCCGAGACTGCGCTACATTGAAGAGCAAGCTAGGCGTAGAGGTATTATTCGGTGGCATTACGGGCAATGCCCCAACTACTGGGTTAACTAGTGACGAGCTAGCTCATATCCAGGGAGATGTCCTGTGGATTCTGGCAGTTGCGCGTGACTTATCGCAGAGAGGAGACATCGGAAACAAGGCGCTCGATTTCGCGGCAGAAACATTTGAGTATTTGGACTCCATCGGCCAAAGACCAACAACGTCGGACGATATTCCACTATCATTTTATTCAGCAGTTCTCTATGCAGGTGAAGGGAAGTTTCCTAACAGCAGAATAATGTCCAGCAAGATAGACGCGATCTATAAGAGGGACCTCAATGATGCTAAGGGTACAGGAGACTTATTCACGTATCTACTTCATTGTCTTCAACTATTGTTAAAAGGTAACTACTATGAGCTTCAACGAACAACCACAATCGATGAACAATCGCATCATAGATTACAGGCGCTTCTTGAGACAGACTCTAATTACTATCAAGAATTCACCGGAATTGTCCTTACTTATGAAGCTCTCCGCCTATTTGCTTCATATGTCTTGACTGGCAGTCAGGACTTTTTGGAGAGTAGCCAAGAGAAATTAGCGAAGGCTCGTGGTCTTTCTCGGCGTGATTCTATGCTGTCACTGGTGGAGCGTTATATTTCCCTCCTTTTCGAGACTACCTCATCTTGCCATATAAACAGAGTCTTGACTCCATTCAGAGACTTACTTACCGACGAATATTTGGCTCTTCTGAAACGCGGAAGGCAGCCCATTTTTACGCTATGGCCTCCACAGATACATGCTTTGCAGCAGGGTTTTCTCGTGGCAGACCATGTGGGCGTGTCTATGCCCACCAGCTCCGGGAAGACTCTACTGGCTGAAATGAAAATACAGGCTGAGTTGAGCAAAGACCCTTCGGCGCTGGCTTTCTACGTTGTCCCCCTGAACGCATTAGCACGTCAGATTCAAAAAGATTTGCAGGAGAGGCTCCGCCTTGCTCCCTTTCGGTATAATATAAAAGTTCTCACTGGTGCCTATGAGATTGAGGACAAAGACTTGGTGGGAACTCGTGAAGAGAATGTAATTATCACCACTCCTGAGAAACTGGATGGTTTACTTCGTAACATAGACAACAACACAATCAGAAACTACTTCGCACGCTGCCGGCTTTTCATTTTTGACGAATGTCATTCTATTGGTGATGGCAAGAGAGGGATTACCTATGAGTTTCTTATCGCTCGACTCCGCAGGGCGTTTCCCGATGCCAAAACTCTAGCACTTTCTGCAGTATTCTCAAATGTTGGAGATTTTACTCAGTGGATTGGACAAAACCAAGGCACCTGCAAAGCTATAGTTGACTCGTGGAGACCGACCGGGAGCCATTGGGCCACTTGGTCAGTAAGGGATGGCTTTGTGTATGAAAGTACTTGGGTCAATAGAGATTTCAAGCGTCCTGCTGATACCAGATTAGCCGCAGCCCAACTTGCGGTCGATATGCAGCGATCCTACAAAAATGTACTCATAATAGCTGAGAGTCGGGATGCTTGTGAGAAGTATGCAACTGCTCTAGTCAAACGCGTCCGCGAGGTCGACCGAGCTATCCTCACACCAGAGGAACAAAGAAAGCTGAACTTACTGGCAAATAGAATTAGAAATAGGATATTGCCTGATAGTAGGCTGGCAGAGTGGGTTGAGTTCGGCGTTGCCTATCACCATGGCCATCTCCCATCTGATGTGAAGGCCTGGATTGAGGACTACATCGCAGATGGCACATTAAAATTCATAGTGTCAACTACCACCCTGTCCGAAGGTGTGAATTTTCCCATAAGGTGCGTGATTCTACCCAACATTTGGGTTGGCGGCAAAGCTCTACCTGCAATTAAGTTGCGAAATATAGTCGGTCGGGCCGGAAGGGCTCATGTTTCCACAAGTGGCATGGCTGTTGTTTTTAAGCTTGGGGATAGCATAAAAGTCGACAATCGGAGACTTAGTTTTGATAGTTATTGCTTCCACCCCCCTGAGACCGTCACGCAGGTTGTGAGTGCTCTAAAGGACTTACTCAAAGAAGGACCCTCCTTCTATCACATCAGCGCACAACAGGCCTTAGAATCTCAGATTTTGGGTTTCATGTCGCTTTCGGGCATGCAGGTTGAGAATCAAGCTACCGAAATCGCGAGAGCTTCATTCCTACAAGCTACCAATCCTGATTTGGAATCCGAAATATCTACATTATTGGTAACTCGCTTAGAAGCTATGGCAAACTGTCCTGAGCCTTTGCTCCTAACCGGTAGTCCGTACCACCTGACAAAGTACGGCGAACACGTCTTAAAGACAGGCCTTGGCCTGAAAGACTCAAACTTACTGATGCAACTTCTTAGAGAGATAGCCAAAGAGTCTCCCGACTACTTCAGCCACATGGGGACCAACAACAGATTGGATGCTCTCAAGATAACACAACTGCTATTGTTGGCACTCACTATATACGAATCTTTAGTGAATAGCTATGGCCTGGGAGCAAACTGCAAAGCGATAACCGGCTACTCTGTTTCTAGCGTAAGACAGGACTCACTGGACTTCACAAATGCCTTTGAAACTAACGAAGATTTTCGTAAGCAAATCAGTGAGGCTATTCTGTCAGTTGATGTAGAGCTTATTTGGAGATGGATTAGCGGCGCCACACTACAGCAGTTGGGCGAGTTCCTATCTGGGAAATCCCCCAAATTGAACAACAAACTGGAGCTAGCGACAATAGAAGCAATCAATATCATCGAAAATTTGCCTTACGCTATAGGCTGGCCCTTATACGCTATTAGATTGCTGATTAATTTTCTTTTAGAAGAAGGGGTTTTTGAAGGGTCACTCTCACCTCAATTCGATAACCTTCCTTACTATCTGAAACATGGCGTAGCGCATCCTATGGCAGTAGCCATAATGGAAAAGGTCCAAGACCAAAATTTCCGACAGGATGCAATGAAAGTTGCAAGTGGATATGATGTGGAAATCTCATACCCAGAAAATCGTGAGTCACTTTTGAGAACCCTGCTTAGTATTCAGGAAGAACAAATTGCCCAGAAAATTGGATCCGACGAGCGGGCAAAGGCTCTCTGGGCACTCCTCATGTGACTCGTCATAGCAAGTGACCACTTTTGAGGCAATACAGGCAGAAGAGACAAGATAACGGATATGCTAGGCTTCATTTGCGAAAGTAACATTTTGACGTTTTGTGTGATATGCCTGATTACCGTTGCCCCAACTGACTTTGGTGCACTAATCAAAACATAGACGGTCTTTTGCGGTGGCTACGATATTTTACCTGTGGGTTGAAACGAGGAGCGTGTTTCGTCCTAGCGGGATTATTGTGGACCCTGAAGAGCTTCTCTACACCAGCTAGTATAAGAAAGGTTAACTGTCTTCATCATATGGTTCTTCCCTTCTTGCCACCCTGACGTTTGGCTTCAGAGCCGGAGGGAAAAATGTTCTTGACCATCCGTTCATATAAATCAGGCTGGTTTGTGACACTGTTTTTAATGATTTCCGCCATATCCACTTCGGGATTTAGGTACCCAAGGAACTCACATTTTACTATCTCAAGCAGACTGGCAACGGTATGCTTGTCCTTGTATGATAGCGGTGACAGGATTTTCTGGATAAACTCCCAGCCCGCCGGAGTTGCCGGTTTAAGGGCGTTCTCCCCCTTGTTGGTCAAAGACACACGTACTACTCTGCGGTCTTTCTTGTCTCTTGTCCTCCTGACCAGACCAGCTTTGACCATGCGGTCGACCAGCATACTGACGCTGTTTGGGCTACGTTCTAGAATAAAGGCTAGGTCAGTTGGCCTTAAAGAACCACCGCGGGATTTCACAGCCGCAATCACTGCGAACTTTTCCATATTAAGCCCGTATTCCCTAAGTACTGAATCCTCGCACAGAACAAGTGCGTCGCGGACTCGGTGCATCAGGAGCCACAATTTCATATCTATATTTTTGGATTCAAAATTTACTGCCATATTTAGCCCGTCCTGATTATTTCATGGTGACTTTGCTCGTTTGTGCCGCTTCTATTATAACAACTGCTGTCTGTTTACAACAAATCAACATGACTTAATAATAACTTTGTCCAATTCGTGCAGTTCTGCATAGTCACTTTCTAGCGCTTTGTGATTCCTTAACTCCTTGGCATGTTTCGAACACCGCACAAACAAAACATTGACTATTTCCTAAACAGCGGTATAATAGTCTCTATAGGAAACAGGACTTTGAGACCAACATAAATATGGTGGTCGAGTATGCGCGTCAGAAAGTTGTAGCAGTCCGCATAATACTCAGTGGAGCATATGTAGACGTGTGAACTGGGCTCTGTGTTCCTGCTGGTGAGCCTACAATGTGAGTAGGAAGTATAGCTAAGTGAAGGTATATGATGGCCAAATCACATAGAAAAGCACAAGATAGGGGTGCGGGACTAGGCAGAAAGGTAGTTCACCGGCAAGTAGATCTAGATGAGGCGGCGACCGAACCGCTGATGTCAAAACGGAAGCGCAGGCGAGTGGAAAGGGCAGTTTTTGACAGTAAGGAACGCTACCGTCTAATAGTCGAGCACGCCGCAGATGCCATGTGGACCGTGGATATGAACATGCGGCCCACATACATGAGTCCCTCTATAACGCGCCTGCTGGGCTATAGTGTTCAGGAAGCAATGGCTAGGCCCATGCAAGAGATCTTTACTCCTGTTTCATTCAAGCTTGTAACGGGGCTTCTGAAAGAGGAACTGGGCATAGAAAATAGGGACCAGAAGGACCTCGCTAGGTCGCGGACGTTAGAGCTAGAATTGATTCGCAAGGATGGCTCGTTAGTCCCAGTCGAGGTTAAGTATACCTTCCTGCGTGACGTCCAAGCACGGCCTGTCGAGGTTCTGGCGATAGCTCGCGATATCAGCGAGCAAAAACAGGCGCAGGAGGAAGCCAAGCAGAACACTGAGAGGCTAATAAGAGCCATGGAGCACGCCATACAGGCCATGACCATCGTAGTCGAGATGAGGGACCCTCATACCGCAGGTCATCAGCAACGGGCAACTCAGCTTGCCTGTGCCATAGCGAAGGAAATGGGCCTTTCTAAAGAGCAGATTGGTGGGCTCCGCCTAGCTGGGCTCATTCATGATATTGGCAAGGTTCGTGTACCTGCTGAAATCCTCATGAATCCCGATGGGTTATCTGAACCCGAATTTATGATGATTAAAGCACACCCACGACTCGGCTACGAAATATTAAGGACCATCGACTTTCCGTGGCCAGTTGCCCAGATTGTGCTTCAACACCACGAAAGGATGGATGGTTCTGGATATCCCTCAGGCCTATCAGGCGAAGACATCATCGTGGAGGCGAGGATATTGGCCGTAGCTGATGTTGTCGATGCTATGGCTTCTCACCGGCCTTACCGGGCAGCTCTAGGCATAGACAAGGCGTTAGAGGAAATATCACAAAACAAGGGTGTGCTGTATGACTCCAAGGCGGTGGACGCATGTTTGACGCTCTTTAGAAACAAAAAGTTTGAGTTTGAGCCACATACGAAGGTAGGAACTTCGCTTGATAAAATCTATCACGGTGCGCTACGGTCATGACCCAGATTTTTCAATCTCGTCAGCAGGTTGAGGCAAGCTTGTGAGTATTGAACGAATTATAGACTGGCAGCGGGATGCGTATAGACAGATTATCAACGAGCAACTTTCGGAGATTATTAACCTCATCATACATTTGCCTGTTAAGTGTGAATCGTAAAATATGAGGGCTGGATATTTCGACACCGGGAATATCCAGCCCTCCTGAGTCTGTTAGGCTATGTTGGACTAGACCTAACTCTTGCCAATTCTGAACATCTTGGTTCTGCACACAGGGCACACGCCCTGAGTTGCCGGCCGGCCATTTTTCATGGTGATTCTTCTAGTGTCCTTCATTTCCCTTTTGGCACGGCACTTCATACAATATGCTTGCATTTGTCTACCTCCTTTTTATTACGAAGCATAAGCTATTCGTTTCTGCAATGTCAATAGTCACACATACCTTGTTAACAGGTAACACAAGCTTGTGTTGTTGCACAAAGACTTGGATTGTATAGTAGCACCTTCAAATCGAATATGGCTGAAAATTTTCTCGACATAGGGATTTAGCTTTAGCGGAAGCGTTATAGCATATATGCTAAACATTCTGGTAAGAATAGTTTGACAAACTCCGGTAATTCCTGTAAACTTAATATGCTCGGGTTATCCAAATTCGAGATTTGAACCTTAAAAACTAAATATAGCCAAACGCTGATACTATCATGTCCAGAATTAAAAACTGGGGGTGATAAATGCAAACATTAGTAGAAAGACACAAGCTATCAAGGACACTGGCGGGCGGGGCGGGGCAGTTTGATAATGACGACCAATTTATAGCTTTAGTCCGTGATACATCTAAAGCTATTGACAAGCTAGACACAAACGCTAAACTCGCAATTCAGACTGCATACATATTTAGTCGCAAAGCTCCTGCGAGCGAGCGTCAAGATTTGTTTCAAGAGTTGCTAACAGCAGTCTTGGCAAGCGGTACGGAGAAACTGGCCTTTGCCTATGCGATAGTACGTAGGGATTGGCAGAATTGGTACACGACCTACAAGCTGCACAGTCAATACTATGGCGGTTACTTATCGGAGACTATCACTAATAGCGATGGTGAAGAGACCGAACTCGCTGAATTGCTAGTCGGTGAAGTAGAGTTTGAACGCAAGCAAATTGACAAGCTAGACGCCCAATCGCTATGGCATCAAATCCCTGCGGACATTAAAAGCCTAGTGATAAAGCGATTGCAAGGCAAGCCACTCGGAGCACCTCGCAATCGCAAAGGTGGGCGTCCAAAGCAAAGCCAAACGCTGGACAATACCGAACGTTCGAGACTAAATCGCTGGGTTCAAAGAGAGGGATATAAACTCTTAATAAACTAAAGCTAAATCATAGCTAGATTGCAACAAAAACTAAAACTGGACGGAATAGTATTAGTGTGAGGGGCAGTAGAGGCGGCCGAATAATCGGCCGCTTTTGCTTTCTTAACACGCAAGGCCAATCCTCTATGGACAGCCTAGCAATCCCAATCCATGCCCACACTCGGGACACCTGGGGCTGACCTCAGTATTAAGTATGAGGTGGGGGACGTGGACACTCGATGCGACAGTCTGACATAGAGGCATAAACGCCAAAGTATTGGCTAACCGGATACGTGCGGCCTGAACGCCAGGCATAGGGCAGTCCAAACGCACTTTACGGGACAAGGCCTAGTCCTAGCCCTAGCCGTAGTGATAGGCAATCTACCAGCGACAGCATCAAGGTAGGCAAGCTACGGGGACTGACTGGCCTAAATCAGTCTAGAGAGCGACGTTCGAATCAGTCGCCGTCTTGCCCGACGCAAAAGGGTCGTGGTGCAATTGCCATAGTGCGCCTGCGTCAAGGTGGACTGCTGGCACGGTAGCTGTAGCTCATGGTGCGGCTGTGGGGTTGACTCCCCCCAGTTCCAAGAGTACACGGTGCAGCCGGCATAAGCTGGTCATGCGTTCTACCCACGTCCCTATGTAGGGGCAACGTGGGGTAAGCGGGGCGTATGTTCAGTCGTTGGCAGGGACAGTAGCAAGTCCCGAAGGCCGTTACCGACCATGGGAGAATTCCGCCTGCAAAAGTCCCAGGTGGGGTTGCCGTGATGTGGTGGATGGGCGGACCGTTACATGGAGAATGACGCCGGGTTCAGCTCCCCCGACTTTGGCGGTCGGGGGAGCTTTGTTTTTAATTTCACGTACTGGCCATCAGCAAACTGGTGGCCAGTGGTGGGGCTAAAAACCTCAATAATTAAATAGGGGGTGATGCATGGCGACACAGGTAAAGGCACGCAAATGCCATATTTGCAACGTTCGTCCTGCCTCTACCGAGCAAGGCTATTGCCATAATTGCCAAAGCCAGCTCGAGGCGGATAGGCGTCGCAAGCGTCCACAGAAGCCTTTTCGATATGTAACGTATCGGGGGGTAGCGATTGCCTTTCATAACGGCAAGGGCGACAAGCTAAAGACTGAGCTTATCACTCGAGACCCTGAGAAGCTGCCAAAGGCAATACTGATAAATCTGGACAGGTACTGCCCAGGCTTCACCAGGGAACAAGTCAAGAAGCTCAAGCGGCTATGCTTGAGGTTTGCGAAATAAATAAAGGGGGTGCTTCAATGCAGGCAATACTACAGAAGGCGGCCATCGTGGTAGAGCTAAAGCCGACAACCTTCAAAACTGGCTCTGATGGTTTCAGGGGGCAGGGCAAGGTTATCGAGAATGGCGTCAAGTACCAGTGCCAGTTTACCGCTGTCCGCTGCGGCTCAAAGAACGGCGGCAAAAAGAGCTAATCGCTCGGCACTCTGGGGGCAAGGGTAGCTTTGCCCTCAGCAGCAGGTCGATTAGTCCTGAATAAAACTGAATAAGGGGGTGAAGTGTGAGCAAATTGTATATTCGAGGGGGCAATAAGGTTAAATTCTACGTTCAAGGTAGTAGGAAAGCTAAACGTAAATAAAGGGGGTGAATTATGCTATATGAAGAAGCTCTCGAGGAATTGCAGCGTGGAAACCTTACAGTCGAAGCCATTGAAGCCGCCAAAAGAGCATTGAACGATTGCCTAGAGTTTGGCTTAAATGGCGAGCCTGAAGTCTAAACGCCTGACTATCTAGCGGTAAGGGGTGCTTTACCGCTAGCCGTGAGGCTTTTAGCTTCAAATCTAAAACGGGGGTGAAATATGCCAAGAGTAGCAGACCTAGTAAAGCGACTGAACGAGACATATCGGCCAGACGACCTAGTTGCGACAGCTATTTGGTGTGAGGCAGATGTCATTGAACGAGCTAAAGAGCGAGGCATAACGCTTACGAGCGGGCAGGCCGATGGCATCCTTGACCTAGTTGACCGCAAACAGGATTGTGAGATTGGAATTAGCTGGACAACGATAG